>Ga0070733_10002401_pt1 | contig 13373 bp, 9 predicted proteins | sample Coa_R1_9_FD_66450 | JGI IMG/M metagenome (GOLD analysis project Ga0070733, IMG submission 66450) | Surface soil microbial communities from Centralia Pennsylvania, which are recovering from an underground coalmine fire - Coalmine... | ecosystem: Environmental > Terrestrial > Soil > Unclassified ... | reverse complement strand
GCAGCGCCGGCTCCGTGAGGTCGCTCGGCGAGCCGGCGCCGAATAGGAAGAACATCCCCTCGCTCACCCACTGGTTGCCCACCAGCCGCTCGAAGAGCGGGTAGATGTCGTCCCAGAACCGCAGCTGCGCCGGCGGCGCCAGCCAGCCCTGGCGCAGGAAGAGGTCGTAGACCACGTCGTACATGGTGACCGCGCCGTAGAGGCCCTGGCCGAAATTGGGCGGCGTCACCGCCACCATCGCCGGCGCGGCCTCGAGCACGCGGCCGTCCGCCAGCTTCACCCGCGCTCGCACTGGCCCATCCGACACGTCGTCGTACCAGCCGTCGTTGTTGGCGAACGTCGTCGCCGGCGAGCCGCTGTCCGACGCCGATTTGCCGAAGCCACCCAGGACGATGAGGCGCCCCTGCTCGTCGGTCCGCAGTTCGCCCAGCGGCACCTGATGCGGCCCGTTGCCGGCGTTGAAGTTCACGTAGCCCTGATCGCAGCGGTACCGCGCGCCATGCCGGTTCCGTCCGGAGATCTCCTTCGGCCCGGGATCGATCACCAGTTGCTCGCGGAGCACGCCGGTGATCGCGGAGTTGCGGAAGGCGCTCGGCATCGCGTACTGCTTCAGGTCGAGCGCGTTGTTGAACTGATACCAGGCCGCCTTGCGATTGGCGAGATGCGCCTGCCATTGGATGGCGGCATCGTCGGCGGTGAGCTCCCGGACCACCCGCCCTGCCGCGTCGTAGCCATAGACGCGGAAGCGCACCGCCTCGCGCTTGACCTCCCCTTTGGCGGTCTTGAACCCCGGCGCTCCCGGATCGGGCGCCGCTCCCGGCACCTCCGGCGCCAGGAAGAAATCCTCCGGAGCGTTGCCCACCCGGGCGATGCCGATCGAGGGATGGATGGCGCAGCTCACGATGCGATCGGAACCATTGGGCTCGGACATGGCAGGCCTCCTCCTGGCGTGACGGCATGAGGTACTTTTATTTCAGCAAATTTACCATACAGCGCCTCCCGGCTCGCCGGGGCGCGGCAGCACGTCCGGCCACCAGCCGTGCGGATCGCCGAGCGGCCAGGGACAGGTCTCCTGGATGTGGAGATCGTGGAACATCGGCGAGTCGCCGACCAGCGGAAAGACGACCGTTTCAAGCCCGTGGCAGCGGTAATCGGGGGTGCCGAAAGCGATGCCGAAGACCAGCGCCAGTTCGAGGGCGGCATAGGCGGCGGCGCCGGCCAGCACCCGCCGGGCATGGCGGGTGCGCAGCAGCAGCCCGCCGTAGAGGGTGAGCGGCAGCACCGCGGCGTGGAAGAGGCAGAGCCCCTGCCAGTACATCATGGTGGTGGGCGACACGATGTAGACGGCGGCGGCGGCCAGGAAAGTGAGCACGACGTAGCCGCGCAGCCAGTCGCGGTCCGAGGCGGTATCCTCCAACCGCGCCAACCGGGCCAACCGCACCAGCCGCGCCAGAGGCACCAGCCGCGCCAGTCTCGGCGGCACCAGCCGCGCCCGGCGGCCGTTCGCCGCGCGCCGGTCCGGCCCCGGCAGCGGGCCGTGCTCCACGGCCGCGCCTTGCCGCGAGCGTTTGCGGTAGGAGCGCCAAAGCCAGAGGTTGGCAACGAGCGGCAGCACCACGGTGGCCGGGCCGACCCAGGTGGTGAGAGCCCGGAAGACCGGCGTCAGGCGGTGATCGGCGGCGGCGCCGAAGGCTTCGGTGAAGTCGAACGACCCGCTCCTGCCGGCCAGCGCGAGCGAGGAGTAGCGCAGCCAGTAGAAGACGCCGCGCGGCAGGGAGAAGATCAGCCCGCGGCCCGGGAATCCCTTGTGCACTTCGCCGATCAGCGCCGGATGGGACAGCACCTCCCAGGCCCAGGGCAGCAACGGCAGGGCGCCGAGCGCCGCGCCCGCCAGCGCGCCGCCGGCATGCGGCCGCAGGTAGCCGCGCCACCAGAGCAGCGCCGACGCCGTCACCAGCAGCAGGAAGGCCGGGTGGATCTGCAAGGCCAGCACCAGCGTCGCGGCATGCAGCAGCGAGGCTCCGAATCGCGGCCCGCGGCGCAGCCGCCAGGCGGTGGCAAGATGCAGGGCGCCGCCCAGGAAGAGATAGTTCGGGTTCCACAGGAAGCTGCCGAAATAGAGCTGCCACGGGCTCAACCAGTAGAGGACGACGAACAGCAGTCGTTCCCGCTGCCCGACGATGCGGGCGAGAGTGCGGTCGAGCAGCAGGAACGCCGCCAGGTGGCAGAGCGCGACCACCGCGGTAGCGGCGCGGTGGTCGCGCCACAGCAGCAGCGGCAACCCGACCAGCAGGCTGGTGACCCCGCCCGGCACCTTGCCGCCGGTCGACAGCGGGTTGCCGAACCAGACCATCTGCCGGCGCGCCGCCAGCAGCCAGCCGCGCGCCAGCAGGTTGAGCTGATCGCCGCCGACCTGGCTGCGCATCACCATCAGCGCCAGCAGCAGCAACCCGGCGCCGAAGCCGGTCCAGATCCACCGCTCGGCGGCGCGGCGCGACCAGCTTCCCGGAGGGGTCAACCCTGCACCGCGGCAGCCGCCGGGATCGCCGCCGGCGGTTCCGTGGCAGCAGCCGTCGCGGGCGGCGGATCGGCCAGCTCGAGGCAGAAGGGAATCATCAGCGCGAAAAGCGCCAGGCGCTTGACCTCGGCGTCGCCCCAGTTGTTCTCGAACAGGCCGGCGAGATTGAAAGCGAGCAGCGCCAGGACGCTCCCCAGGTAGAGCTCGGCCCGCGGACCCGCCAGACCGCCTTCGGCGCGGTAGCGGCGCACCGCCAGGCGCACGCCGGCGACCATCATCCACAGGTAGGCGGCGAGCGACGGCAGGCCCCGCTCGGCGGCCATCTCTAGGAAGCTGTCGTGCAGGTGCGGTACCCAGTAGCGCGGCGCCGTCGGCTGGCGGTAGATCTCGTAACGGTGGTCCACCATGTCGGGACCGAGACCGACGAACGGCCGCTCGGCGATCATCCGCAGGCCGGCGTCGAGCATGCACAGGCGGTCGTAGTTGGACCGGTCCCGCAGATCCAGGATGGACGCGGCGCGGTGCAGCACCGACGCCGGGACCAGCAGGAAGACGGCCAGCAGCGAGACGAAGCACACCGCCGCCGCCTGCCGCCCGCGGTGCCGCGGGGCGCTGGCTTGATCGTGGCCGCCGCGCCCGGCGTGCCGGCCGCGATGAGCATAGAAGGCGAGCAGGCAGCAGAGCGTGCCGCCCAGCGCCACCCAGGCGCCGCGGGTCATGGTGCCGAGCAGGGCGGCGTTGATCGACGCCAGGGCGACCCATCGCCAGGGGCTGCGCCACGCCGCGCGACCGCAGGCCAGCTGCGTCACCAGCAGGACGTCGCAGATCAGCAACACCCCGGAAAAGGTCATGTAGTGCGAGAACGGGCCGCGGATCCGCTGATCGAGCTCGCCGAAGCTCCACAGGTACTGCGAGATGCTGCGCAGCGCCAGCACCGCCGCGACCGCGATCATGCCGTCGATCACCCGCCGCAGCTCGCGCTCGCCACGCACCAGGCCGGGTCCGAGATACAGCGTCGCCATGGCAAAGGTCTCGCCGAAGCTGAAGAGGCTGGTGCGTACGTCGTGGGAGAGCAGGATGGAGGCGGTGAGGAAGACCAGGTAGAAGCCCATCGGCAGCAGCACCGGCTGCAGCACCTGCCAGCGTGCGCGGCGCTCGGCGAGGGCGCGCGGCGCGAGCGCCAGGGTCAGGGCGAGCAGGATGTTCGACAGCGCCAGGGCGAAGATGGCGAACAGGTGGAGCGCGTAGCCATAGTAGGCGGCGCGCCGCCAGCGGCCGTCCCCGCCGGCCGGGCCGTCCAGCGCTGCCACTGCGTCCGAGGCGGCGTCCGCCGGCGCCCGCGGCGAGAGGACGGCGGCCAGCGCCGGCGGCACCGCCGCCAGCAGCCGCCTGGCGGGGCCCATGCCGCCGCCGCTACTGTCAACCTGATGGGCCATGGTGCGGACGAACCTTATCTCGCTGCCATGGCCTTGTCATCCAGCATCCGGCAGGGGTGAGGGTCCGTCGCCCGGCGGCCGGAGCGCACGCCGCTTCCGGCCGACGCCTTGGTGCGCTCGCCTGCATGCCGGCCTGCCGATGCTAAAGTGCGCGCGTGTCACGCGGCCAGGCAGCGCCGGTCGGCAGGAGCGACGTGAAGCCGGCCGGGGAATCGAGGCGGGCACGGCTGGCGGCGCTGGCGCTGGCCGCCCTGGCCGCGGCGGCGGTGTCGTTCGCCGGCATCGGCTCGCACTCCCTGTGGACCCCGGACGAGCCGCGCGATGCGGCGATCGGCAAGGCGATGTGGGTCAGCGGCGACCTCGTCGTGCCGCGCCTGAACGGCCGCCCGTTCCTCGAAAAGCCGCCGCTCGCCTGGTGGGCGCAGACCGTGTCCTTCCGGCTGTTCGGCGTCTCCGACGCCGCGGCGCGGGTGCCGTCGGCGCTGTTCGCGACGTTGACCCTGCTGGTCACCTTCGCCGTCGCCAGGCGGCTCGGCGGCGCGCGGGCCGGCTGGTTGGCGGCCGGCGCCCTGGCCGCCACCGTCGAGTTCAGCGAGGACATGGGGCGGGCGATCGTCGATCCGCCGCTGGTGTTGATGGTGACCCTGGCCTACGCCGGTTTCGTCCTGCTGGTGAGCGACGGCCGGGACGCCGGCGGGACCCTCAGGCAAGCCGGCGGCCGCGGTGCCGGCGCGGAACGCTGGGGCGCCTACCTGCTGATCGCCTTGGCCGTGCCGCTCGCCTTCCTCGCCAAGGGGGTGGTGGGGATCGGGCTCACCCTGGGACCGCCGGTGCTCTACCTGCTGCTGGCGGGAGCCGCCGCCGGCCGCGCGCGGACGCGCCCGGCCGGCAAAGCCGAGGGCTCGGCAGCGATGCGCCGAGGTCTTGCCGGGACCATGCGTCGAAGGCCTGCCGGCCCCGAGCCGCGAGGATTTGCCGCAACCATGCGTCGAAGGCTTGCAGGACCCGAGCCTCGGGGGTTTGCTGGAACCGTGCGCCTGCTGGCGCCGCTGGCGCTCCTCGCGGTGCCGCTGTTCGCGGCCGTGGTGTTGCCGTGGGCCCTGGCCCTGCTGCGCGAGGGCGGCTGGGCGGCGTTGCGCGAATGCCTGATCGGCAATACCGTCGACCGGCTGCTCGCCACCGAAGCCGGGCGCGCCCTCGGCCATCGCCAGCCGTTCTGGTATTACCTGCCGGCTGGCGCCGTCGCCTTTCTGCCCTGGACCCTGGCATTGCCCGCAATGCTGCGAAGCCGTGCGGACCCATCGCCGGCAACTCGGCCCATCGGGCTGACCGTCGCCGGGGCCTGCGCCCCAGCCCACCGCCAGAGCGCCGAGAGCGGACGCCGCCTGCTTCTCGCGTCCAGCCTGATCGGGGTCCTGCTGCTGTCGCTGGCCGCCAGCAAGCGCTCGCTCTACCTGGTGCCGCTGCTGCCCGCCCTGGCGGTGCCGCTGGGCCTCTGGCTGGACGGGCTGGGCCGCGCCGAGCGCTCGCGCTGGGACCGGCCGACCGCCCTGCTGCTGCTGACCCTGGCGGCCTTCCTGCCACCCACCCTATGGCTGGGAGCCTGGGGGGCGGGGCGCGGCGTCTGGCGCTCCTTCCCGGCCGCCCCCCTGCGCGCCGAGCTGACCGGCACCCACCTTGCCGCCGCCGGCCTCGCCGCGGTCGCCGTCGCCGCTCTGCTCCTCTGCCGCGGCGCGCGCCATCTGCGCACCGCCACCACCCCGGCAGGAGCCTGGCTGGTGCTGCCTTTCCTCACCATCGCCCTTGCTTACCAGATCGCCGTCAAAGCCGCCATCGAACCGCTCAAGAGCCCTCACGACCTGACCGCCGCCGTCGCCCGCCTCGATCCCGGCACCGCCCCGGTGGCCGCCTACCGCCCCAGCGAGACCACCCTGGGCATCATCGGTTTCGACCTCGGCCGCCAGGTTCGCTCCCTGAGCAGCCCCGCCGAGGTTGCCGCACTCTTCTCCACCCAGCCCGCGGATCGGCTGGTCCTGTCGCTCGACGCCTTGCGCCACCTGCCGGCGCCCCTGCGTGCGCGGCTCCGGCTGCTCTATGACGAGACCGCCACCAAGGCCTCGCCGTTCGTCATCGCCACCGGCGATGGCGCCAATCGGGCCGGCGCCCAGCTCATTCGATGATTTCCGCGTCGAGGCCCCGGAAGAGCCGGAAGCCGCGGTCGAAGGTGGCCAGGCGATATCCTCCGGCGCGCGCAAAGGCTGCGAAATAGGAGTCGGTATCGGCGCTTCGCCCGGCAGGCAAGTCCCTGGTCACCAGGCGCCACTCCGAGTCGAGGCGGACCGGCTCCGTCGCTCGGATGAAGCGCTCGTCGGTCAACAGGAAATCCCACGCATCCCAAACCGCGGCCGGAGATTGGGCCTCCAGACCCAGCCAGGCCGGGTTGGTGAGGATACGCAGGACACCCATCTGGGCGACACGGCAGAGGCAGATGCTGCCCGGCTGCTCCTGCCGGTCCAGCCAGGCAAGCGCCCGCTCGGACAGGGCGTGGCGGGCGTGCAGGAGCGCGATCAGGACGTTGACGTCAGCCAGGTAGCCCATGCCGCCGCCGGTCCTCGTCGGCCTCGGAACGTGCGAGATCGGCGTTGGTCAGCTCGAGGCTGCCTGGTTGCGCCGACGGGAAAACCGGCAACTGAATCCTCTTTCCCCTGGGCGGCGATGCCCCCGCCGCCAGATCCCGGGCGAGAGCGGACCCGATCAGCTCACGCAGCGTCATGCCCCGCTCGACAGCCGCGATCTTTGCGCGCTTGAGCAACTCGTCAGGCAACTCCAAAGTCGTCCTCATAAAAGCATTTTAACATATCCCCGCCTTGGGCACTCAGGCCTCGCCGTTCGTCATCGCCACCGGGCGTTGCGCGAGTGCCTGATCGGCAATACCGTCGACCGGCTGCTCGCCACCGAGGCCGGCCGCGCCCTCAGCCACCGGCAAACGTTCTGGTATTACCTGCCGGCCGGCGCCGCCGCCTACCTGCCCTGGACCCTGGTACTGCCGGCCATGCTGCGAGGTGGCGCAGGCTTGCGGCGCATTGCCCCGAGCGATCAATTTCCGGTGCGCGGCGCTCCACTCGTGGGGTTGAAGCGTGTACCGACGGCGGCAGAGCCGAGTGGAGTGCGGCCGTGTCCTTGCTCGCAGCGCGCAGCGGTTTCCACGGCGTCGACGTCGGACTCGGTAAGCAGCCGCTTGCGCTGGCTGACCGACAGGCAGGCCGTGCTCGCATGGCGCAAATAGTCGAGAGTCGCCGACCATCCAAGATTCCCATTGTAGGTTGCGTTGAGATTCCAGACCCAGGTTGAACCGTCTTCAGCGCCAGTGACGAGTTGATGCAAATTGTTGAGGGCCATGGCCCGAATCGGCGCCCGTTGCCCGCGAAGTTGCCATCCTTTACCCGTCGGATCATTCGACCGAAGGCTGTCGACCGTGCGCACGACGACAGAGCCGTCGGGAGCGGGGTAGGCGAAAAGTCGACCATCGGGACTCAGCGCGAAGGCATCGCCTGCTCGCTTCACCGAGCCGAAGAGCTCCTTCTTGATGCCGTTGGGCGTTAGCTCCCAAAGCGCAGTGCCTTCAGGAGTGCTGGTGATCAGCAGCCGTCCATCGTCCGAGAGGAGCAATCCGGTTCCAGCCGCCTTGCGAATCATGATCCCTTCATCGACGAGGTCGGGACTCAACAAATCCCAGGTGACGACCCTATCGCCCTCGCTAATGGCGACCATACGATTGGCTCGAGGAGCAAAATCGCAGCCGGTCAAGGCTGTTGGCGGAAAAGGATTCTGCGCCTTACCCGCCTGGTCAATGGTCGTGACGCCTTGTCCTGTCGCCACCAGCACCTGGTTGTCGCCAGTATCGAATGACACCGCTAGAATTGGCCCGTCTACGCGCCCACGCAGTGTGGTAACTCCCCCGGCGGCCGGCAGCGTACTCACAGTGCCGTCGGCGGCGCCCACGACCAAGAGCTGCCCGGTGGTACTGAACGCGAAAACGGTGGCTATATCACCCTTTACCTGCGAGAGCGCCGGGTCTCCGGTGCCATCAGCCTTGAATAAACGCACAGTCTGATCGCCGGCCAGCTCAGCGATGCGGTCGCCAGCGGGCGAGAAGGCAATGCCTGAGATCGCTCTCGAGGCTCCGCCAAGAACGGCTGCCGGCAGCGGCGTCGAGGCAACCTCCCTAGCCACGGCGAGCCCTCCTGGTGGCTCCTCCGCATCCTGAAGCTCGCCAAGCAAGAGTGCCTTTTCCAGCGGGTCAGGCGAAGCGGCAACCGCTGAGAGAACCTTCTCAGCCCGCAGGTGCTCGACATTCGCCTTGCGACTGCTCCCAACGACCAGCGCCGCGGCTATCAGCGCGGCGACGGTCGCGGCAACACTGATCCAGCGCACGATCCTGGTCTTCCTCAACGCCAGGGCGGTCTCGACGCGCGCGGAGCGCTTGACCTCCTCGAGCTCCTGCTCTTCCGGCAACGGTTCCCACGGGGCCGCGAGAGTCGTAAGGCGGCGCGAAAAGTTGGCATAGGAGTATCCGAGGGAGAGGTTGTCGGTCGTCCCAGCACGCGCCGCAATTTGTTCGCCATAAGCGAATTCACTCTCGTGAGGGATCTGGGTGGTGTCAAAATACGCCTCGAGATCACATTCGTCCAACTCGTAGATCTCGATAAACAGATCCTCGAAGAGCTTCTGATAGCCGGTCACGGCCTCCGTCGCAGTCGTGCCGCCCCTGCGCCAGGTGTTTCGCAGGCGCTGGGCCTTGCCATCGATCCGCGACACGAGGGGAAAGCTCACCAACGGCCGCAGGTCTGACGAGCCAAGCCGATGCCGGCGCGCCCTCCGCGCCACATCCAATACTCCGTCAAGACTTTGGTGGTTGGGGACGAAGACCAGCACCAACTTCTCGGGCATCTGCTGTGCACAGATGCCAGCGGTGTCGGTGAGGCCAGTGCGCGAGTCGATCAGCACGTAATCGTAGCGCGCCATCAGGGACAAGCGCAAGTCGCCAAAAAAGCGTGGGTCGCGGCGGTGAAACCCTTCCCAGTCGAACTCCCGGATGCGGTCGGGATAGGTGACGTCGAATTTCCCGGCCTTGAGCAGAAACAGGCCTTGGTCATCAACGGGAAGCACGAAATCCACGAGGCTTGCGAGTACCGCTGCGCGCACCTCCGCGTACGGGTCAGCATCCAAGATCGAACGCTGCTGTTCGGAGTTACCCGTCGACTCGGCGCCTCCCTGTACTACGGTGGATCCCGCCTTTTTGTACGCAGCGTCTGCGGCAACAAAGAAATCGATCAACCCTGGTTTTTGATCGATGCCTGTTACTAATGAAAGTTTTTTTTGGAAGCGATCCGCGAAGTAGCGATGCAGACCCGGCGCTTCCAGATCCCAGTCGATGAGCAGCACGCCACGAGGCAAGACAGCACCCTTGCTCAGAATATAGCCGACGTTGGCCACAGCCATCGAGCGGCCCGTGCCACCCTTGTAGGAGTAGAAGGTGATGATCTCGCCGGGCCTGGCGCTCGATGCGGCTGTCTCCTCTGCCATGAATGTCAGCCCCAGCTCCCGCCGAAGGCCTCCGCGGGGGCCGGCTGAGGAGTAGAAACCAGGAAAGCCTCGAAGCTGTCGCAGTCCACGCTGGGATCCTTGGAGCGACGCTTCAGGTCATCGATGCGTCTGAGCAACGTCGCCACCTTGTTCTTTGTCTTGATGGTGGCGAATTGCTGCTTTGGCGCCACGATGGAGCGAAAATCTTCGTACTGGAGCTCGCGCATCCGCGCGGGGAGCGCCGGCTCGCCCTGATCATTGGCGCAGCGCAGCAGAATCGGAATGATCATGCGGCGAGACGTGCCACCGATCCGCTGGGTCTCGAGAGTGACCATGGCGTCCCACTCGCGGATGCAATAGTCACGTGAGAAATAGTCATCTGTGTAGATCGCTAACATGCAGCGGCTATGGCACAGCGCCCTCGATAGCTCGCTTTTCCAAACGAAGCCTGGTTGCAGGCGCTGTCGATCCAGGTAAACCGGCTCGTCCAGTCGATCGCCGACTCGCTGATAGCGGATCTCTCTGACGAGCTCGGCGACGAACTCGCTGAGCAGGTTCACCCCAGGGATATGCGAGTAGCTGACGAAGAAATCGTGCTGATACACACAGGGCATGCCGCACGCTCCGATATAGAGTAGGCTTTACATAAGTTAGCATGGGAGATCTTTCCTGTCAACGAGAACCAACTGATTCCCTTAGTCCCTCGAACGATCGTCTCACCAGGCCAGCGCCTCGATTCAACTGTCACGAGGGCCCGCCACCACCACCTTCCCGGCGCGCCCGGGCACCTCGCCTAACCCGACGCCGCCCTCCCCCGCCGTCCCGCGCGCCGCCGCCGCCAGCTCGCCGACGGTGCGGGTCTCCACTCCCAGCTCGCGGTGACGGCGCAGCAGCTCCTGGAACAGCCCGCGGTGGGCCAGGCCCTCGGTCTCGGCGTGGACGGTCAGCACCTCGTCACGGCCGGGGCGGTAGCGGGCGACCAGGCGGTTCACGTAATTCCCGGCATGGATGCCGTCGCGGCCCAGCTCCTCGTCGAGGGTCGGCAGGGTGGTGGGGACTTCCAGCGTGGCGAGGACGCGGCCACCCACCCGCGGGTAGAAGGGCGCCGCGACGCCGCGGGACACCGAAAGGTAGTCGAAGCCCCGGGCGTCCAGCGCCGCGAAGCCCTCGTCGGTGCAGAACCAGGCGGGGGCCGCAAAGCCCCGCGGCGGCGCGCCGAAGATCGCCACGAAGGCGGCGATGCCGCGGTCGAGCTGCTGGTCGATCGCCGCCCGGGACATCCGCTGCAGGCGGTCCTGCCAGGCGACGTGGTCCCAGGCGTGCAGGCCCACCTCGTGACCGGCGGCCTGGACCGCAGCCAGCACCGCGCGGCAGCGGCGGCCGATCTCGGGAGCGGGCAGCAGCGTGCCGTAGAGCGCGGTGCGCCACCCGTACATGCGAGCGGCGTTGGTGCGCAGCATCTTGGCCAGGAAACCGCGCTTGCGGAAGACCCGCCACACCGCGCGCCCGGAGTTGTCGGGGCCGAGGGTGAAGAAGAAGCTGGCGCGGACCCCCGCCACCGCCAGGTCCGCGAGCAGCGCCGGCACCCCGTCGCGGGTGCCGCGGAAGGTGTCGACGTCGACCTTCAGCGCGACGCGCGGCGCGCGCCCCGGCGGCGCCGTCCGCGGCGGCGGCGGTGCGCTCACCCCGGCCGCGGGCTCCACGCCTGATCCTGGCGGAACCAGTCGATGGTGCGGCGCAGCCCCTCCTCGAGCGGCACCCCGGGCTCGACCCCGAGGATGGTGCGCATCCGCGTGATGTCGGGGAAGCGGCGCGGGATGTCCTCGTAAGAGTCGCCGTAGACCTCCTCCTGGCGCACCAGCCTCACCTTCGAGCCGGTCCCCGGACAGGCGCGGATCATGGTCTCGGCGAGCTCGAGGATGGTGGTCTCGCGGTCGGTGCCGATGTTGAAGATGCGCCCCACCGCCTCGGGCAGAGTACCGGCGCGGATCAGCGCCAGGACGGCGTCGTCGACGTAGGTGAAGGCGCGGGTCTGCCGGCCGTCGCCGATCACCGTCAGATCCTCGCCGCGCAGCAGCTGCCCCATGAAGATGGTGATCACCCGCCCGACGTCGATGCGGTCCAGGCGCGGCCCGTAGGCGTTGAAGAAGCGCACGATCACCACCGGCAGCCCGAGCTTGCCGTAGGCGAAGCAGAAATGCTCCCCTACCGCCTTCGAGGTCGAATAGCACCAGCGGTCGATCTCGGTCGAGCCCAGCAGCCGGTCGCCGTCCTCCCGGAACGGCGTGTCGCGCGACTTGCCGTAGACCTCCGAAGTGGAGGCGAAGACCAGCCGCTTGTCGTAGCGGTGGGTGAGCTTGAGGATGTTCTGGGTGCCGTTGACGTTGACGTTGAGGACGTGCATCGGGTCCTCGACGTAGTGCTCGACGCCGACCACCGCCGCCAGGTGATAGACGAGGTCGGCCTTGACCACCAGGCTCTCCATCAGGTCGACGTCGAACACCGAGCCCTTGACATAGCGAAAGCCCGGTTTGCCGACGTTGTGCCGCACCTTGAGGTCCGGCGCGATGTCGAGCGCCATCACCTCGTGGCCGGCGGCGAGCAGGCCGTCGCCGAGGTGCGAGCCGAGGAAGCCGCCGCCGCCCGTGATCAGAACTTTCATCTTTCTAGCCCTCTCTGGCTGGCGCCGGCCCTCGCAGCACGAGACCGGGCCGACCCTGGCCTACTTGGAAAAGGGATCGGTGGGGGGCGGCGCCCCGGCCAGGCCCGCCGCCCCCTCCACCTCGTACCAGTCATCGCCGGTGGCGATCCACACCCGCCCACCCTCGCGCCGCACGGTGCCGGGGGCCGGCCGCCCGCCCGTCGCCGACTCGGGCGCCGGCGCCGCGGCGACCGCACCAGCCGGCCGCCCCTGGTAGATCCAGGCGCGCCGCCCCTCGAGCTCGCCGAAGGCTCCCGGCCAGGGCGGCGCCACCGCCCGCACCAGGCAGTCGATGCGCGCCGCCGGCCAGCTCCAGTCGATGCGGCCGTCCTCGGGCCGCCGGCGCCCGCAGCGGCTGGCCAGCGACTCGTCCTGGGGCAGCCGCGGCGCGGTGCCGGCGGCGACCCGCGGCAGCATCTCGGCGAGCAGCCGCACGCCCTCCTCCTCGACCTTGCGGTACAGCGTCAGCGCCGTCTCGCGCGGCGCGATGGCGATGGCGCGCTGGCCCACGATGTCGCCGGCGTCGGCGCGTCCGATCATATGATGCAGCGTCACCCCGGTCCGCGTCTCGCCGCGCACCAGCACCCAGTTGATCGGCGCCCGCCCGCGGTAGGCGGGCAGCAGCGAGGGATGCAGGTTGAGCGCCCCCAGGCGCGCCGACGCCAGCACCGCCGCCGGCAGCAGGTCGCGGAAAAACACGCTCAGCACGAGGTCCGCGGCGAGCCGCTCGGCGAAGGCGCCCAGGCCGCCCGGCGCCGCCGCCAGCTCGCCGGCTTCGTGGACGGGAACGCCCAGCTCGCCCGCCGCCTCCGCCGGCGTCCGGTACCAGCGGTTTTCCTCCGGGTCGTCGCGATGGGTCACCACCGCGGCGACGTCGCACCCCAACTCCGGCAGCAGTCTGACCGCGCGGTAACCGAGCTGGCTGTAGCCGAAAAACAGGACCCTCAACGCCCGGCTCCGCCCGCAGGGACCGCGGGAGCCGCGTCGGGGGCCGCAGGGGCCGCGGGGGCCGCGGGGGCCGCGGGGGCGAGGTTGATCGTTTCCTTGACCACGCTGCGCGGCCGGCGGCGCACCTCGACGTAGATCCGGCCGACGTACTCGCCGAGCACGCCGAGCGCCAGGAAGTCCGCCC
>Ga0070733_10002399_pt1 | contig 13378 bp, 8 predicted proteins | sample Coa_R1_9_FD_66450 | JGI IMG/M metagenome (GOLD analysis project Ga0070733, IMG submission 66450) | Surface soil microbial communities from Centralia Pennsylvania, which are recovering from an underground coalmine fire - Coalmine... | ecosystem: Environmental > Terrestrial > Soil > Unclassified ... | reverse complement strand
CCGCCGCGGCGGTAGTGGCGCAGCACGTAGCGCTTCGCGCCGGCGCTGAGGAACCAGGCGGCGCCACGGCCGCTCGTCGTGCTCTCGAGCGCTCCGAGTGATTGCCAGTAGTCGGGCGCGAACCATTCGGCGCTCAAATTGCTCACCCGCGAGGCGTCATATAGCATGGCGCCGCCCGCCAGGGCGCCGCGTTTCACCTCGGGGCCGAGCGCCCAGCGCCCATTCACAGAGCTGACTCCCTCATGCTGCCTCTCGCCGATCCGCCGCGCACTCTCTGCATTCTGAGGCTCTCGGCGATCGGCGATACCTGCCACGTCGTGCCGATCATACGCACGCTCCAGCAGGCGTGGCCGGCGACGCAGCTCACCTGGATCATCGGGCGGACCGAAGCGCGCCTGATGAAACTCGTCGAAGGCGTCGAGTTTATCACCGTGGACAAGGGCGCAGGTCTCGCCGCCCGGCGCGCGCTGCGCGGAGCGCTCCGTGGACGCCGCTTCGAGGTGCTGCTGCACATGCAGCTCGCGCTGCGCGCGAGCCTGCTTGCGCAGGCGGTGCCGGCGGACCTCAAGGTCGGCTTCGACCGCGCGCGCGCCCGCGAGCTCCAGTGGCTCTTCACCAATGCGCGCATCGCCCCCAACACGCGCGAGCACGTGCTCGACAGCTTCTTCGGCTTTCTCAACGCCCTCGGCATCCGCGAGCGGCTGCTGCGCTGGGACCTGCCGCTGCCGCAGGCCGAGCGCGCCTACGCCGCGCGACTGATTCCGGACGCGCAGCCGACGCTCATCATCAGCCCCTGCTCACGCCACACGCGGCGCAACTGGCGCATCGAGCGATACGCCGCGCTCGCGACGCATGCCGCAACCCGCCATCGCATGCGGGTCATCCTCGTCGGCGGTCCGAGTGAGATTGAGCGCAGCATGGGGGCGGCCATAGTCAGGGAGACCGGTGCCGCGCTCATCAACCAGATCGGACAGGACACGCTTCCGGAGCTCCTCGCGCTGCTCGCGCGCGCCACCGTGCTCGTGAGCCCCGACTCCGGCCCCGCGCACATGGCCACCATGGTCGGCACGCCGGTCATCGGTCTCTACGCCGCCACCAACCCGGCGCGCAGCGGTCCATACCTCTCGGGCCGCTGGTGCGTGGACGGCTACGCCCGCGCGGCCCGTGCCTTTCGCGGCTGCGCACCCGAGGAGCTTCCCTGGGGACACAAGATCGAGGAGCCGGGCGTCATGGACCTGATCCAGCTCGAGGAGGTCACCGGCCGACTCGATGAGTTGCTAGGATCGCGTTCATGAACGACATCCTCGTGCCCGTCTCGCCGGGGGAGCTGCTCGACAAGATCACCATCCTGCGCATCAAGGGGGCCCGGATCCTCGATGCCGCCAAGCTCGCCAACGTGAATCACGAGCTGGGGCTCCTGGAAGCGACCTGGCGCGACTCGGGATGCGCCGCAGCCGGCCTCGCGCAGGAGGATCACGCGCTGCAGCGCGTGAATGAGCAGCTCTGGGACATCGAGGATCGCATCCGCGAGAAGGAAGGCAAGCAGACTTTCGACCGCGAGTTCATCGAGCTCGCGCGCGCGGTCTACATCGCCAACGATGAGCGCGCGGCGATCAAGAAACGCATCAACACCCAGCTCGGCTCGCGCATCGTCGAGGAAAAGTCCTACAAGGCATACCGCTAGCCACACCGGTCCGGGGAGTATCGAAGTGCATCAGAAGAGACATCCGTTGGCGGTCGCAGCCGCTTTGCTGCTCCCGGTGCTGGCGCCGTGCGCGGCCCTCGCTCAACACCCGCCCGCGGGCCTGTACGCGGACCTGAGCTGGCGCCTGGTCGGTCCCATGCGCGGCGGTCGCACCCGCGCGGTGGCCGGCGTGCCGTCGCGGCCGAACGTCTACTTCATCGGCGCCGTCAACGGCGGCGTATGGCAGACGCGCGATGCGGGGCGCACCTGGAAGCCGATCTTCGACCAGCAGCAGACGCAGTCGATCGGCGCGATCGCGGTCGCGCCCTCGGATGCCAACGTCATCTATGTGGCGAGCGGTGAGGGGCTGCGGCGGCCGGATCTCTCCGTCGGCAACGGCATCTATCGCTCGAGCGACGGCGGCCTCACCTGGTCGCACCGCGGTCTCACCGACGGGCAGCAGATCCCGGATCTCGCCATCGATCCCAAGGACCCCAACCGGCTGTTTGCCGCGGTTCTCGGTCACCCCTACGGCCCCAACGAGGAGCGCGGCATCTATCGCTCGCGCGACGGCGGCGCGAGCTGGGAGCGCGTGCTCTACAAGGACGCCGACACCGGCGGCTCCGCGGTCGCCATCGACCCCAATCACCCCGAGATCGTGTACGCCTCGATGTGGCAGTCGCGCCTCGGCCCCTGGGAGGACCGTAACGAGTTCGAAGGCACCAACGGCGGACTCTTCAAGTCGAGCGACGGCGGTACGACCTGGAAGCGCCTGAGCGGGGGCCTCCCGGACGATCTCACGCAGATCAACTTCTCCATCGCCCCGAGCTCCCCGCAACGCATCTATGCCGTCGTGGGCACGACCGAGCCCGGCGATTATTCCTCATCGGCGGGGCTCGGCTTTTTCCGCTCCGATGATGCCGGCGAGCACTGGGCGCGCATCACCACCGACCCGCGGGCGTCGTTGCGCATCGGCGGAGGGGATCTGGCGATCGTGCGCGCTGACCCGACCAATCCCGACATCGTCTACGCCACCGGGCTCGTCACCGTGAAGTCCACCGACGGCGGCAGGACCTGGATGTCGCTGCGCGGCGCACCGGGAGGCGATGACTATCAGAACCTCTGGATCAATCCCAACGACGGTCGCGTCATTGCGCTGGTGAGCGATCAGGGAGCCAACATCACCGTGAACGGCGGCGAGACCTGGAGCAGCTGGCTGAATCAGCCGACGGCGCAGCTCTACCACGTGAGTGCCACGCCCACCTTCCCCTATCGGATCTGCTCCGGACAGCAGGAGAGCGGCTCGGTCTGCATCGCGAGCCGCGGCAACGATGGCGAGATCACCGATCGCGACTGGCATCCGGTCGGCGCCATCGAGTATGGCTACGTCGCTCCCGATCCGCTCAACCCCGACATCATCTACGGTGCCGGCCGCACCGAAGTCTCCAAGTTTCATATCTCCACCGGGCAGGTGCAGAACGTCACGCCCGTACCGGTGCGCGACGCCGACGTGCGGGCCGACCGCACTCAGCCGATCCTCTTCTCACCCCTCGATCCTCATGTCCTCTACTACGCAGCCAATCGCCTCTACCGCACGACCGACGGCGGCACGAACTGGACTGCGATCAGCCCGGACCTGGCGCGCGAGGCGGGCGCCCTGCCGGCGAGCGTTGCCACGCAGCATCCAAAAGGCGCGGAGAAGCAGCGCGGCGTCATCTACTCGCTCGGCCTCTCGCCGAAGAGCGCCGGGACGCTTTGGGCCGGGACCGACGACGGCCTGGTGTGGATTACGCGCGATGGCGGCGGCCACTGGGCCAACGTCACCCCGCCCGAGCTCATCCCCTGGAGCAAGGTGACGCAGATCGAGCCCTCGCATTTCGACGCCGACACCGCCTACGTGTCGGTGAGCCGCCTGCGGATCGATGACCTGCATCCCTATCTTTACCGCACCCGCGATGGGGGCAAGACCTGGGTCGCGATGGCCGCCGGACTTCCGGCGAATGCGCCGGTGAACGCCGTACGCGAGGACCCCGCGCGCCGGGGCCTGCTGTTCGCGGCGACCGAGAGCTCGGTGTGGGTGTCGTACGATGAGGGCGAGCACTGGGACTCGCTGCAGCTGAACCTGCCGCACACCTCGATGCGCGATCTCCTGATTCACGACGACGACCTGATCGTCGCAACCCACGGCCGCTCCTTCTGGATCCTCGACGATATCTCGCGGCTGCGACAACTGCCGGAGCTTGCCGCCCGCGAGCCGGCGCTGCTGCGGCCGGCCCCCGCCTACCGCATGTACCGCAGCACCTGGACGGACACGCCCATCCCTCCGGATGAGCCGATCTGCGCCAACCCACCGGACGGAGCGATCATCGAGTTCTACCTGCCGCACGATGCCCGGCATCCCGTGACACTCGAGGTGCGTGACCGCGGCGGAAATCTGGTGCGACGCTACCGCAGCGACGACGCCCCCCAGCCCCCGGCGGATGAGCTCGCGCGCGAGCTGATTCCATCCTACTGGCTCAAGTCCCCGCAGGTGCTCCCGGCGACCGCCGGCCTGCACCGCTGGGTGTGGGACCTGCGCTACGCGGCACCTTTCTCCACGACCCACGGATATCCGATCTCGGCGGTACCGCACGCCACCCCGCGCGAGCCCCTGGGCCCGCTCGCAGTGCCGGGCGAGTACGTGGTGCGACTGACGGCGGACGGTCGTCAGCTCGAGCAGTCAGTCACGGTCAAGCCGGACCCGAGGGTCAACATGGCAGACGGTGCCTTGAGCGCGCAGCTGCAGCTCGCGACGGAGCTCGCGGGACTCCTCACCGAGAGCTCACAGACGCTTTCCGCCGCCCGCTCCGAAGAGGCGCAGCTGAAGAGTCTCAAGGCCACCGGCGCCGCGGCGCAGGCGGTGAGCGACTTCCAGGGACACCTGTCGGGCCTGCTCGAGTCGAAGGAGAAGGAGAACGCGGAGCCTGAGAAGCCCGCGGTCAAACCGGAGGAGCCACAAAAGGCTGCCACCGCGGCGCACCCGGTGCTGCTGCCCGACGTGCAGGGACGCATTTCGGGTCTGTATGCGGAGCTCCTGCGCGGGGACGCAGCGCCCACCCCGGCACAGCTCAATGCGACGGCGGCACTCAAGCAGACGCTGGCGGGACTGCTCACCCGATGGCAGCAGCTGCAGTCAGGGCTCCCCGACCTCAACCGACAGCTGAGGTCAGCCGGCCTCGCCGCCGTGCGGGCGGACCTCGCCCCCCCACGGGATGCCAACCTGGCGGATGAAGAGTGAGATTCGCGCGACGAGCGTGACTAGTGTCGTGCGGGGCGTCCATGCATCATAGCGCCCCCTGATCCGCAGACACCGGAGTCCGCGCATGCGTTTTCTGAGCCTCGTGCTGCTCGCGGCAGCCACCCCCGTTTTCGCCTACACCGCGGACGAGCTGGCTGCGAAGAATGTCGCCGCCAAGGGCGGAGCCGAGCAGATCGCGGCCATTCACTCGCTGCGTCTCTCCGGCAAGCTCCTCGTCAACGGCGACACCCTGCAGCTTCGACTGGTGACTCTGGTCGCGCGGCCGGGCGAGATCCGCCAGGAGGCCGAGCTCCAGGGTCTCACGGTGGTCCAGGCCTACGACGGCAAGCAGGGCTGGAAGATCAACCCCTTCCAGGGCCGCAAGGACCCCGAGAAGATGTCGGCGGACGATGCCAAGAGTCTGGGCGAGGATGCGGCCGACTTCACCGGCGCCCTGGTCGACTACAAGAGCAAGGGCTACACCCTCGATTACCTCGGCACCGAGGATGTCGATGGCACGGAGGCCTACAAGCTGCGCGTCACGCGCCCGAACGGCGACTTGAGCTTCGTCTTTCTCGACCCCGACTACTTCCTCGAGATCCGCACCATCGACCGGCGCATCGAGCACGGCGTGCCGAAGGAGACCGTGACCGACTACGGCGATTACGAGAAGGTCGCGGGGGTGTACCTGCCCTTCGAGCAGGTGTCGGCCCCGAAGGGCTCGACCGACCGCCAGAAAGTCGAGTACGACAAGGCGGAAGTCAACACGAACCCCGATGCCTCGCTCTTCCGCCTGCCCGCCGCGACGCCTTCGACGGCCGCGACCAAGTAATCTCAGGGAGAACACTCATGCGATTTCCATTCCTGGCAGTGGCCGGTGCGCTCCTCGTGACTGTTCCCGATGCCCTCCCGGCTGCCGAGGCGGTCGCGGACTCCGGCGTCATATCCGGTCTCGGCGCGCGCAACACGGGCTCTGCGGCCATGAGCGGCCGCATCGCGGCACTCGCGGGCTACAACGACGCCTCCGGCAAGCTCACCCTGTTCGTCGGGGCGGCGAGCGGCGGCGTATGGAAGTCGACCGATGGCGGCACGATCTTCAAGCCGGTGTTCGACAAGCAGCCGGTGCAGTCGATCGGCGCCATCGCCATCGACCCCTCGCATCACCAGAACATGTGGGTCGGGACCGGCGAGTCCTGGACGCGCAACAGCGTCTCGATCGGGGATGGCATCTACAAGTCCACCGATGCGGGCGAGACCTGGACCCACGTGGGGCTCGAGGATTCCGAGCGTGTCTCGAAGATCCTCGTCGATCCGCGCTCCTCCGATACGGTCTACGCCTGCGTGCCGGGCAAGCTCTGGAGCGACTCCGCCGACCGCGGCCTCTATAAGACGAGCGACGGCGGCAAGAGCTGGCAGCTGATCCTCAAGGGCGGCAACCTCTCGACCGGCTGCGCGAGCGTCGCAATGCAGCCCGGGAGCCCGGATGTGCTGCTCGCGAGTCTCTGGGATTTCCGCCGCAAGGGCTGGACGTTCCGCTCCGGCGGCGATGGCCCCAAAGCGGCCTCCGGCAGCGCCCTCTACCGCAGCAGCGATGGCGGCAGGACCTGGACCGAGCTCAACGTCGAGGCGAACAAGGGGCTTCCGGCGAAGCCCTACGGGCGCATCGCCCTTGCCTACGCGCCGAGTGAGCCACAGACGGTCTATGCCTTCATCGAGTCGACCGATTCCGGGCTCTTCATCTCACACGACGGCGGCGCGAGCTGGGAGCGCGGCGACAAGAGCACCTGGATGGTGTGGCGGCCGTTCTATTTCGCCAATCTGATCGTGGATCCGAAAAACCCCAGGCGCGTATTCAAGACCGACGGCGCGCTCATCATGAGCGAGGACGGCGGGCACAGTTTCACCACCGTCGGCGGCTTCAACGGCGCGCACGGCGACGTGCATGACGTCTTCGTCGATCCCGCCAATTCGCAGCACGTCTTCAATGGCGATGACGGCGGCCTGTGGATCTCCTACGACGGCGGCAACAAGTGGTGGAAGGCGGATAACCTCCCGATCTCGCAGTTCTATCACGTGAGCCTCGACGGCGGGGATCCTTACCACACCTACGGGGGACTCCAGGACAACGGCTCCTGGGTGGGCGACTCGGCTTACCCGGGCGGCATCACCAGCTCGCGCTGGGAAGCGATGTTCGGGGGCGATGGCTTCTGGATGTTCCAGGATCCTTCCGCTCCCGATTACCTCTACGCCGAATCCCAGGGAGGCTCCATCGGACGCGTCAACATGCGCACGCACGAGGCGCGTGACATCCAGCCGAAGCTCGGCGCCGAGGACCTGAAGCTCTACAAGAAGCTGCGCTTCAACTGGAACACCCCGATCGCCCTCTCACCGCACGACCCGGCCACGATCTACATGGGATCGCAGTTCCTCTACCGCTCGCGCGATCACGGCCAGAGCTGGCAGCGCATCTCACCGGATCTCACCACCAACGATCCCAACATGCAGAAGCAGGAGCAGTCGGGCGGGGTCACGGTGGACAACTCGGCGGCCGAGATGCACACCACGATCTACTCGATCAGCGAGTCGCCGCTCGATGCCGCCACCCTCTGGGTGGGGACCGACGATGGCAACCTGCAGCTCACCCGCGACAACGGCGCGCACTGGAGCAACGTCGTCGGCAACGTGCGGGGCCTGCCGAAGGGTGAGTGGATCAACTGGGTGCAGGCGAGCGCATACGATGCGGGCACCGCCTATGCCGCTTTCGACCGCCATACCTTCGGTGACATGGCCCCCTACGTGTACGTCACGCGCGACTACGGCAAGAGCTGGTCGCCGCTCGTCACGCCGCAGGACGCCAAGGGCGTGCGCGGCTACGTGCACGTCATCAAAGAGGACACGGTGGACAAGTCCCTGCTGTTCCTCGGCACCGAGTTCGGGCTGTGGATCTCGGTGGACGGCGGCGCCCACTGGGGCCAGTTCAAGGGTGGCGACTTTCCGGCGGTCGCGGTGCGCGACCTCGCCGTTCAGCCGCGCGACAACGATCTGGTGCTCGCCACCCATGGCCGCGGCATCTGGATCGTCGACGACATCACGCCTCTTCGTCACCTGACGCCCGAGCTGCTCGCGCAGGATACGGCCTTCGTCGCCTCACGCGCGGTGCAGCAGCGCATCGAAGCGCAGGGCGGGGCACCGACCGGAGCGGCCGCCTTCGTCGGCGACAACCCCGAGACCGGGGCCGTGATCACCTACTACCAGCGCACCCGGCATCTGTTCGGGAAACTGAAGATCGAAGTGCTGGATACCGGTGGGCACGTCGTGGATGAGCTGCCGCCGAGCAGTCGCCGCGGACTCGCCCGCGTTCTCTGGACGATGCATCTGCCGCCGCCGCACGTGCCTCCGGCCGTGCAGATCGCCTTCAACAGCACGCAGGGTCCGCGCCTCGTGCCGGGCACCTACACGATCCGCATGACGGATAACGGCAAGACCTACGAGACGCAGATCAAGGTGGGGCTCGACCGGCGCGTCGCCTACACGACCTCCGACCGCCAGGCGCAGTTCGATGCGGCCATGAAGGTCTACGCGCTCTTCAACGACGAGACGCAGCTCTTTGGCCGCATCGCGGGCCTGCGGGCACAGGTGGCAGCGGCCGGCAAGGGCTTACCGAAGGATGACGCGCTCGGCAGGCGGCTGAGCGGTCTCGACCAGCAGCTCGACAGGATCCGCAAGGAGATCGTCGCCACCACCGAAGGCGGTGCGATCACCGGGGAGGAGCGGCTGCGCGAGCACACCGATCAGCTCTACGGTGCGATCAATTCCTGGGACGGGCCGCCGTCGGCTTACCAGCTCGACAACATCGCGGGCCTGCGCAGCCAGCTCGATGAGGTGAGCGGGGAGTTTGCCAGGGTCACCGCCAAGGAGCTGCCGGCGATCAATGCGGCCCTCAAGGCCAAAGGCGCAGCGCCGCTCGCACTGCCGACCCCGGCCGCACTCGAGGAAGACGAGCCGCACGGCGGCGGGCGCCCCTCAGGGGGCCGGGCCGAAACGGAAGAGACGGGCGCGGTCAGCGTGCCGGCGGACCTCAAGCTCTGGCACTGACGGCGCCCGGGCGGCGCGCCCGGCCTCACTCCGGCACGTAGATGGCGAGGCCGGTCACGTCCTTGCTGTAGAGGCCGAAGGATCCGCCGGCACCGGCGCCGACGGCGCTCCCGCCGCCGTAGCTCGTGCTGCCGCCGCCGCCGCCGATCGAGGCGGATTGGCGGTCCTGCATGCTCTGCAGCAGCACCCCGTTGGCGCCGAGCTTGGCCGCCTCGCGCTTGAGGCGCTCGATCGCCTTATCCATGTTCTGCTGGCTGGTGATGGCGAGCGAGCCTCCGCTCGTCGCGCTGAGGGCGGCGATCTGCTCGTACTTCGCAGGTGGCAGGGTGTAGATGCGTACGCTCGCCGGGTCGATGGGCGTGCGGGGCGTCCCGGTCAGCACATGCGAGGAGGTGGAGCATCCGGCCAGGGCGGCCGTCAGGGCCAGGGCGGCGAATCGTTTCATGGCGCTTTACCTGCGCAGCGTGAACTCCGCGCTGCAGTAAGGACACTTGGCCCAGCCGGTCTCGCGGATCGGCAGATATACGCGCGGATGCGAGTTCCACAGATACATCTGCGGCATCGGGCAGGAGAGCGGCAGGTCCTCCTCCGTGACCTCGTACTGGTTCTGCGCGTTGGGCTGAATGAGCGGCCGGGTAGTGGCGAGCATGGAGAATTCTTTCGCGGCTCGAGGCGCTCGAGCCTCGCTGCCGATTATACCCGCGCCGCCGGCGGCGCAGCGTTCATGGTCTCTTCCCAGATGCGGCTCACCGCCGCCCGCTCGGCGCGAAACTCCTCCGCGGGCGAGAACGCCGGCTCCCCGGCCAGCGAGCGATGGTGCAGGGCGAGGCGGTAGGCGCGGTAGGCACCCGTCAGTATGTCGACCTCGCTCTGCGCGACCAGCGCTGCGGAAGCCACCGATTCGAGCTGGCGAATGGTGTCGGCGAACATCACGGCCTGCGGGTAACGCGCCGCCCACTCGAGCGCCCAGTACTGCGCCAGGAACTCGATGTCGGCGATGCCGCCGCGATCCTGCTTGATGTCGAAGCGATCGGCGCCCCCGCGCGCGAGCTCGCGCCGCTGCCGTTCGCGCATGTCGCGCACCTCGGTGCGCAGCGTGTCGCGGCGCACGTGCTGGCACAGCACCTGAAGCCGCACGCGCTCGAACTCGGCACGCAGAGAGGGCGAGCCTGCGACGCTGCGGGCGTGCAGCAGCGCCTGGTGCTCCCAGGTCCAGGCCTCGCGCTTCTGGTACTCGGCGAAGGCTCCGATATTGGTGACCAGCATCCCCCCTTTGCCGCTCGGGCGCAGTCGCACATCGACCTCATAGAGCCGCCCGGCGGGGGAGTGCATGGTGAGCAGGTGCACGATGCGCTGCGCGAGGCGCACGAAGAACAGCTGGTTGTCGATCGGGCGCGGTCCTTCGGTCTCCTGGCGCTCGCCCTGCGAATCGTGCAGGAACACCAGGTCGAGATCCGAGGAATAACCGAGCTCCATCCCGCCGAGCTTGCCGTAGCCGACCGCACAAATGCTCACGGGGCGGCGCGCGCCCCCCTCCCCGCACCCCGGGACGCCGAATTGCGCGGTGATCTGCCGCCAGCCGAAATCGAGCGCGCGCTCGACGATGAGCTCGGCGACGTCGGTGAGACGGTCGCTCACCTGCATCAGCGGCAGTGCCCCGGTGAGATCGGCGACCGCGATCCGAAAGAGCGCCGCGCTCTGAAAATGGCAGAGCGCCTCCACCTGCCGCTCGGGGTCCTCCTCGTTGAGCTGCTCGAGACGCTGCCCGAGCTCGGCGGCGAGCGCGGCGCGCGTCGGCAGCTGCGAGAGGAGCCGCGCATCGATCAGCTCATCGAGCAGCAGCGGGTGCGCTGCGATCTGCAGCGCGAGGAAGTCCCCGTGGCCGAGGAGCTCCACCAGGCGTGCGCGTGCCGCGGCGTTCTCACGCAGCAGGGAGAAATAGGCCGAACGCTTGCCGGTCGCTTCGATGATGGTGAGGACGCGGCGCAGCACGGCGAGCGGCGCGCTGCTCCTGGCCACGTCGGCGAGCAGCACCGGGAGCAGCGCCTGCAGGCGCTTTCTTCCGGCCTCGTCGAGCTTGCGCACCAGGCTCGAGGCGCGCAGCTCGAGCAGCAGGCGGGTCGCTTCCGTGCTGTCGGCAAAGCCCGCACGGCTGAGCGACTCGGCAAGTGCCGCGCTCTCCGCTGCGCTGTCCCAGAATCTCCCCAGGTCGATCCGGATCGAGGCATCGTCCCCGGCGGCGCCGCCGAGAATCACTTCGTGGAAGTGCCGCAGCACGCAGTTGCGATGAGCCGCGAGCGCCGCGAGCAGCGCCGACCAGTCCGGCGCTCCCATGGCAAGCGCAATGCGCTCGCGTGCAAGCGGCGCCGTCGGCAGCGCATGGACCTGCTCGTCGCCGAGCATCTGCAGGCGGTTCTCGAGCCGACGCAGGAACACATAGGCCGCATGGAGCTCCGCCACCGCCTCACCCGGCAGCATGCCCGTGGCACCGAGACGCGCGAGCGCTGTGCGCAATCCTTGAGTCTGCAGGGCGCGGTCGCGTCCGCCGCGGGTGAGCTGCAGCGCCTGCACGATGAATTCGATCTCGCGGATGCCACCCGGCCCGAGCTTCACATCGTCGGCCAGCTCGCGCCGCTCGACCTCGCGTCCGATGAGCGCCTTCATCTCCCGCAGGCTCTCGAACACACCGTAGTCGAGATAGCGGCGGTAGACGAAGGGCCGCACCGCGGCGGCCTCGATCTCCGCGTATCGCTCCGGGGCGGTGATGGCGCGTGCCTTGATGTAGGCGTAGCGCTCCCAGTCGCGGCCGTGCCGCGGCAGATAGTCCTCGAAGGCAGCGAAGCTCGTCACCACCGCCCCGGAGTCACCGAAGGGCCGCAGCCTCAGGTCCACCCGCAGCACGAACCCGTCGGCCGTGGGCGCCTCCAGCAGCCGCACCAGGGCCTGGGTGAGGCGCGTGAAGAACTCCTCGTTGGAGATGCCTCGCGGCCCGTCGGTCTCGCCGTGCTCGGGAAAGAGCAGCACCAGGTCGACGTCGGAGGAGAAGTTGAGCTCCCCGCCTCCGAGCTTGCCCATGCCGATGACCACCAGCGGCTGGGCGTCGCCGGCCGCCGAGCGCGGTTCCCCGTAGCGCCCCACCAGGGCGTGCCGCGCATAGTCGACCACCGTGCGGATGGCAGTGTCGGCGAAGGCGGTGAGATCGGCGAGCGTCTCCTCGAGATCCGCCCAGCCGGCAAGGTCGCGCCAGGCGATGCGCGCGAGCTCGTGGCGCCGCCAGCGCCGCAGGGCACTCTGCGCCTCGTACTCAGGGGTGGCGGGGGAGAGATGCGGCGCGCGCTGGGCGAGCTCGGCGTCGGGCAGGCGGCGGGTGAGGTCCCCGCTCCTGAGGAGCGCCGCAAAGAGTGCCGGATCGCGGCTTAAGGAATCTGCGAGGAAATCGCTGGCTGCGAATACGCGCGCGACGGAGCTGCGGACCTCCGCAGCCGCGGTCGCGAGCGCCGCCTGCGCCTGCGGGTCGGCGGCGAGCCCCTCGAGTGCGCGCGCGAGCAGACTCTCGAGCTCGGGGCTTGCGCTGGCGGCGCCCGCCAGGGCGTCAATTCCAGACATTGCCCCCGAGATCGTGCACCGCCGCGGTGTCGAGTTGGCGGCTCAAGCCCCGGAATCTCGAGGAAGCCGCGTAGATCTGCGCCCCGTCCGAGGCATCGATCGAGCCGGCATCCCCCTCGATGAGACTGTTGTCGATGTGCACGTTCGCGGCGCGTGCCGAGACGCCGAATCCTTTGGCGCGGATGCGGCTGTTGGTAATGTGGATCTCGCATCCATTCTCGGCAGTCAGGCCGTCACCCTCGAACTGGAGATTCTGGTTATCGATGTGCAGGAGGCGCGCCCCCTGGCACACGATCGGCTCGTGGCGCAGCTCCACGTTGGCACCCGCAGCGCCCTCGCGGGCGGGGGAAACCGCACCGGCCGCAGGGGCCGACGCGGCCTCGATCGTGTAGCCCGGACCCTTCTCCAGCACCTGCCCGGGAGAGGGATGCGCAGGGTTCGCCTTGGACGCGAATGCCTGCGGCGCCGCCGCCTGCGCCGCCTCGCCAGGGGTTTGGTACGGAGGCGCCGCCACATCGCCCGTTGAGGCGGTCTCCCCGGGTGTCGCGGCCTGTGAGTCGGCGGTGCTCAAGGCGGTCGCGGCAGGCGCCGGCACGGCCGCGGCGACCGCGATCGCGGAGCCCGGCGGAGCAGCGGTGGCCGCGCCCGTCGCACCGGCGCCGGGGTTGGGACCGGCTACGATCTGATCGAGGCGCAGCACGCTCAGGCTCCCTGAG
>Ga0070733_10002398_pt1 | contig 13382 bp, 6 predicted proteins | sample Coa_R1_9_FD_66450 | JGI IMG/M metagenome (GOLD analysis project Ga0070733, IMG submission 66450) | Surface soil microbial communities from Centralia Pennsylvania, which are recovering from an underground coalmine fire - Coalmine... | ecosystem: Environmental > Terrestrial > Soil > Unclassified ... | reverse complement strand
CAGCCGATCGCCGCCACTGGCAAGGCCGGCTGGTGCGTCTCGAAAAGGAAATCCGCGAAGAGCCTGCGCGCATCCGTGCTTCCTTTGACGTGACCGCGCACCGGCTTGAACCCGTGGGCCTCGTCTATCTCTGGCCGGCGACCGGTTGATCGCCATGGCAACCGAAATCAACCGCGATCCCGATCTCGAATGGCTGGATCACGTTCGGCCGGTCGGGCTTGTCGCCGCGCCGGTCTTGTTGAAGGACCTCGGCCTCGCTCCGACACGGCAAACCCAAGTCGACAGCGCGAAGGTTGCCGCACACATCGCGGAAGACGACAGCAGGCCGGCCCTGAACGATCCCTGGGGTTTCGTGCATGACGTGCTCGGTTGGGAGGCGGAATTTGTGGCCGGAAGTCCCGGCGGTCCACCGCTGCCCGACGAACTTCATGTCAGTTTGCCCGAGCAGGCGACGACGCTCAGTCCCACCTGGGCGGTGAAGGAGCTCGGCGAATCTGCCAGACCTTGGCAGTTGCTGGTGCGTATTGAGCCCAGCGGCGTTGATCCCGACGAACGTGACACGCTCGGCGGCTGGGAAGCGACCGCGCATCAACGCTTCGAGCGGCTCCTGCGCGAGACTGGCATTTATGCCGGCGTCTTGATGTCGGAGAAGCACGAACGCAAGGACAGCGAGGATCGCTTCCGCCCAGAATTGCGTCTGGTCTACGCGCCGAGGGGCGAGACGTCGGGTTACTTGAGCTTTCCACTCCGCGATCTTCGTGCCGTTGCCGGCCGGTCGATGCTCGCTGGCCTCAAGCTGTTGCTGGATGGGTTTCGGCTGTTCGCCGATGCCAGCGACCGCCGCCTTCCCGCGTTGCTCGAAAAGAGCCGTGAAGCACAGGCGGCGGTCTCGACTGCGCTGGCCGAACAGGTGCTCGGCGCCTTGCACGAATTGTTGCGCGGGCTTGATGCTGCCGCACCCGACCTAGTTCGCAAGCTTGCGCGCAGCCGCGCCGAACACCTTTATGAAGGCCTGCTCACCGTCCTGATGCGGCTCGTCTTCGTACTCTACGCGGAGGATCGCGATCTGCTGCCGTCGCGAACGGACGGCCGCACGCAGGAAATCTATGAGATCGGCTATTCGGTGCGCGGCCTCTACGATCGACTCACGCAGGACGCCGCCCTCAATCCCGACACAATGGACGAGCGCCGCGGCGCATGGGGCCAACTGCTCGCGCTATTCCGGCTGATTCACAAGGGACATCCGAGCCACTTCATCCAGGCGCGCGGCGGCAAGCTGTTTGATCCCGACCAGTTTCCATTCCTCGAAGGCTGCACCGAGCCGACTGATGTGCCGCGCGTGCCGCCGGTTTCCGACGGTTGCATTCTGCGCATTCTTGAAGGCCTGATGACGCTTGCCGTGAAGGGAGGTGGGCGCGAACGCTTGTCCTATCGCGCCCTCGACGTGGAACAGATCGGTTCGGTTTACGAGACGGTGATGGGCTTTCGCGCAGAGCAGACCGAAGGTCCGAGCCTTGCGATCAAGGCCGGCAAGAACAACCGCACACCTGTTTTCGTCGATCTCAAGGCGTTACTTGCGGCGAGGGGTAAGGATCGTGTCAAGCATCTGAAAGAGGAGGCGGACCGCGGACAGCTGTCGGCGGGCCTGGCGAATGCAGTTCAGGCCGCCAGGACGGCCGCCGAACTAGCCGCCGCGCTCGACGGAATCGTGGACGAGCGCGGCTCGCCGAAGAAGCATCCGATAGTGGCAGACACACCGATCCTGCAGCCGACCGACGAGCGCCGCCGGACTGGCAGCCACTACACGCCGCGCACGTTGACCGCGCCGATCGTCGAGCACGCGCTGGCGCCCGCATTCGAGCGGCTCGGCCCCAACGCGACACCCGAACAGATTCTCGATCTCAAGGTGTGCGATCCGGCCATGGGTTCCGGTGCGTTCCTAGTCGAGGCCTGTCGCGCGCTGGCTGCAAGACTCGTGCAGGCGTGGGCACGCCACCCAGAGAAAAAGCCAAAGAACATTCCGCCAGACGAGGACGACGAGTTACACGCGAAGCGGCTTGTGGTGCAGCGTTGTCTCTACGGCGTCGACAAGAATCCGCTCGCCACCGATCTTGCAAAGCTGTCGCTTTGGCTTGCGACGCTCGCGCGCGACCACGAGTTCACGTTCCTCGATCACGCACTGAAATCGGGCGACAGCCTAGTTGGGCTCACGCAGGCGCAGATAGCTGCAGCGCATTGGGATACGTCGAAGCCTGGCCTACCGCTATTCCGGAAGCTCGTGAAAGATCGGGTCGATGAGGCGATGAAAGGCCGCGCAGAAATACAGTCGGCACCGGACGATACCGCGCGCGCCATCCAGGAGCAGCGGCATCGTTCCTTGGAGGAGCGGACTCAGGACATCCGTTTGATGGGTGATGCCGTGATCGCGACGTTCTTCGCCGAGGATAAGCCTAGGGTCCGCGAGAGGAAGCGGGCCGAGGTCGAGAGCTGGCTCGGGGGATTCCCAGTAGCGTGGGACAAGATCGCGGCAAGTTCGGCATCCCTGAGGCTAGGTTCGCACCCGCTTGTACCGTTTCATTGGGAGATCGAGTTTCCGGAGGTGTTCGCAAGAGAGAACGGCGGGTTCGATGCAGTTGTAGGAAATCCGCCGTTCTTGGGAGCAAAGCGCATCTCATCTCAATTTGGCAACGGGTATCGGGACTGGCTACCGCAGTCGAGCCACGGGGTGAGTCGTAATGTTGATCTAGTAGGCCATTTCTTCCTCCGAGCCTTTTCAATTATTCGCAAGGATGGGACTTTCGGTTTGATAGCCAGCAACACAATCGCTCAGGGTGATACTCGGGAAGGGAGTCTAAAAAAAATTCTCGAAAATGGGGGTGCGATATATCGAACGATCAAAAGATTGAAATGGCCGGGAGAAGCCGCAGTTGTTGTGTCGATTGTTCATGTGCGAAGAGGTGTTGCATATTCCCCTGTCTTGGATGGGCGCCCTGTTCGACGAATTTCCGCATATCTCGTCGCCGGCGAATTCGATGGTTCACCCGCGCGGTTATCCAAAAATATCGGAAAAGCGTTCCAAGGGTCAATTGTCCTTGGGATGGGCTTCACTTTCGATGATGTTGCTGCAGCATCAGGTAGTGCTGAGTCGATCGAAACCATGCATCAGCTCTTGAAGAAGAGCAAAAAAAATGCGGAGCGAATTTTTCCATTCATAGGTGGGGAAGAGATCACCAATAATCCGCAGCACAAACACAGTCGCTACATCATCGATTTCGAAGAAATGACAGAGCGCGAAGTTGCGCATGAGTGGCCTGACTTACTCGAAATCGTGAAAGAGCGAGTTCGTCCGGATCGGCAAAAGCAGAAACGGAAAGATCTGTCAGATCGTTGGTGGCAGTTTGCCTATCGCAAGAGGAGCCTTTATCAGGCTATCCAAGGGACGGATTTCGTTCTCGCGGTGAATTGTGGGGCTTCGCCTCACTTAGCCATAGCTAGGTTAAGTGCGCGACAGGTATTCGCTCATTCCCTTGTAATCTTCACCGACGGGAGCCTTGAAAATTTCTGTGTTCTACAATCGCGGCCCCATGAGGTATGGACGCGCTTTCTTGCGTCTTCAATGAAAGATGACCTCCGTTACACACCTTCCGATTGCTTTGAGACATTCTCCTTCCCGGTCGGGTTCGAGCCTAGCGCAAGTCTCGTGTCTGCGGCGCATGCCTATCACGACCACCGCGCCGCGCTCATGGTCGCCCGAAACGAGGGCATGACTAAGACTTACAATCGCTTTCACGATCCGGCCGAAACTGCCGAAGACATCCAGCGACTACGAGAACTGCACGCCGCCATGGACCGCGTCGTGCTCGACTCCTATGGCTGGTACGACCTCGCCGCACGCGCCGCGCCTATTTTTCTCGACGAGACCAATGAGGACGACCACACCTATCAGGGCCGCCTCTTCTGGCCCTCGGAGTTCCGCGACGAAGTTCTCGCACGCCTTCTCGCACTCAATGCCGAACGCCATGCCGAAGAAGTCCGTCTCGGAACCGCGCCGGGGATGAAGGGGGAGCCCGAGGATGAGAGCGACGACGATGACGAAACAGAGTAATTCATAATGCCAGCGCAGAGTAACCGATGCCAATCTGCAGTCGATGCGGCAGTGAAATTGAGTTTCGCTACATAGACGGGCGCTGTGTGCCGCTTCACCTCTACGGCGGCGGATGCAGCGGGTCCGCGCGTTCAGATGTTTACGACTATGCCGGCTATAGTCGTAGCAAAGAAAGCAGCTGCTTTCTCACGAGCTGCCCCGAGTGTGGCGATAAAGTCTACTTCATACGACACAACGGCGGTAGCGTCTGGATTGATCCTCCGTTAGGACTACCCTGGTACAAACATCATTGCATGGACCATTCCTACGCGGTGGCCAAAGGCATTCGCTCGCCGGTCGTCACCGAATCGGCTCTTGCGAAGTTCAGGCGACGCGAGGGCCTCATCATTGGGGTTGTGAAGGAGGCCGAAGCGTCTGCCTCGAAGCGCTGCTCGCTGATCAACATTGAAACCGGAAAGGACCAGAGCATTATCCTGCTGATGAACAACAATGCAGGATTCCTCGTTGGACGCCTCGTGTTGTATGACCAGCTCGGCAAGAGCGTTTCTTGGATCGAGAACGACAACTACGTGTTCCGCGTCATCGCTCGTCTCAAACCCAAACCTGTTCGGCCGGCTTCGCTGGCGCTGTACATTGAATGTCCCGAGTGCCTTAGTAAGATCACGGTGGGCGCCATATCAGAACATCTAAAGCGGCAGCATTTGTTTCCTCGGACGATTGTCTTGGATGAGGTGCCTGATCAACCCCCTTTGTCGAAGCGCAATAGTGCTGTTGACCGCAGCACGAAGGTAAAGACCGCGACCTCGCAGCGCCGTTACCCTAACCCGTCGCGGTGGAACGATGTATTCAAGCAATTGGTGGAATACGCCGAGGTGCATCCCTGTAGTCCAAGCCGGCCGCCGGCGCCTCTCATTCTGGCGGGATGGACACACAGCAACGACACCGAAAAGATGCGCCGGTGGAAGGAGACGGTCGACTGGGCCTCCGCCAATGGCTGCGTGGACATCGTCGAAGGAATTTCAGATGAAGATCTCTATGAGGTCGAAAACTCCACCGGCTATTCAATCGGTCCGATGGGCGGTCCGTGTTATCGGCCATGGGATTTCGAGGCGAAGGTGCGGCCTCCTGAGGATGAGTTGGCGAAACATCTCGAACATCTGTCCGCCGATTGGGCCAAAATCGCAGGATCGTCCCTGTCAACAGTCACACGCCCCGCGGCGTTCACCGGCAAGAAAGCGCGACGATTGCTGGTCGAGGTTGAGGATACCGCCACTCCACCGTGGGGAGGATGGTCGTATCGATCGCAGGACGAAGCCAGGCGACGTACGTTCACCCGTTTTCGCAGTGCGGTGAACAAAGCCATCGCTCCTCACGAAGTCGATCATATTGAATTTCAGGAACGGGATTGCGCCGCGGTCGCTCCGGCCTTGTCGCGGGCATAAAGGGTAGTTAGGAAGGGGATGGCCATAAAGACAATTAGAACATATTGACGTGTTTGTAGCTTCTCGGGGGATGAAAATGGCCATTTTCAAATTTACCAAGGATGCATTTGTTCCGTTGACGGAGACTCAACTGTCCGCCGAGAACATCTTCGAGCGGAAGGATCTTCAACGCCTTCTTCGGAACCAGATCGAAGTCATTGATCCCGATCTCATGGTCATTAGCGAGGAGTTCGACCAATGGGTCGAGAGTGCCCGCCGGATTGACCTGCTTTGCATCGATAGGGAGGCCAACATCGTCGTTGTCGAACTGAAACGGTCCGAGGATGGCGGTTACATGGAACTGCAGGCAATCCGATATGCTGCCATGATCTCGGCGATGAGCTTCGCGCAAATGGTTGAGGCACACAGGATTTGGCTGAGGAAACTTGGCCAGAGCGATGCGGGCGCCGAGAAAAACATACTGAGTTTCCTCAAATGGGAGCAACCCGACGACGACGACTTTGCCAGGCAAGTGCGCATTGTGCTTGCTGCTGCGGACTTTTCAAAAGAGCTCACTACCTCGGTATTGTGGCTAAACAAGCAGGGCCTCGATATCTCTTGCGTCCGTCTGAAGCCATATCGGGACCAGACGGGTGATATCCTGATCGATGTGCAGCAGCTGATTCCTCTACCTGAAGCCACTGACTACCAAACGCAAATTAAGGCGAAGGAGCAGGCTGGAAAGACAGAGCGCGCGCAACGTTATGATCAGCGGTTTCGGTTCTGGTCCGAGCTTCTCAGTTATGCAAAGACAAGGACCGATCTCCATGCTGGACGAAATCCTGGCATCTACAATTGGATCGGTGGTTCGATCGGGCGTCCCGGATTCCAGCTGAATTATGCGGTGCGCGAGCAAGACTCGCAGGTAGAGGTCTATATCGACCTCGGTGCGAACACAGAAGAGCTCAATCTGAGAGTCTTCAATGACCTGCTGCAACATCGCGCCGAAATAGAAACGACGTTTGGCGGAGAGCTTGAATGGCAGGAGCTTCCGGAAAGTCGGGCGTGTCGGATCAGAAAGGTAACGGCCGGCGGTTACAAAACGCCCGAAGCTGAGTGGCCCGAAGTTATGAAAGCCTTGGTGACGAACATGATAAATCTGGACAAGGCTTTTCGGCCATTCGTGCACCAGCTTGCTATCTGAGTACGGTCTTATTTTCATGCATCACAATGGCGCAGAATATCGGACGGATTATTCCGCTTCGTTGAGCTAGCTCTTATTCTTCCGCCAGACGCGGTTGTGCGTGGGTCGCGTCAACCTCCGTTATGAGGGTCAAAAAGCGCAGCGGCTCATGACAACCGCTCGTTGTATTCACGACCCGTCTATGGTCGACTGGGATGGGCTTTGGGGGTAGCTATGGCTAGGAAGCGAAAAGTCGAACCAAAATACGCCGTCAATATCTCAATGAAGGCGTGGGACCTAGCAAAGGCAGGAGCTGCGGTAACATTGCGCGTGCGCGATCGGGGTAGCTTGCTTGGGACGGTTGAGATCGGCCAGGGCACCTTCGGCTGGAAGGGCGCAAAGACAAAGAGCGGATTCAAGCGCATATCCTGGCGAAGGCTGGCTGAAGATTTCCAGAGATACCATTGAGTTCCGCAAATTCAGCGGTCTCTTAAATCAATGAAAGCTTTCCACGCAGTCGGTGGCACAACTGGCAAGGTTATGATCATCGCGTGCGCTGCCCGGACCCCTATCAAGCCGATAATCCGATGCCTATCGCGCGCGCGAGCCATGGCTGAAGAGGTTTTCGCCCGAAGCGGTGCGCCGCGCCATGCTCGAAGTGGAAGGAGGGCGGACTTGTAGATTTCAACAAAAGGCTGCAGGCGGTAGACCGGCAAATATCACCTAATATGTTGAAATTAATACGATTTTTGTCCAATCTAGAAAAACGCCAAAAAGCAAGAAAATCTTGCATCTATTGTATTGCAAGATTATATTCGCCCCATGTCGAACCTTATCAGTGCCCGCATCAAGGCCTTGCGCGAAGAGCGAGGGCTTTCCCAGGACGACCTTGCACGGCTCTTTGGCTTCAAGGACCGGCAGACCGTTTCTGCGATCGAAACCGGCGAACGCCGCCTGTCCGCGGAAGAGCTCTTGCTTGCCGTCGAGAAGCTTGGCGCGTCCCTCGACTATTTCACAAATCCGTTCCTGCTTGTCGGTGAAGGCAAGTTCTCTTGGCGTCAGTCGAATGTATCGAATGAGCTGCTCAACGCATTCGAACGCGTTGCCGCCCGCTGGATTGCGGCAAATCGCACGCTCGCACCGTCGGTGGGCAAACCGGCGCCGAACCTACGGCAATCTCTCAAGCTAACGTCGAAAAGCACCTTCGCGGAGGCCATGGCCGCCGGCGAGCGATTTGCCGCCGACTTCGACTTGGGGGAGGTCCCAGCACAGCGGCTTCCCGAAGCCATGGAGCGCAAGCTCGGCGTTCTCGTGCTGATGGTCGACGCGATCGACGGCATCTCCGGCGCCGCATGCCGGCTGCCTGATCTCGATGCCGTGCTGATCAACCGCCACGAGGTCATCGGCCGGCGCCACTTCGATCTCGCGCACGAGCTGTTCCACATTTTCACGTGGGACACGATGCCTCCAGAACATGTCGAGGACGCTTCTGAACGCAGCAAGAGTCGTGTCGAGCAGCTCGCAAATAACTTTGCCTCGGCGTTGCTTATGCCGGTAGCTGTTGTTGACCGCTTCGCGCCCATGAAAGTCGATGATGTCAAATGGCTGAACGACACGGCAGAAGCGCTTCAGGTGACGGCAACGGCGCTGAAATGGCGCATGGTCGCTTTGGAGCGGCTGGACACAGCGCAGGCAAACAAGATTCCCGATGCGGCCCTTCGTAACAACGGCCGCAATGTTTCAGGTCGCACGCCGCCGCCGCTTTATTCGAAGGCGTTCATGGAAGTAATTGCGCTTGCGATCGATCAGGGGCAAGTGTCGGCCCGCAAGGCCGCGGATCTGCTGGATATGAAACTTGAAGATCTGAAAGAGCTTTGCGCGGCTCACGGCGTAAAGCTGTCACTCGATTTGTGAGGGGCTATGGCGCGTCACGGAGGCCCAGTTCTGGTGGATACCAATGTTATTCTTGAGTGCTGGCGCGTCAATGCGTGGAAGGCGCTCGCGGGAGGCTATTCAGTGGAAACGGTTGAGGACTGCGTCACTGAAACGCAGACCGGCTTTCAGCGCCGGCGCGACGAGCAGCGCATCGATCAGGCCGCGCTTACGGAGACACTTCAGGCCGTAAACAAGGTCAGCGATGCCGATACTGCCGCCATGCTGTTGCGCGATCCATTGGCAGCCAATCTTGATCTCGGCGAGCGGTCGCTGTGGGCGCACGCACTTAGCCGCACCGATGCTTGGGTACTTTGCGGACCTGACAAGGCCAGCCTGCGCTTCGGGGTGAGGATTGGGCTGCGCGACCGGCTCGTCGCGCTCGAAGGCTTGTTTCAGGACGCGGGGCACAAGCCGGGCGCCCCCCTGAGGGAAAACTATACGTCGAAGTGGCTGGATAAAACACTCGGCGAGATGGTGATTGCGGAGGGACCGAAACGCAAATGACCAGCTCTGCCACACCACTTACCGTTCGAGCATCCATCGTAGAGAAGTTTCGCCGTGACCTGGTCGGTCCAGATGCGCAGGACACTGACCTTGCGCAGGAGCGGCTGAACGAAAATCCCTCGCGCTGGTATCTGACCGGTTTTCTTGCGCCAGTAGATGATCCATTGACACAAGACGGAGGGCAGGGGGCAGAAGATGATCCGTCTACCCAGGAAGAGCTGGAGATTGACGTCGGAGAGTCCGATGCCGAAGGCGCGGGCGGCGCGTCTGGCGATGCCGACCCACCCGAAGTTCCCAACGCCAAGCGGCGGTTTTTGCCGTCATCGATCGGTCTGACTGTTCTGTTGCCGCACGACGTGACCGAAATTGAAGCAGTGGTTTCGTGGGGTGACTACCGCACTGAGCCACCATTGCCAGAATCGGTGTTGCTGCCTGATGACGACTTCGCTGGTTCTCAGGACGATCCGAAAAAGCCGAAGCGTCCCAAGGTCGATTGGGTCAGGGCACCGCGAAAGCAAACCGTTTGGGTTCCTGTTCCTGATGGGCGTGGGCAGCAGATCGTCGTTCCGGAAAGCGCGGCCGCGCAACGCAAGGGCGGAGGCCTCGTACTGGAAGCCCACGCGCGTCTATTCACTTACGAAACACCGAACGGAAGCGAGCAGGTCCGCGCGCTCACGGTGTTCCTGGTCAATCGTCGCGCAGCGGTCCACCGCCGCTATGCTGACGTCAGCTTTGTCTTCCAGGCAAAGCTCGAACTTGTCAGCGAGCAGGGGTTCCGGCCGCGCCGCGATCTCTCCGGCTTCAATGCCGATGATCCCGACCTTAGGGTGGCCGACTTGCACTATCGTGATGTCTGCGAATACGGCGTCGGCAGGAATGTCGCGGCGGCCTGGAATGCCGACGAGGAAAAGACTGGTCGCGTTACGAGAGTCTGGACCGATCCATTACCGCAGGCCGAAGTCGAACGTGTTGCACCGAACGAGGATGTTGCGCTGAAATCGCAGGTCGCCTTTGAGATGGCGCGGCTCGCGGAGGCTGCTGCGGGCGATGGCGCTGATTTGGTCAGGGCTCTGTCGGCCTTGCCGCGGCTCTATGCGGAGTGGATCGACGCCGAGGGCCGAAAGCTGACCGGTCTTCCGACGCGTCGCTACGAAACAGCAGAACAATTGATTGCCGATATGCAAACGGCCCGCAATCGCATCGTTGAAGGGATCGAACTCCTCTCGCGCGACAAACTTGCCCGTTCCGCGTTTCGGTTCATGAATCTGGCCGTTTCAGCTGCTGCGCGCCGCCGCGATGCCTCGCAATCGAGTCCCACATGGCGGCCGTTCCAGTTGGCCTTCATCCTCGTCAATCTCGCAGGCTTGTCCGATCGAACCCACAAGGACCGCGAGATGGCTGATCTCCTGTTCTTCCCGACAGGCGGCGGTAAGACCGAAGCCTACCTCGGGCTTGCGGCATTCGTCATCGCGCATCGTCGGCTCAAAGGATCGGGGGTGCTCGGTGCCGGCGTTGCCGTGATCATGCGTTATACTTTGCGGCTTCTGACCCTCGACCAGCTGTCGCGCGCCGCAGGCGTTGTGTGCGCCCTGGAGCTGATGCGAACCGATGCAGCGAATGTCGACGAGAAGGGTCGCCGATTGCTTGGCGATTGGCCGATTGAAATTGGGCTTTGGGTCGGGTCAGATGCATCTCCCAATCGGTTGGGTCGCACCGGCGACGCCGACCAGACGACAGCGGTGGGGCGTGTGCGCCGTTACAAGTTGGGTCAGGACAAGCGTGCGCCAGCGCCGCTAAAGGCGTGCCCATGGTGCGCGACTGCCTTCACGCCGCAGTCGTTTGCGTGCGTGCCAAACGACAACGCGCCGAATAATATGGTGATCCGCTGCGTAAATACTGCCTGCGACTTTACGCGGGACCGGCCGCTGCCAATCCTGACCGTCGATGATCCGATTTACCAGCGGCTGCCCGCGTTCCTGATCGCCACCGTCGACAAGTTTGCCAGCCTTCCATGGGAAGGTCGGGCTGGCGCATTCTTCGGCCAAGTGGATCGATTTCAGGAAAACGTCGGTTTTTACGGTGCCGCCGAGCCCCGGCAGGGACGCAAGCTCGACAATGGCTGGATGCTTGACCCGCCCGATCTCATCATTCAGGACGAATTGCATCTGATCTCTGGCCCGCTCGGGACCGTGGCAGGACTTTACGAGGCAGCCATCGATCAACTGGCCTCGCGCCGCGTCGGCGGTAAGCGTGTGCGGCCGAAGATCGTGGCCTCGACCGCCACCGTGAGGCGGGCTAGTCAGCAGATCGCCGCCTTGTTTGATCGTAATAGAACAAGCATTTTCCCGCCGCCGGGCGTCGATCGCACGGACAGCTTCTTTGCGCGGACGGTCGCGTCATCGCATGATCCGGCGCGTCTCTATCTAGGCATTGCGGCGCAGGGCAAGGGACCGAAGCTAGTCTTTCTTCGAGCACTCACAACGCTACTCACCGCCGCCCAAGCAGAGTACGACGCGAACGCCTCAGCTGGAGGGGTGAGCAACTCCGCCGATCCCTACATGACGGCGCTTTGCTACTTCAATGCATTGCGCGAGCTTGGCGGCGCGCGCCGTATCGTTGAGGATGAGGTGCGCGCGAACACCGCCCGGTACGGAGCGGATCGCCGTCGGGTCGATCCGCAGGATGCGCCCTTCGCCGATCGTGCGATTCGCGAACCGCTGGAGATTACCTCTCGCGTTTCGACGGATGACGTGGCGTTTGCAAAGCAGCGACTAGACGCAGTCTTCGGGTCTAACGGCCAACCGGTCGATGTCGCGCTTGCGACCAACATGATTTCCGTTGGTCTTGATATCATGCGGCTCGGACTGATGGTCGTCCAGAGCCAGCCGAAAACAGCCGCGGAATATATCCAGGCGACCAGCCGCATCGGCCGGGATTATCGGCGGCCGGGCCTCGTGGTTGTCATTCTGAATATGCACAAACCGCGCGATCGTGCGCACTTCGAGCAGTTCGGTCACTTCCATCGCACGTTCTATCGCGCAGTCGAGGCAACAAGCGTGACGCCTTGGGCGTCGCGCGCACTGGACCGTGCGCTCGCGGCGATCGTCGTGGCGGCGGCGCGGCACATCAATCCCGGGTTAACCCAGGATGCTTCGGTGAAGGAATTGATGAACCAGCCAGCCACGCGGGCGGTGGTGCGCGACGCAATCGTCGACCGCGCCCCACAGGAGGCGATCCCGGGCGGCAAGGTAGCACTCGCCAAACTGATTGATGATCTGTTCGATGCGTGGATCGCGACCGCGGACGAGCAGACCAAGGGCGGCAACACGTTCGCCTATGCTCGCAACACAAGTCCGCATCGACTGCTTCATATGCCCCTGGCACCTGAGATCGAGAACCTATCCGCGGCCCATCAGCGGTTTGTAGCGGGGCGTTCGATGCGCGACGTCGAAGCCAACGTCACCATCAACCCGCGCGATCCTTGGGGCAACGCCATCGCTAACGCGGATGACCTCAAATGACCAAGAACGCACAGCGATTGAGTCAGGTGGTGTCAAGTTTCGGGCCCGGCGCGATGGTCGACTTGCCGACGCGCTCGGTTGTCATCGGCGGCCTCGAGCTTTGGGAAATGCGCGCCGGCTCGTTCACGCAAATTTCGGAACCGCGTCTCACCGCAAGGCTTGAAAAATTCCTCAAGACCCAGAACAGGCTTGCGCCCACGACGAATCTGTCGCTTCGTACGCCGCCGATCGATCAAGGTCGACCCGGCCAGCTGCCGAATTACATCATAGCGCCAATCTTCCCAGCCTATTTTGTTTGCGAACAGGTCGAAATCGGCGCCGCCGGTAGCGGCACGGCTCGCCGCCGCCGCTTGGTGCGCTGGCAGGACCTCGATACGCGCGGTGGACGCCGCAAATTTGTATTCGACGATGGTAAGAAATCGGACGTGACGCCGATCCGTTTCGTCTGTGCCTGCAAGAACGGGCATATGCAGGACATCGACTGGAAATGGATCGTCCATCGCGGGCAGGCCTGCGAGAACCCGATGTGGATGGAAGAAAAGGGAACCAGCGCCGATCCTGCCGATCTCACCGTCGCTTGTGGGTGCGGTAAGCAGCTTTCGTTACAGACGTTGTTCTTACCAGGGTTGCTTGGCGACTGTCGCGGCGAGCGGCCGTGGTTGCTCGATCGAGACCCAAATGGATGCGATCAGAAGCTGAAGCTGCTGACTCGT
>Ga0070733_10002397_pt1 | contig 13383 bp, 10 predicted proteins | sample Coa_R1_9_FD_66450 | JGI IMG/M metagenome (GOLD analysis project Ga0070733, IMG submission 66450) | Surface soil microbial communities from Centralia Pennsylvania, which are recovering from an underground coalmine fire - Coalmine... | ecosystem: Environmental > Terrestrial > Soil > Unclassified ... | reverse complement strand
CTGTAGCCACGGGCAGGCTGCCGGTCGCCACTCCGGAAGAGGCGACGACTGTGATCGGAAAGATCGTTGCCTATGAAGGCCAGTCCGCGAACGCAGGCTGGATGTCGCAGGCCATGTTTGTCGCGGATAAGGACGATACCGAGAGCTTTAGCCAGGACACTCAGACAGTGCAGGGAACACTGCCATCGTCGGTGCAGGCGTCGGACGTATTCACCAGCAGTGCCGGCACTTCGACTGCGCGCCAGGACATCATCAACGGAATCAACTCGGGGCAGATCCTGGTGAACTATCTCGGACACGGTTCAGAAGAACAGTGGTCGGGATCGGACATATTCGACACGACCAGCGTGACGTCGCTCACCAACTCGAGCCAGCTTCCCGTCTTCCTGATTATGGACTGCCTGAACGGGTACTTCCAGGACGTCTACACCCAGCCGCTCGGAGTTGCGCTGCTGCTTGCGCCAAACGGCGGAGCTGTGGCGGTGCTGGCATCTTCCGGATTGAATCAGCCGCCGCCACAAACCCGGCTCGATCAACTGGTGGTGCAGGGAGCGTTTGCGGCTTCAGCGCCGACGCTCGGCGAGGCAATTCTCAAGGCGAAAGAGAAGGTCAGCGATCCGGACGTGCGGCGCACCTACAATCTCCTCGGCGATCCGGCAATGCAGATCAAGCAAACGGGCGGCGCCGTCGCAAGCCACCGCTAGATATCGGCCTTCTCACTTGATCGCCATCTGCGCGGGATAATACTTCTGAATCATTCTCCCGGTCATCAGCCCGCCCTCATACTCGGGAATAATTACTTCGTCAGCGCCGGAATTGCGCATGGCCGCGGCATAGCGCTGCTGTCCGGCGCGAGTGATGATCTTCACGCGCGGATTCAACGCGCGCGCCGTGACCGTGATGTAGAGGTTGTCGGCGTCGCTGTCTATCACGATGCAAATGCCGCGGGCGCGCTCGAGTCCCGCTTTGAGGAGAACGTCGTGGCGTTTGGCGTCGCCCTGAATCACCGGGATTTTGTCATTGAGAAGTTCCAGATAAAGGCCTTCGTTGGTTTCGAGCAGCACGAAGGGAATGTCCAGGCGCTGCAGTTGATCCACGACAGTCCGCCCGACCTGGCCATAGCCGCAAATGATGAAGTGGTCGCGCAGGCGATCCACATTGACTTCGTTGACCATGGATTTCCAGGCCTCCATACCCTGGTGACTGAAGATGGTGAGCAGCACCCGTTCCGCGATCCAGATCTGGAAGGCGAAAACACCACAGTACACGAACAAAGCGAAAAGTTTGGTTGCCGGCCGCACCGCGCGGTAGTCAATTCCATGCGTGTGGAAGACCCAGAACAGGGCGTCCAGCGGGCGGAGGCCTTCGAGCCGCATGTACACGGCGACGCAGAGCCCCAGGAAGCCGGCCAGCACCAGCAGGGGCAGCCACAAACGCTTGAGGAATACGTATGCGATACGCAACATCCAGGGTCGCCTTATTCCTGATATTACACATTCCACTGACGAGCAAAAAATGCAGCCACTCTACCATCTCCGAAGAGCGCGGACGAATTGAAATCTCTGATCGCTCCGATCGGTCAAAATGCCCACTAAGATGCCGCCGGCACCGCCGCGGGCGAACTTGCAAGCGGACGCAAAGGCTCCGCTAGAGCCCGCATGACCCGGCCGAATCCAGCAAAATCCAGCGACTGCGGGCCATCGGAAAGCGCACGCTCGGGGCAGGGGTGCACCTCGATGATCAAACCGTCCGCGCCCACGGCGACGGCGGCCCGCGATACGGCGGCGATCAGGCTCTGCTTGCCCGTGCCGTGGGAGGGATCCGCGATGACGGGAAGATGCGAGAGATCCCGGGCCAGGGCCACGGCAGCCAAGTCCATGGTGTTGCGCATTTCCGTCTCGAAGGTTTTGATACCGCGTTCGCAGAGCACGACCTGCGAGTTGCCACCGGAGAGCAGATACTCGGCAGCGAGCAGCCACTCTTTCACGGTTGCGGAGGGTCCGCGCTTCAGAAGCACGGGCTTGTTCACGGTGGCGAGACGGCGCAACAGCGCGAAGTTCTGCATGTTGCGCGCGCCGATCTGGAGCATGTCCGCGTATTCGCAGATCAGGTCGACGTCCTCGGTGCTCATCACCTCGGTGACGATCGGCAGGCCGGTTTCTTCCCGCGCTTCGCGCAGGATCTTCAGCGCTTCGAGGCCCAGACCCTGAAAGTCATAGGGCGAGGTTCGCGGCTTATAGGCGCCGCCACGAAGCATGCTGGCGCCGGCGCGCTTGACGGCGTGAGCCGTGTCGAGCAGTTGCGCGCGTGATTCCACCGAGCATGGCCCGGCGATCACTACCACCTCCGGACCGCCGATTTCGACCCCGTTGATTCGCACGACGGAGCGCTCCGGTCGCACCTGGCGGCTGACCAATTTGAAGGGCTGCGCGATGGCGACGACGTTATCCACGCCGGGCGCAACCTGAAGCGACTCGATCTCGTGGCGCCGGCCACTGCCGACCGCAGCAACGATGGTGCGCTCTGTGCCCCGAGTAATGTGAGGCTGATAACCGGCCTCGCGCACGCGGTCAATGATGTGTTGAATTTCCTGTTCGGTGGCTTTTTCCGACATATTTACGATCATTTCGGGTTCTCCTAAGTAGAGGCCTAAAAAGCAGAAGCCGCGATCCTTATTCCCGGATCGCGGCTAGCGGCTTAAAAGTCTGGATGCCTTCTCAGTGGCTCCTGGCCTCAAATTGCGCCGCTGCCGCTACGCCGTAATACCAGCGATAGGGTGTAAATCGGCGGTTTGAGGTAAATCGCGTCATACAGGAATCTGCAAGATGCCTAAGAACTTCGAATGCTCTCGAACCTTCCAAAGGCTACTGGATCGAACTAGCTACGCTCGAAAACGCGTTGTTGGCGTTGGAGCCGATCAACCGCACGGTTCCGACGACTAGCACCAGAATAACTGCCAGCATCACCGCATATTCTGCGATGTCTTGACCTTTGTCTTGCCGCCACAGCTTGCGAATCAGGGTGAACATGCGAACGCTCCTTATGCCTGTTTTGCTGCTCCCCGCGTGGAGAGGCGGCCATCCCGAGTGCCCATATGATGCACGCGCCCGGAGCGCCTTGTCAAATGAGTCTTACGACAGGTTCCAAGGTTTGAACTAGGGCAGCGCGGGGCTGGAACGAGCCTGTTGCTCAGCCGCCGCGGTTGGCGGCAGCAGGGTCTGGGCCGAAGTTCGCGTGTAACCAAGAATGCGATTGGGGAGGATTCCAAGATAGAGCGTGGCCGCGAGGCTTGCCGCAAGAGCGAGGCCGAGTCCCCAGGAGATCGGTGTTGTCGGCGTCAGACGCCGCGCCTCGCGCATGTACATGGCCACAATGATGCGCAGATAGTAGTAGGAGCCGATCGCGCTGTTGATGACGCCAATGATCGTGAGCCACGTCAGGTGCGACTTCATGGCAGCGCTGAAAACGTAAAACTTGGCGAGGAAGCCCCCGGTTATCGGAATGCCGATCAGGGAGAGCAGGAAGATGGTGAGGGTGGCAGCCAGCAGCGGCGACGAGCGGCCGAGGCCTTCGTAGTCTTGAAGCGTCACATAGCGCTCGCCGGCATTGGCGAAATGACTCACCACCGCGAACGCGCCGACATTCATGGCCGCGTAGGAGGCGGTGTAGAACATCGCTGCGGAGATTCCTTCGGCGGAGTTGTCGGCGGTCATGGCGAACGCCATCAGCAGATAGCCGGCGTGCGCGATGGAAGAGTACGCCAGCAGTCGCTTGATGTTGTTCTGAACCAAGGCGCCGAGGTTGCCCACGGTCATGGACAATGCTGCGGCAATCCAGATGAGCCAGAAGCGTCCCGGTGCATTGATGACGAACATGACCCGTAGCAGCACGGCAAACGCGGCGGCCTTGGGCGCAGTAGACATGAAACCGACGACCGGAGCGGGAGCGCCTTCGTAGACGTCGGGCGTCCACACATGGAAGGGGGCGGCGGCCACTTTGAAGCCGAGTCCGACGAACATCAGTGCGGTCGCGACATAAACGAGAACCGGAATCCCTCCGTTACGAAGGGTCTGGCTCATGGCGTCAAAGTTGGTCGAGCCGGTCGCTCCGAACATAAGAGCTACGCCGTACAGGAAAAATGCAGTCGCGAACGAGCCGAGCAGGAAGTACTTGAGCGACGACTCGGCGCTCGAGGCTTCGCGGCGACGGAAGCCGGCGAGAATGTAGGTAGAGATCGATGAGATTTCGAGGGCGATGAAGATCAGAACCAGTTCGACCGCCGAGGTCATCAGCCCCATGCCCACGACGCTGAAAAGAATGAGGGCATAGTATTCGCCGGCGCGGATGCGCTGCACCGCCATGTATTCGAAAGAAGTGAGAATCACCACCGCGGCGATCAGGATCACAAGCGCATGAAAAAAGACGGAAAAGCTGTCCACTCTTACCATGCCGGAGAACGCGAGCCCGGGAGACTGCGCCATGTACCAGGTGGCTCCGAGGGCGGCGAGGCAGCCGATGAATGCGATCACTCCCAGCGTGTTCTGGCCTTTTTCTTCATCCACCAGCGGGTCCAGCACCATCACCAGCATGCCGAAAATCGAGAGTACGAGTTCGGGCAGAATCCGGACGTAGTCGGAGCTTTGCGGGATCGACTGGGCCAGCAGGAAGGCGGGGGTCATCACGGCATCACCACCTTGCCCGCGATCTGCGCGAAGGCGAGCGCTGACTGCACCGCCGGATCGATGGCTCCTAACCACAGAATCGGCGCCACTCCCATCACCAGAGCAGCGGCGATACAGGGCCAGACTGCCGCCTTTTCAAAGCCGGACAGGTCGGCAAGCGAGTTGTTCACCGGATGGGTAACTTTGCCGTAGAAAACACGCTGGTACATCCATAAGAGATAGCCCGCGCTCCAGATCACGCCGGTCGCGGCCAGGATTCCATAAATTGCGCGTGCCTGAAAAGCGCCGCTCAGCACGAGAAATTCGCCGATGAACCCATTCATCAGAGGCAGGCCGACAGAAGCCAGAAGAATGAAGAGATAAGACGCCGCATAGATGGGCATGACAGCAGCCAGCCCGCCGAACTCGCGAATCTCGTAGGTGTGGCGGCGTTCATGGAGGATTCCGGCGAGCATGAAAAGACCGCCCGTTGAAACTCCGTGTGCCAGCATGACAAACATCGCGCCATTCAGGCCCATCTGCGTAAAGCTGAAGATGCCCAGGACCACGAAGCCCAGGTGACTGACCGAAGAGTACGCAATCAGCTTCTTCATGTTCGGCTGCACCAGCGCGACCAGCGCGCCGTAGATGATGCCGATCAGGGCCAGAACGATGATCCAGGGTGCGTTGTGCCGCGACTGCTCGGGGAAAAGTCCGAGGTTGAAGCGCAGCATGCCGTAGGTGCCCATTTTCAGCAGCACTCCCGCCAGCAGGACCGATCCGGCGGTCGGAGCTTCGACGTGCGCGTCCGGCAGCCAGGTATGGAAGGGAAACAACGGGACTTTCACCGCAAAAGCCAGGAAAAAGCCGAGGAACAGCCACTGCGCGGCGGCGGGGAAATTCGGGACGATACCAGTTCGAATCTGTTTCTGGATTTCAACAAAATCGAACGTGGCCGGGCTCGTGTGGGCGTAGAGCCACAGAATCGCCGCCAGCATGAAGACGGAGCCGATCATCGTATACATGAAGAACTTGACCGCGGCGTAGACCTTGCGCTCATGGCCAAAGACGCCGATCAGCAAGGCCATCGGGATCAGCGTGGCTTCCCAGAAGAAATAGAAGAGGAAAAGATCGAGGGAAATGAAGACACCGATGAGGGCCGTCTCCAGGATGAGAAGAAGTATGAAAAACTCCTTGACCCGATCGTGCACCGACTTCCACGAGATCAGAACGCACAGCGGCGTGAGGAAGGTTGTGAGTACAACCAGCCAAAGCGAGATTCCGTCAACGCCAATGTGGTAGTGAATGTTGGGAGCGGAGATCCAGGGGATGTCGATGTCGTACTGGAATCCAGTCTGCCCGCGATGAAAGTAGACCGGCAGATGAAGGGACAGCACGAAGGTCAAAAGAGAAACGACGAGCGAAAAAATTCGAATGTCGCGATCCCGGCGCGGCAAGAGGACGAGCAGCAACCCACCGGCAAGCGGCATAAATGTTACCAGCGACAGGATCTGGTGATCGAGGGTATTCATCGTCCCACCCCCAGCCAGATCATGTAGGCAATCACGACCGCGGCTCCGGCCGCGATCCAGCCAGCGTATGACCGCAGGTTACCCGACTGCATCTGGCGCACTTCGTCGGAAACGTGACGCGCGCCGCCGGCGGCGTCGTTAATCGAGTCATCAATCACCTTGCGATCGATTCCTTGCCACAGAATGCGGGTGGAACCCTCCACCAGAGGCTTGACGAACAGAGTTGCGTAGATCTCGTCCACGTAATACTTGTTGAGGACCGTCTCGTAGAAGCTCCCGAGTGAAGCGGCAATCTTCTGCGGAAGATAAGGCTTGCTGACGTAGAGAACGTAGGCGAGGGCGAAGCCAAGCGCGGCCACCGCGACCGAAATTCCCATGAACAGGTATTCCATCCCTTTGCCGGCCGCTTCCCCCGCGGTTTCCGCGCTGGAACTGAATACTGGCGCGAGGAAGTGATCGAAGCGATCGCCAATGCCGACCAGACCGCCCAGCAGCGAGAGAACGGCAAGAATCATGAGCGGCACCAGCATCACCATCGGACTTTCATGCGGCGATGCGTGGCCGTCATGGCCGTGTGTGTGGCCGTGAGTGTCGTGCCCCGGAGTCTCAGTTGGCGCACCACGATATTCGCCGGCGAACGTCATGAAGAGAAGCCGGAACATATAGAAAGAAGTGATGAAGGCGGTGACGACGCCGATCAGCCAGTAAATCGGGTTCGCGAGATACGCCCTCCACAGAATTTCGTCCTTGCTCCAGAAGCCGGCGAACGGCGGAATCCCGGCGATGGCGAGAGTGGCAATTCCCATGGTCAGAGTCGTCCACGGAATGTAGGAGCGCAGTCCGCCCATTTTGCGCATGTCCTGTTCGCCGCCGACCGCATGAATGACCGACCCTGCGCCGAGGAAGAGCAGGCCTTTGAAGAATGCGTGGGTCATCAGGTGAAAGATGCCGGCCGAGAAGGCTCCCACGCCGCAGGCCATGAACATGTAGCCAAGCTGCGACACCGTCGAGTAGGCGAGAACTTTCTTGATGTCGGTCTGCGTGATGCCGATGGTTGCCGCGAATAGAGCCGTGAGTGTGCCGATGATGGCGACCACGGTCAGGGCCATCGGAGCGCGCTCGAAGATCAGGTGCGAGCGTGCCACCATGTACACGCCTGCCGTGACCATGGTGGCGGCGTGGATTAATGCTGAGACTGGCGTGGGGCCTTCCATGGCGTCGGGAAGCCAGACGTAGAGGGGAATCTGGGCCGACTTGCCGCAGGCGCCGACCATCAGCAGGAGTCCGACTGCGGTCAGGAAGCCCGCACTCGCGGTCTCGGAAGGAATAGGCCGTACCTGGGCGAAGACCTGGGTGAAATTCAGCGACTGAAAGTGCTGAATCAGCAGGAACAAGCCAATCAGAAATCCAAAATCGCCGATGCGGTTAACGATGAACGCTTTCTTGCCGGCGGAAGCAGCCGAATCTTTCGTGAACCAGAACCCGATTAACAGATATGACGCCAGGCCGACGCCTTCCCACCCAATGAACATCAGAAGATAGTTGTTGGCCAGGATGAGCGTCAGCATGAAAAACATGAACAGGTTCAGGTAAGTGAAGAAGCGGTAGTAGCTGGGATCGTCCCACATGTAGCCGACGGAGTAGATGTGGATCAAGAATCCGACTCCGGTGACTACGAGAAGCATGACGAGCGAAAGCTGGTCGAGATAGAACGCGAAATCCACCGTGAAGCTGCCCGAACGGATCCAGTGCGCGAAGTACTCTTCATACGGAAGAGGGGAGGAAACGGCCGTCATCACTCTCCACACAACAAAAAATGCCCATGCCAGCGCCGCCCCCGAGAAGACAAGCGCAATCGTGCTGACGGCCGTCCTGGACGATCTCTTCCCCAGGAAGCCGTTGATCGCCGCGCCGGCCAGGGGTAGAACCGGGATCAACCAGAGATTGAGACTTGACGTCATAGTTTGAGCAGGTTGACCTGGTCCACGTTGAGCGTTTCGCGGGTACGGTACACGGCGATGATGATCGCGAGGCCGACAGCAGCTTCGGCTGCGGCCACGACCATCACGAAAAAGACGAATACCTGTCCGCTGAGCGGTACCAGTCCTCTTAGCTCTCCACCGACTGCGTGCCAGTGTGCGGCGAATGCCACAAAGGAAAGATTCACCCCGTTGAGCATCAGTTCAATGGACATGAAAATCGTGATGATGTTGCGCTTGATCAGGAACCCGGTCACGCCGCAGGCGAACAGGATTCCGCCGAGCACGAGATAGTAAGAAAGAGGGACCATCAGTTTCCCTCCCGCGGCGGCGCCGGAGCAGTCGGCGGCTTGCTGGCCAGCACCACGGCACCCATAATGGCGACCAGGATGAGAATAGAGGTGATCTCAAACGGGAGCAGGAATTCGTGAAACAGGAGCGGGCCGATCATCTTGGGAGCGCCGGGCAGGGCTCCGGCTGGCACTGCCTCCGTACCGGAGTGACGCAACATGACCCACGCCAGCAGCACACTGCCAATCAGCATCCCCGGAATGCCGAACAGTACGGCGACGCGGCTGCCTTTGGTGTGCTCCTCGACGCCGGCATTCAAAAGCATAATAACGAAAACAAACAGAACCATAATCGCGCCGGCGTAGACGATGACCTGCACCGCGGCCACGAACTCCGCGCCCAGTAGCAAGTACTCGCCGGCCAGGGCGGCCATCACGGCAATCAGCGAGAGCGCGCTGTTGATGGGATGAGTCTGCGCCAGCAGATTGATTGCGCCGGCGGCTGCGACCGTTCCGAAAGTCAGAAACAGAATGAGATGAACGCTAATCATGAAAATGTTTAATTCTTACTGTCACTACTTTTGCTACCACGCGACGGCGATTGCAGTCGCGATCAGATTGACCAGCGCCAGCGGCAATAGAAACTTCCATCCGAACGACATGAGTTGGTCGTAGCGAAAACGCGGGAGCGTCCCGCGCACCCATATGTATAAAAACAGGAACGCAAAAATCTTTGCCCCAAACCAGAACAGCGGCAGGACAGCCTGCAAAAGCGGTGGTCCGAACAGCGGCCCATGCCATCCTCCGAAGAACAGGAGCGTGGCCAGGCAAGCCACCGTGATCATGTTGGCGTACTCGGCCATGAAGAACATGGCAAACTTCATGGCGCTGTACTCGGTGTGATAGCCGGCCACCAGCTCAGTTTCTGCTTCGGGCAAGTCAAAAGGGATGCGGTTGGTTTCCGCGTAGGCTGCCATCAGGTAACAGAAAAAGCCGACAGGCTGTAGAAAGATGTTCCAGCGCGGCAGGAATCCGAAGACGTGACCGCCCTGCGCGTCCACAATCTCGCGCAGGCTGAAGCTCCCGGCCAGCATCAGAACGCCCACCAGCGAAAGCCCCAGCGCAATTTCGTAGCTGATCATCTGCGCGCTGGCGCGCAGGCCGCCCAAAAGAGAATATTTGTTGTTCGACGACCATCCGGCGAGCGCCACGCCGTAGACGCCGATCGAAGTTATCCCGAGAATGAGAAGCAGGCCGGTATTGACATCGGTGACCTGGAAAGGAAAGCTGTAGCCGAACAGTGTGATCGCGTTGCCGAACGGAATTACCGCGATCGAAGTCAGGGCAAAGATGACAGCGATCAGCGGGGCCGCAATGTAGAGCGGCTTGTAGACATGAGGTGGCGTCAGATCTTCCTTGAACAAGAATTTCAGGCCATCCGCTGCCGGTTGCAGCAGGCCGAACGGGCCGACGCGCGTGGGGCCCCAGCGGTTCTGCATGTGGCCCACAACTTTGCGTTCCAGCCACACGGTATAGGCCACGGCGGTCAGCAGCACGCCGAGCACGACCGCGGACTTGATGACTGACGCGAGAATGTAGATCCAGATCGGCAAACCGCTCGCTTCCTCTCTAATAGCCCTGGAATGAAACCCTAGTCCGCCGCGACTTCCGCGGGTTTTACTTCGTGGCTTTCGAGCACCGAGCGCAGCGCTCGGGAATATCGTCCCAGAGTGCCCGAAGTAAATAATCCGTCGTGAGCCGGGGAAATCAATTCCGGCTTTTGCTGAGTTGCCGCCCCGGCGCTGATCAGCGACGTGTGCTCGGCGTTGCCGGCCAGCAAATTCAAACGCGAAACGTCATAGCCGGGGACAAGCCGCTGAATCTCATCGAGGATCGCCATGGGATCGAGCGGGCTCAGCTTTGGTTCCAGGCCGTGACTCTCAAGCCAGACCGCATGGCGGTCCGCTTCACCCGATTGCGCTCCGCGCGACTGTCCCATGTCTGCGTGTGTGCCGGCGCCGAACGGAACCAGTTTCCGCATGTCGGCGCCCATGTGGTCCGCAATGCGGACGATCATTTCAAAATCGCTTTTGAGACCTGAGATTTCCCCGGCTTTCTTCACCAGTTGCACGTCGCCGCAGGTGTTGGTCATGCTGCCGGATTTTTCGTAGGCATTGGCGGCGGGCAGGACCACGTCGGCCATGATGGCCGTTTCGGTGAGGAACATATCCTGCACCACCATGAAGCTCTTTGAAAATGCGAACGGATCAATATTCATGCGGCCCACGGGATTTGACCCGACGACGTATAGCGCCTTTAGCTTGCCCGACTTACCGGCTTCGACCATTCCCGGCAGATCAAGCCCGGGAACCTGCGGGACGCCCCACTCCTGCTGGAACGCGCTGCTGGCCGCGACTGGATGGTAGCCGGGCAAGAGGTCGGGGTAGAGGCCCATGTCGGCCGCGCCGCGCGAATTGGCATAGTCGGCGAGACAGATGAGCCTCGCTCCGGTCAAACCTGCCCCGGCAATACCCGAGCCGAACGAAACGAGGTTATTGATAGCGGCGCCGCGGATTTCCGCCCCAAAGATAATGATGAGGTTCTGCTCGCCCCGTAATTTCTCGCGCAGGGCATGCCATGCGTCTTTATTAGTACCAGCCGTGATCAACCCGTCGGCCGCCGCATCGTCGCCCGCTAGAAATGCCGCGACCTTGTCTTCCGAACCGCCTGGAATCTCAAGGAAGCTGGCCGCCTGCCGCCGCAGCTTGACGGGCTGCGAATTGATGACGTAAAGACGCGCCGCGTGCAACCGGACATTGTTGCGAATCTGCCAGGCCAGCAGCGGGTGCTGCTCGGTCGGATCGTTGCCGATCAGCAGGATCGCCGGAGCGTTGAAAACGTCGGCCATGGTCGCGGTCGTGTCGGGCTTGCCGCGCAGAGCTGCTGCCAGGGCGGGGAAGTCGGCGGTGCGGTGGTGGTCTACGTTGTTCGTCCTTAGAACGGTGCGCGCGAACTTCGAAAGAAGGTAAGCCTCTTCGTTGGTGGTGCGCGTCGAGCCGACGACGCCGATGGCCTGGCCGCCGTCTCGATCGCGAACCTCCAGGAATCTGTTTCCGGCCAATTCGATGGCATCTTCCCACGTGGCCGGAGTGAGCTTGCCATTCTTGCGAATCAGAGGCTGCGTGAGCCGGTCTTGGTGATTCGCGAAATCGAATGCGTAGCGGCCCTTGATGCAGAGGAAGTCGCCGTTGGTGCCGCTCTTGTCGCGATTGTCACCGCGAACAATCTCCATCCCGGTGTCCGACCGGCGCACACCAAGCGTGGTCTTGCAGCCGTCGCCGCAATGGGTGCAGACGGTGCCGACGTGTTTCATTTCCCACGGGCGCGTTTTGTACCGGTACGCGCCGGACGTGAGCGCGCCGACCGGGCAGATGTCAATACACATGCCGCATTCTTCGCACTCGAGGTGATCGCCCTGGTTCGGCGCGATAATCGAACTGACGCCGCGATTCTGCACCCCGAGCGCCCAGACGTCCATGCCCTCGCCGCAGACGCGCACGCAGCGGTAACAGAGGATGCAGCGCGGCCGGTCGAAGAACACCACCGGAGACCACTGCTGCTCCTCGCGGTGATTCTTCGCTTCCATGAATTTCGATTCGGCGGCGCCGTAGGTGAACGTCATGTCCTGCAGTTCGCATTCGCCACCGGCGTCGCAGACCGGGCAATCGAGCGGATGATTGCCGAGCAGCATTTCGAGCATGGACTTGCGGGCCTGCTTAATCTCATCGCTCTCGGTGGTGACCACCATCCCCTCGGCGACCACCGTGGTGCAGGCGGTCTGCAGCTTGGGCATCTTCTCGACTTTCACAAGGCACATGCGGCAAGCGCCCTGTAAAGAGAGGTTGGGGTAATAGCAGAAAGAGGGCACTTCGATGCCCACCGTCTTGCAGGCTTCGATCAGGAGCGTGCCCGCCGGAGCGGTGACTTTTTTGCCGTCAACTGTGAGATTTACGTCAGGCATTAGTGGGCCAATACTGGAAGTTGCTCGACCGCGCCCTCTTTTTCAAACGGGCAAGGCCGGCCTTCCAGGTGATCTTCAAATTCTTTGCGGAATTTCTTCACAAACCCGATGGTCGGCATCGCCGCGGCATCGCCGAGCGGACAGAAGGTTCGTCCCAGCATGTTCTCAGCCAGATACTGAATGTTGTCGATGTCCTTCTTCATACCGCCGCCGGCGTGGAAACGAATCAATGTTTTCTTCAACCAGTCGGTGCCTTCGCGGCAGGGGATGCACCAGCCGCAGCTTTCATGCTGATAGAACTTCATGGTGCGCAGCGCAAATTTTACGATGCACTGTTGGTCGTCGATCACGACCACGCCGCCCGATCCCAGCATGGATCCGGCCTTGGCGACGGAGTCAAAATCCATGGCCACATCAATTTCGTCCGCCGTGAGACATGGGCACGACGCACCGCCCGGCACAACGGCTTTCAACGTGCGGCCGCCGGGGATGCCGCCGCCTACTTCGTAAATCATCTTCTTGAGGTTGTAGCCCATGGGCAGCTCATAAACGCCGGGCCTGGCGATGTTGCCGCTCAGGCAGAACAGGCGCGTTCCGCCATTTTTCGGCGTGCCCAGCTTGGCGTACCAGTCCGCGCCGCCCAGAATAATGTGCGGCACGTTGGCCAGCGTTTCTGCGTTGTTGATGACAGTGGGGCCGCCCCATAGTCCGACGACAGCAGGAAACGGAGGCCGGATGCGAGGAATCCCGCGCTTGCCTTCCAGCGACTCCATGAGCGCCGACTCCTCGCCGACTTCGTACGCGCCAGCGCCGCCGTGCCAGTAAATGTCCAGGTCGCGTCCGCTGCCGAAAATGTTCTTGCCGCAAAATCCCTTGGCGTAAGCGTCGCGGATCGCCTTC
>Ga0070733_10002396_pt1 | contig 13384 bp, 15 predicted proteins | sample Coa_R1_9_FD_66450 | JGI IMG/M metagenome (GOLD analysis project Ga0070733, IMG submission 66450) | Surface soil microbial communities from Centralia Pennsylvania, which are recovering from an underground coalmine fire - Coalmine... | ecosystem: Environmental > Terrestrial > Soil > Unclassified ... | reverse complement strand
GCGTCCCGCGCAGCCGCGACATCGTCGCTGAGCCGCGCCCCATAGGGAGCGAATCCGAGCGACACGGCGCCGGGCAATTGCGCGATGGCGCTCGCCGTGCCTTGCTCGCTGAGGCCCAGACCGCCGACGACGAGGGCGACGCGTGGCGCGCTCTTGAGCTTTGCGGGGATCATCGCCGGACGCGCATAGACCTCCGCCGGCCTTGCGCCGTCCGCGCCGATGCGCGGCAGAAGGCCGAATCGCGATTTCTCAATGAGCCGCGGATCGGGCGCGGGATCCAAATGCAGGCCGATCGCATCCGGCACCTCGATGATGACAGCGCCGGGCGGCGGCGCATTGCCGGCGCGCACGACCTTGACGCCGCTCTGGGCTTCGACCTCGCTGGCTGCGAGCCGTCCGCCCGTCTGGCCCGGAGCGACTTGCGACGCCGCGACACGATCGGCGGCTGCCACGACAGGCGCCGTAGGCTCTTTTTCGATCGCCGCCACGGCATAGGGCTCGCCGCCCATCCTGTCGTCCGTCTCGATCAGAAACGCGATCAATCCGACGACCAGCACGCCGCAGCCGGCGAGGGCGAGATGGTGATAGGGAATAGGCTGGCGCGACGAAGGACGAGCCAAGCCGAGCGGCCGATTGAGTTCGTCGCCTTCGTCAAAACTAGCCATCGTCGCCTTCGGCCGCCGCGCCGCCAAACGCCCCCTGCGAATCAGCATATTACGCCGACGGCGCGGCGCGCGCACGACGCCATAAGCAGCCGCGGTTTTCCGCCGCCCTCTTTAGTCAGCGCAGGCGGTCGAGGCCTTCGCGCGCCATCTCGTTGTTCTTGTCGACGCTGATGGCCCGCCCATAGGATTCGACGGCCTTCGCCTTGTTGCCCTGCTTCTCATAGGCGATACCGAGACTGGCCCAGGCGTCGGCGTTATGGGCGTCGACATTGAGCGCGGCGTTGAAATCCTCGATCGCCGCGTCATATTTGCCGGTCGCGAGATAGCTTTGGCCGCGCGCCTGGTAAGGCGCGCCGGCGAAGGGGTCGCGGTCGATCGCGTTGTTGAAATCGGTGATCGCCTGAGCGTTGTCGCCCTGAAGCTGGTAGATCAACCCCCTTGCATGAAAAGCTTGCGCGCCTTCCGGATTGAGGCGAATCGCCTGGTCGAGATCGGCGAGCGCTTCCTGCAAATGTCCCTGCGAGCGCAGCAAATTGGCCCTGCCGAGATAGGCCGCCGCATGATTGGGATTGACCGCGAGCGCCTGGTTGAAGTCGGCGAGCGCCAAATTCTCTTTCTTGATCTGGCGATAGGCGAGCGCGCGATTGACATAGGCGGCGGCGAAATTCGGATCGATCTGCACGGCCTTTGAAAAGTCGTCGATGGCGCTCTGGTAGCGACCCGATCGCGCATAGGCGGCGCCGCGCGTGTTGTAGGCGGCCGAGTCATTGGGATTGCGCTGGATGACATCGCTCAGCGAGGCGATGTTGGCCGCGCTCGCGCCGGTCTGGTCCGGCTCGACTTCCGCGACATGGGCGTCGGGCGGCGCGCCCATCCCGCCAAGGGAGTTGCACCCGGCAAGGGCGGCGGAGCCAAAGGCGATTGCGATCAAGCGCAGAACGGAACCGCCACGTCTCGCCATATCCAAAGTTCCGTTCCCAATCGGGCTTCAGCCGATTCTCTAAGCGCCCCGACTTTGTCTTCAAAGAGGCTAAATAAACTATAAACCGCCGCGCGTCGCGCGCCGCGGCTGAGGGTCAGAAACGACAATGGCCGCGGCCCCTCAAAGGGCTCGCGGCCATGGAACAAAACTTAAGAGCCAGCGCGGCGCGAACGCGCCGCTGGTCAGCGCGGGGCGCCCGGCGCGGGCTTCGGCTTGGTGGGAAGAAGGCCCTCGCGCTGCAGCTTCTTGCGAGCGAGCTTGCGGGCCCGGCGCACCGCCTCGGCCTTCTCTCTCGCGCGCTTTTCGGAAGGCTTTTCGTAATGACCGCGCAACTTCATCTCTCTGAAAATGCCCTCGCGCTGCATCTTCTTCTTCAGCGCTTTGAGGGCCTGATCGACATTGTTGTCGCGGACGAGAACTTGCACGAGCGATCCTATGTTCGGGGCCTCTTAAAGGCCTGCTGGGCGAAGAGCTGCAAATGTGAAAATGCGGCTCCGCGCACATAAACGCGCGAAACCGGCGCGCGTTTACCAGAGCCCCGCGCCATTGTCCAGGGCCGTTTGAATTTCTGCGATCTTTGGAAAGAAGGTCCAGCCAAGACGCAAGCCTTTTTTTGCGTGCGCCTGTGTTGGCCGTCCTCTACCGCTCTCGACTTCTCGAACGCGGACCGCGATGGACGGTTGGCGGGCTTTGCGTCGCACTGTAGGCGGGCGTGATTGCCAGGCCCGAAATCCGATAGATGGAGACGTCTCATCCCGCGGCGCCCCCCGCGCTCGAATCCACCGCGAAAATCGCCTGGGCTCCGCCCCGTGCGGTCGATTGATTGGACCAGCCCGTAACTAAAAGAAAGTGTGAGGTCGGCAACATTAGATGGATGTTTGCCATGAATATGGCTTTGCGGATTCTCCTTGCCACCCTGGCGTTAGGCACGACCGCGGCAGGCGCCGCTGACCGGTACGTGAGGCCCTTTTATCAAGAGCCCGATCAACAACAATGGGCCGGAACAGGAGTAACGGTCACGGAGGTGGTTCCGGACACTGCCGCGGCAAGCGCTGGAATTAGGCCTGGCGACGTTGTCGTCAGTATCAATGCCAGGGCGGTCCACAGCTACTCCGATCTTGATTCAGAAGTAGTGGCCAGTGGCGGACGTCCAATGACGATCGATCTTTATCGGGGGCGCCGGCGCCTACGGCTGCACGTCGCCCTGCGTCGCATAGAACCATCGACGCCGTACGGTATAGCGGAGCATGAGCTGGTGCTCGGACTTGCTCATTGGGAACCGAGGCTAGTTCTTATGCCGTGTGCGTTAGACCCAGACTGCGAGTGACGGATATCGCGTATAGTATTCGCGAGCGCCGCGGCGCTGGCTGATCAAGTCAAGCGTCGGGAGCAGGCGAAGCGCGCTCGTTTTCGCCCGCTGGCAAAATCCGCGTCGTATGGCCCATCTTACGTCCCGGCCGGTTTTCAATTTTCCCATAGAGATGCAGATGCAAGGTCGGATCGGCGAGAATTTCCCGCCAGCGGTTCGCCTCTTGGCCGATCAGGTTGCGCATCTCGATCGTCCCGCGACGCGTCGTCGGGCCGAGCGGCCAACCGGCGATGGCGCGGATATGTTGCTCGAATTGCGACGTCTCGGCGCCGTCGATCGTCCAGTGCCCCGAATTATGGACGCGCGGCGCGATCTCGTTGACGACCAGCCTTTCGCCGCCCTGGCTCTTGACGACGAACATTTCGACGGCGAGCACGCCCACGTAATCCAGCGCGTCGACGACCTGTCGGGCGAGCGCTCTCGCCTCCAATTCCGTGGCGCGCGCGACCGCGGCCGGAACCTGCGTTCGCGCCAGAATATGGCGCTCATGCTCATTCTCGCAGAGATCGAAGGCGGCGAACTCGCCGGTGAGGCCACGCGCGGCGATCGCCGAGACCTCGCGCTCGAAACGAACGAAACCTTCGAGAATTTTGGGCTCGTCGCCGAGGGCGCGATAAAGCGCGCCGAGGTTTGAGCCGTCCCGCACCTGGGCCTGTCCCTTGCCGTCATAGCCGAAGCGCCGCGTTTTCAAGATCGCGGGGCGTCCGAGCGCGGCGACCGCGCGGGCGAGCGCGCCCGCGTCTTCGACCGGCATATACGGCGCCGTCTCGAGGCCGATGTCGCGTAGGAAATTCTTTTCCGGCAGACGGTCTTGCATCAGGGCGAGCGCGCGGGCGTTCGGTCTTAAGGGGCGCCGTTCGCTCAAGAATTCGGCGCAAGCGAGAGGAACATTCTCAAATTCGTACGTCACCACGTCAACCGATTCAGCAAATCGCGCCAAAGCCGCTTCATCGCTATAGGCGGCGATCGTTCGCGATCCGGCGACATCGAAGGCGGGCCCATCGGATTCCGGCGCAAGGACGTGCGTCTTCAGACCGAGGCGCGCCGCCGCCATCGCCAGCATCCGACCGAGCTGGCCGGCGCCCAAGATTCCGATCGTCGCCCCCGGCGAGAGCGTCACGGGCTTTCGCGCTCCTCCGGCCGTTCGGCGACCGCCTCGGCGCGCGCGGCGCGCCAGGCGTCGAGCCGAGCAGCGAGCGCCTTGTCTTCGAGCGCCAGAATCGCCGCCGCCAAAAGGGCTGCGTTGACGGCGCCGGCCTTGCCGATCGCCAGCGTTCCAACCGGCACCCCGGCCGGCATTTGCACGATCGACAAAAGGCTGTCCTGACCGGAGAGGGTCTTCGACTCGATTGGGACGCCCAAAACCGGAAGCGGGGTGAAGGCTGCGGTCATGCCCGGCAGGTGAGCCGCGCCGCCGGCGCCGGCGATGATGACTTTAAAGCCCGCCGAGCGAGCGCCCTTGGCGAAAGCAGCCATCCGGTCGGGGGTACGATGCGCTGAGACGATGCGCGCGTCATAGCCGATTTCGAGTTGCTCGAGGGTCTCGGCCGCGTGGCGCATCGTCGCCCAGTCGGACTGGCTGCCCATGATGACAGCGACGGGCTTGCTTAAGATCGCCAAATTGCTTCTCAACGGGTGGACGAGGTTCGAGCGGTTAGCCCAGGCCGACCCGCCGCGCAAGGCGGGGCAGGGTGGCGCAGCCCTTGAGATCGCTAAACCCGACTTTAGGCGATGATGTCGGGCGTCAACATATCCTCGAACATGGCCAAGCGATCGCGCAGCGCCAGCTTGCGCTTCTTCAAACGCTGCATCTGAAGCCGATCGGCGGCGCCGACGCGGTCAAGAGCCTCGATGGCCGCGTCGAGGTCGCGATGCTCCTCGCGCAAACGCTCCAATTGTCGACGGATTTCCGCGCGCTCGGCTTCCGTCAGTTCCTGGTGCGCCATTCCGCCTGCCCGATGATTCGGTTGACGCCCCGCTCGCGCCATGACCGTCGGAATTTTCCAATTATGCGGGCGAGCGAGCCGCGCCGCAAGAAGAGGCGGTGGAAGACGGGGATGACGGTGAAGGGCGCCGACCTTGCCGCCTCTGCTCCGGGCGATCTTCCGACGAAGCTAGGCCCTTGATATGTCATAAGACTTGGGTGACGATTCCGAAAGGAAACGTCCGCATATTGGTGAAAATTGACCCGCCCGCACAAAAGATTTGATCACCGCGTCAAGGCGTTAAGCCTTGAATCGCCAAGCGGCTGTGTCACACTTTTGTCGTCGATCACAATCGGGAGTGACTTATGTCGCTAGAGGCGCATCTCGCCGAGCTTGAGCGTCGTCACCACGCGATCAAAGCGGCGATAGAAGCGGAAAAGTCCCATCCAGCCGCCGACGATATGAAACTGATCGAGTTGAAGCGGAAAAAGTTGTTGATCAAGGACGAGATCGAGAAGCTGAAGCACTCAGGGGCTCCGGTCGTCGCCCATTAGCAAAGCGTTTTATTCGTTTATCGATCCGGGTCGCGCGCCAGCTTAAAGCGGCTCCGGCGAGTTCAAAAATAATGAGCTATGCCGCGCGCCGATGACCCCGCACGCGGAAAAGGACGTATTGCCGCCCGTCTTTGCCCTTCAGTCTCCTGCCGCCCATTCCGCCAGCACCGCAGGGTCGCTTTCGTCAGCGCTATAACGGCGCTTGATCTCGGCAAAGGCGCCGGCGTCGCAGAGCCGGCTCAGGGCCCAGACCGCCATGGCGCGCGGCAAGGGCGAGGGATGGGTGAGTTGGCGAAGGGCGCTTGCTGCGAGCGCCGGCTTGCCCGAATTGCCGATCGCGATCAGAACATTGCGCAAGAAGCGGACATGCCCGAGCCGTTTGATAGGCCCGCCCGCGAAACGCGAGCGAAACCCGGCCTCATCGAGCGCTGCGAGCTCGGCCAGAGCAGGCGCGATCAGATCGTCGCGCGCCTTGAGCTTGGCCTCACGAGACGTCTTGGCGAATTTGTTCCACGGGCACACCGCCAGGCAATCGTCGCAGCCATAGATGCGGTTGCCGATCGGCTCGCGGAATTCGCGCGCGATATGGCCTTTGTGCTCGATGGTGAGGTACGAGATGCAGCGCGTGGCGTCGAGCTGGTAGGGCGCCGGAAAGGCTCGCGTCGGGCAAATGTCGAGGCAGGCCCGGCAGGCGCCGCAATGGTCGCTCTCGGGCGCGTCCGGCTCGAATTTAAGATCGGTGAAGAGAGCGCCGAGGAATAGCCAGGATCCGAATTCGCGCGAGACGAGATTGGTGTGCTTGCCCTGCCAGCCGATTCCCGCCTCAGCGGCGAGCGGCTTCTCCATCACTGGCGCCGTATCGACAAAGACTTTGGCGCTGATCGCTTCGGGCCGCGCCGCCGCGGCGAGCCAGCCGGCCAGAAGCTTCAATCGGCCCTTCATCACATCGTGATAGTCGCGGTTGCGGGCATAGACCGAAACGGCGCCTGACCGCCTCATCGCCAGGGCGGCCATCGGATCGCCCGACGGCCCATAATTGACCGCGAGCATCACGACGCTTTTCACGCCGTCCCAAAGCGCGCGCGGCTCTGAGCGCCGGCGAAGCGTCTCCGCCATCCAGGCCATGTCGCCATGGAGGCCGGCGGCGATCCATTCGGCAAGATGGGCCCCAGCGCCGGGCGGCGGCGCCGGCTTCGTCACGCGGCAAACGTCAAAACCGAGTTCGAGCGACTTGGCGCGTAAGCGCTCTAAAAGTCGAGATCGGCGTAGACGGGGCTCGGAACCACGCCCGGCAGCTTCTCGGCGAGCAGGGCGCGAAACGACGGACGCGACTTCATCTTCGCGTACCAGGTCTTCGCCGTTTCGTCCTCCGCCCATGGCACGTCGCCCAGATAGTCCACGCAGGAAAGATGCGCCGCCGCCGCGAGATCGGCGAAGCTCATGCGCTCGCCGGCCAGCCAATTTCGCGAGCCGATCAGGTGCCCGATATAGCGCAAATGATAGCGCAAATTCGCCCTGCCGACCCTGACCGCCTCCATGTCGGGTCCGCCGCCGCCCTGCGCCGGCGACTTGAAGCGCTTGTATATTTTCTCGCCGACGAGCCAATTCGAGACTTCGGCGAAGAATTTGTGATTGAACCAGTTCATCAGCCGCCTGGTCTCGACCCGGCCCGCCATGTCTTCCGGCATCAACCGTCGATCGCCGAGCGCCGCGCCATGCGTCTCGTCAAGATATTCGGCAATGACATTGGCGCCCGGCACGCTCGGCCCGGAAGGCCGGCTCAAGACCGGCGTCGCGCCTTCGGCGTTGATGAGCAGGAATTCGCGGCGGCGCTCCCAGGGCCGTTCCTCGACAAGCGTTGGCTCAATGCCGGATTCGGCGAGCGCCAACCTGATAAAACGCGAATGGGGACAGAAGGGGTGATGATACAGCGTGACCATGCGACGAACAGTGAACGCGACAGAATTGATCGACGGCGAGCGCGGCTCTCAACCAAGCCCGTTATGCATGGCCCTGATCCGGTTAACCGGATGCTAATATCCTGACGCATCGCTAGGCCCCGCCGAATGAGGGGTCGACTCGATGCCTCCGGATCAAAGGCCCCGAGGCGCTTCGTTAAAGACCCGTGGGATAGCCTTGACAGGCGGAAGGGCTAGGCATAGGCCCAAAAACCGAGTTTAACCTGAGCGGCATCCATCCTGCGGTTCGAAATTGGGCGTCAAGGGCGGCGGAGCGGGGCCGCGCCGCTGCCGCCGGGGCGGGACAATAGGCGAAGATTATGAAGATCCTGCTTGTGGCCAAGCCGTGGCGCGGCGGCCTCGGCCGTTACCTATACTTGGCGATGCAGGAAATGTTTCCGGGAAGCGTGCGTTGGCTGTCGACGCGGCCGATGACCTTCTCTGACGAGTTGGTCTATCGCCGCGACCAAGACATGTGGTGGGATCGATTTCGTCGCGAAATCGACGCCGCCGATTGCGACGCGGCGTTGTTCATCGGGACTCGGCCGGAGTATCGCGGCGTCAAGGCGCATCCGCGGAACGTTCTGTACCAAACCGACGACGTCAAAATGCAGGCTTGCGACCTCGAAGTTTTCGGTCGCGTCTTCCTGTCCGATCGCGGCTACGAGCCGGACCTCACGGCTCTGTCAAAACCTTCGCAATACGGCGGCGTGCTGCCGCTCGCCTGTCATCCGCCGTTGCACTACCCCGTGGCCAACGGACGCCGCAGAGGAGTCTATTTCGTCGGCAATCGCGATCCAAAGCGCGATCCCTACGTCGCCCGACTGCTTGATAGCGGCTTGCCGGCGCGAGTGATCGGCAATTATTTCGCCAAACGCCCGCTGTTCTGGCGTCGTCCGCTCGCATTCCGTCCGACCATCGACAATGCGAAACTGAGCCGAGTGTACGGACGATGCGAAGTCTCGCTTAACATTCACGCGCGAGTGGTGCGCATGGGAACCAACCAACGCAGCTTCGAGGCGGCGGCGTGTGGCGTTCCGCAGGTGGTTGAGCGCCGGCCCGGCATCGAGGAATATTTCGAGCCCGGCAAGGAGATGCTTCTTTGCCACGACCCTGACGAAATGGTCGCTCAACTCCGCATGGCGTTATCCGATCCGACCGGCTCGGCGAAAATGGCCGAAAAAGCGCGTCGGCGCGCTCTTGCGGAACACTCGTACTATCATCGCATCGTGGCGGCGTTCGCCCACTTGGCGCCGAAAGGACAATTGGACGCCGCCTTGAGGGCGGTCACTGCCGCGACGCGATGACCGCAAGGGGGCGCGGCTCGCACGCTGACCAGCTATTGCGCGTCGCTGACTTCGCCGTCGCCGATCTCGTCCTCATAGCGATAGAGCTCGCCCCATTCCTTCTTCCAGACGCCGTCGGGGTCCATCACGACGATCGCGAGCTTCGCCTTATTGGCGAGCTTGACCGCGCCGGAAAGCGCGTCCTTCGGGGCCAGGTCCCCGGTGGTCCAATCCTTGGGCAGCGAGGGCAGGGCGGAGGCCGGACAATGGACGCGCGCCCATTGTCCCTGCGGGGTTTGCGCGAGCGTGACCGTGATAGCGTCGGGTTGAATTTCGTCGACGAGCTCGAAACGATTGGGCATGGCGATGCCTCCTCAGCCGTCCGCCAGCATAGCCCCTAGGGCGCGGCCCCTTCAATTACGGTCTGCTGGCGCCTCCAGAACCGCCGAACTCTCTGCGCGCGCGACCCCGGCTTGCGCCATCTTCGTCCATGCCGCGTCCAATGAGCCGGCAAGATCGATGGCGCGGCAGGCGTCCTCGATAACGATCGCCTCGAAGCCCGCCTTGCGCGCGTCGAGCGCCGAGAAGGCGACGCAATAATCCGTGGCGAGGCCGGCAAGGAAGACGCGCCCTATCCCTCTTTCGCGCAAGAAGCCGGCGAGCCCCGTCTTTGTCGTCCCGTCGGCCTCGACGAAAGCGGAATAGGAATCGACCACGGCGTTGGCGCCTTTGCGGAGGACGAGGATCGCGCGATCAACAGCAACGTCCCTGTGGATCGCCGCGCCATGGCTGCCTTGCACGCAGTGATCCGGCCAGAGCGTCTGGTCGCCATAGGCAAGGCGGATCGTCTCGAAAGGCTTCGCGCCGGGGTGAGACGAAGCGAAGGAAGCGTGGCCCGGCGGGTGCCAGTCCTGCGTCAGCGCGACATTCGAGAATCGCGCAGCGAGGCGATTGACGAGCGGAACGATGGCGTCGCCGTCGGCGACGGCCAGCGCGCCGCCCGGCATGAAATCGTATTGCATGTCGATGACGAGAAGAGCATCGCTCGGCTGCGGAGCGAAATTCGCGTCCATGGCGTTCTCATGGGTGGGCGCGGTGGCGCCAGGCCTCGATCAGGCGCCCGCGCTCGAAGATGATGACCGCAATGATCGCAAAGACAAGCGGAATGATCAGGTAGAGCAATCGAAAGGCGAGTAAAGCCGCCAGGACCTGCGCCTTGGGCGCATCCGGCATCGAGCTTAAGAAGCAATATTCCAGCACGCCGACGCCGCCCGGCGCATAGCTGGCGAGCGCGATGGCGAAGCTCGCCAGGAAAACGCCAAGCACGGCGATGAAGCCGGGATTTCCGCCCGCTGGGAGGGTGAAATAGATGATGCCGGCGGCGCCGATCAACTCCAAAGGCGCGGCGCAGAGCTGGCGGACGAGGATCGACGGACGCGGATAGACGATTTCAAGGCGGCCGAATTTCATCGGCGCGAAGTGGCGCAACGAGCCAAAGGCATAGAGGGCGACGAGCCCCAGCATTGCCGCGCCGATCAGCCGGGCGCCCCACGCCGGCATGGCGATCCAGCGCTCGACGGTCTCAGGGGCAACGATGAGAACAAGCCCGCCGAGCAAGACCATGCCGAGGATGAACGTAAAGGCGCAAAACGCGACCAGCACGCCGACCTCGGCCATCGTCAGCCCCCGCGTCGAATAGGCGCGGTAGCGCACCATCGCGCCGGAAAAGACCGAGGCGCCGATATTGTGCGAAAGGGCGTAGGTGGTGAACGAAACAATCGAAATGAAGGTCCAGGACAATTTGCGGCCGAGGTGAGAAAGACCGATCCGATCGTACCAAGCGAGCGCGGCATAGGCGATGAATGTCGCGCCTAATGCGAGCAGCCAGCGATGGACGGGAATGGCGACAAAGCTCCCCGCGACTTCCGACGGCGCAATGTTTCGGAGGTCGCGGAACAAAAGCCAAAGCGACAGGGCGACGGCGCAAAGCCCGACCGCCGTCCAGGCGTAATCCTTGACCCGCATCATCCGCCGATGACCCCTCGCCCCGCCAGAGGTTCCCTGCACGAGCCGGCAGCCCAGGGCAAGGCCGACCTCGGCCTTTAAGCTCGGCGTCAGCGTCTTATTTCGCGTTTTTTTCGGCAAACAGGCGCTTGGCGGCCGTTCGTGATTATTTGATCATTTGTCGGCGGCGATTTAGACGCCTTTCGACGACGGCCTTGCCGGCCATTTCCGGTCTGGCATTCTGCCTCTTTGCGCTGCCGCAAAATGGAAAGGCGAACCAACGATGCAAGAAGCGGGCGAGCCGAGCGCCGGCTCGCAGGATTATGTCGGCGACCCGCGCAACGACGCCGTGCTGATCAGCGTCAACGGCGTTCTGACGCCGCGCGAAGACGCCAAGGTCTCGGTTTTCGATTCCGGCTTCGTGCTCGGCGACGGCGTCTGGGAGGGGCTGCGCCTCATCGATGGAAAGATCGCCTTTCTGGATAAGCATTTCGATCGCCTGTGGGACGGCGCAAAAATGCTCAGGATCGACATCGGCCTGACGCGCGCCGGTTTGGCCGCGCGCCTCTTCGAGGTCATCGAGGCCAACAAGATGCGCGACGGCGTGCATATCCGCCTCATGGTCACGCGCGGCAAAAAGCGCTCGCCCTATCAGGACCCTCGCCTGACTGTTGGCGGAGCGACCATCGTCATCATCCCGGAATGGAAGCAGCCGCTCCCGCAAATGCGCGCGCGGGGCCTCAAACTCTTCACGGTTCATGTGCGGCGGACCGGCCCGGCCGAACAGGACCAGAAGCTGAATTCGCATTCGAAGCTCAATTGCGTGCTCGCCTGCATCCAGGCGATGGAGGCGGGCGCCGACGAAGGGTTGATGCTGGATGACCGCGGCTTCGTCGCCACCTGCAATTCGACGCATTTCTTCATCGTCCGGAAGGGCGAAGTCTGGACCTCGGCCGGCGGTTACTGCCTCGGCGGCATCACGCGCGACGCGGTCCTCCGCGCCGCGCGCCGCGCCGGCGTTCCGGCTTTCGAACGCGACTTCTCGCTGTTCGACGTCTATGGCGCGGACGAGGCTTTTTGCACCGGCACTTTCGCCGGCCTCACGCCGGTCGCCTCGGTCGACGGGAGACCAATCGGCGATGGCGCGGGGCGGGCCGCCGACGACGCGTCGGGGCCGGTGACGCGCCGCCTGCGCGCGCTTTACAAGGCGCTCGAGGCGGAAGAGGCGCAGGGCAGAGCGAATTGATGAGGCTCACGGCCTTCCAGGAAGCGCCGCTGCGCATCGCCATGTGGTCGGGCCCGCGCAATATTTCGACCGCGATGATGCGCGCCTTCGGCAATCGGCGCGACTGCGCGGTCTCGGACGAGCCGTTCTACGCCGCTTATCTTGTCGCGACCGGTCTTGATCATCCGATGCGCGAAGAAGTGATCGCCTCGCAGCCGAACGATTGGCGCGAGGTCGTCGCGACGCTGACCGGCCCGGCGCCCGGCGGCAAAGCGATCTGGTACCAGAAGCATATGACCCATCACATGGTCCAAGGCTTCGGCCGCGACTGGATCGACGGCTTCGTCAACGCCTTCCTCATTCGCCCGTCCGAGGCGGTCCTCGCGTCTTACGCGCAGAAGCGCGCCGATTTTTCGCTCGACGAAATCGGCCTGCCGGCGCAGGTCGCGCTCTTCGAGCGCGCCGCCGATCGGCTGGGCGAGGCGCCGCCGGTGATCGAGGGCGCCGACGTGCTTGCCGATCCGCGCGGCGCATTGGCGGCGCTGTGCAAGGCCTGCGGCGCGCCGTTCGACGAGGCGATGCTCGCCTGGCCCGCGGGGCGCAAAATCAGCGACGGCGTCTGGGCGCCAGTCTGGTACGAGGCCGTGGAAAAGTCGACCGGTTTCGGCCCGCCGCAACGCGAGGCGCGCTTCGAGGATTTGCCTGACGCGCTCAAATCCATCGCCGCGGCGGCGCGCCCGCTCTATGAGCGGTTGGCGCGATTTCGGCTGGCGGCGCCGGCGCTCTCCGGCGAGAAGGCCTAGGCGGGCCAGCGGCGACAATTCTTGAGCGGCCCGGCGCCTGCCCTTGGGGGTGGCGAGGAGGCACGCTTCGATAACGGCCGAAGCCAACGATCGCTTGGGTCCGTCACGATCGCTCTGGCTCAATCCTGAGACCGGAGGAAAAATCGTGATCACCTGCTTCATTCGTTACGAGCTCGAACCTTTCCGTACCGAAGCTTTCGAACAATACGCCCGGGTCTGGGGCGAAGCCATCCCGCGGTGCGGCGCGGATTTGATCGGGTATTTCGCGCCGCACGAGGGTTCGGCGACGATCGCCTATGGCCTCTACAATATCGAGAATCTGGCGGCCTACGAGGCCTATCGAGCCAGGCTGCGCGACGACCCGCAAGCGCGAGACAATTTTACTTTCGCCAAGCGCGAGGCGTTCATCCGGCGCGAAGATCGCATCTTTCTGCGCCGCGTCTCCGCGCCAAGGCCGGCTTGAAAGAACTTTCGGAGCGAGACGGGAAAGACCGGACCTTGCCGCAAGTCACAATCGCGGACGTCATGACGCCGCCTTTGAGGTTGGAGCAAGGCTCTTTTGTCGGGAAGCGCGGCGCTCGTCCCGGCGTTCGGCGTTCAATCGCCGCGGCGA
>Ga0070733_10002395_pt1 | contig 13385 bp, 13 predicted proteins | sample Coa_R1_9_FD_66450 | JGI IMG/M metagenome (GOLD analysis project Ga0070733, IMG submission 66450) | Surface soil microbial communities from Centralia Pennsylvania, which are recovering from an underground coalmine fire - Coalmine... | ecosystem: Environmental > Terrestrial > Soil > Unclassified ... | reverse complement strand
GCCGCCTGCTCCGCGAGGAAAGCCTTCTGCAACGCATGCAGCCGTTCGCCATTGCCCAGGCCTTCAATCGTGGTCACGCGAGCCGTGCCTACCGCGCCAACCGGAAACACACATGAGCGCGTTGCATCGTTGCCGACCATGACCGTGCACGCGCCACATTGCGCCTCGCCGCAACCGAACTTTGGACCGTTCAGCTGGAGGTCGTTGCGCAGCACGTAGAGCAGAGGCGTATCAGCTGCTACGGACAGAAGGTGTCGCTTGCCATTCACCGCAATCGAAATGCTCATTTCGTTTCCCTTGACGTGCGACTAAGCACGACAATCATCAGACAAGACGCGAGTGCCGGCACCGCGGCCGCGACGAACAGCGCGGTGTTCGACCACTGCAATTTGATGAGTTGTCCGGCCACAACAGGACCGATAATCGAGCCCGCCCGGCCAATTCCCAGACTCCAGCCAACCCCGGTTGCCCGAAGCGAGGTTGGATAGAGTGTCGCGGTCAACGCGTTGACCGCGGGCTGTCCGCCTACGATGCAGATCCCGCTTATCAGCACGACGGCATAGCGGAGTCCCGTCGAAAGATCAGGAAGGCCGACGGACGACACCGCGAACGTCGCCACCAAAAAGCCAAGCGCCAAGACACGATAGAAGCCGAAGCGGTCCATCAACGGTCCCATCAGAAGCGCTCCCGCAGTACCGCCGATCTGCAACGAGGTTCCGATGAGCACCGCCGTCGATACGCCGTGGCCGACTCGCAAGGAAAGCAGCGGAAGCCAGTTCGACAGAAAGAAGAGATCGAGCAGGTTCGCGAAGTTGATGCCCCATAGCAACAGCGTGGTCGAGCGGCGGCCATGGCGAAAGAGCTCGCCAACGGAGGCCTTCGCGTTTGTCTGCCCATGAACGGCAAAGCGGGTCCCGGCTCCGAGTTGCACGTCCGGCACGATTTGCCTCAGCCACTGAGCAATCCGTTCCGGGCTGCGCTGCTTGAGCACCAGCAGCTGAAGCGATTCAGGCAGATACCTGGCCATCGCGACCGCAATGACCAGCGGCAATATCCCCCCAACGACGAACACCGACCTCCAGCCCATCGAAGGGAGCAGCATTGCGCAGAGCAGTCCTCCCGCGATCGCGCCACCCGTGAACCCGCACGAGACCCATGTCATCAGCGAAGCCCGATATTTCTGCGGACTGTACTCGCTGACCAGTGCGATCGCATTGCCCATCACGCCACCGATGCCGAAACCCGTCAGGAAACGAACGGCGAGAAACTCCGGAACGTGCTGAACAAGGCTGGTACCGAGCATGCATAGCCCATAGAACACCGTCGCTCCGACCAAAACCGGCCGGCGCCCCACCCGATCGGCCATGGCGCCGAAAACGATTGAGCCCGCCAGCATCCCCAGCAAGCCTGCACCGAACACGGGTCCGAGGTCTGCCGGGCTGATGTGCCACGCCTGCACAATCGCGGGTGCGACAAAGCCCATCGTCTGCACGTCGAAGCCATCCATCACCACCGAGCAGCCGATCATGACCATGATCCACTTCTGGAAGGTGCTCAGTGGCTGGCTATCGATCAGCGCACTGATGTCGACGATCGAAGCTTGCGCCTCTTCCACGCGTTGCGCAGTACCGGGGTTCAATTTTTCACCTCGCTCCGTATGAGCATGACTAAAAGGGGTAGGCGGGAAGAACTTCGCGGCTCGTCACCCACTGCCATTCCGTGAACTGGTCCGCGTTGGTCAGCGTGCTGTAGTTGTGCCCGTTGCCGGACAGACCCAGACCGCCCATCGGCCCGAACACCTCGTGCATGACCGTCTGATCGTTGATGTGGACGATGCCGGCATGCAACCGGTCGGCAATCCGCTGAGCCCGGCGCAAATCGGAAGAAGCCACGGCCGCAACCAGGCCGTAGCGGTTCTGATTGGCCAGCGCAACCGCCTCGTCATCGTTCTTGACCACCGTCACAGCGGCGACGGGACCGAAGATCTCCTCCTCGAATGCAGGCATTCCCGGCGCGACGTCTACCATGACGGTCGGCTTGAAGAAAAGCCCGTCGCGGGAGCCGCCGGCCAGAATCGTCGCGCCTTTGCGCACAGAATCCGCAACGATGCGCTCGACGTTCGCAGCTTGCCTTTCGTTGATGATGGGGCCGAGGTTGAAATCGCCCTTGAACGGGTCGCCAACCGATAGCGCCTTGGCTCGCCGGACCAGGCTTTCGATGTACGCGTCGGCAATGCTTTCTTGAACGAGATGCCGGCCCGCGGACATGCAGACTTGCCCCTGATGCAAAAACGATCCCCACGCGCCAGCGCTCGCCGCAGCTTCGACGTCGACGTCGTCAAGCACGATGTAGGGATTCTTGCCGCCGAGCTCGAGGCTCGCTCGCTTGAGCAAGCCGCCCGCTACGGCGCCGATCGCTTGCCCGACCCGCGTCGATCCCGTGAAGCTGATCATGTTGACAAGCGGATCGCGGACCAACGCGTCGCCCGTTTCCGCTCCACCAGGAAGGACGTGGAACAGCCCCTCGGGCAGCCCCGCTGCCTCGAACAGCCGCGCATAGAGGACGCCGCCGCTGATCGGCGTTTGAAGATCGGGCTTGAGCAGCACGGCGTTGCCGGTGGCCAGGGCCGGTGCGATGGCTCGCGCCGCGAGTATGAACGGAGAGTTCCACGGCGTAATGACGCCGACCACGCCCATGGGGATTCTGCGCGCGACGCTGTGCCGCCCGTGAGCGTCGCTTGCCGTGATAACGCCGGATGGCTGGCTGCCTAACGCCGCACCTTCGAGAATCTCGCGTATCGCGAGCTTGACCTCCAGTTGCCCCTTCGGTCGAATCGACCCTGACTCTCGGACAATCTGAAGGGCGATCTCCTCTTTGTGAACTTCCAGCAAGCGAGCGGCCTCGCGCAAAATATCCCCTCGCTGAGGCCCCGGTGTCGCGGCCCAAGCGCGTTGCGCATCGGTCGCAATCGCGGCGGCGGCCGACACATCGGCGGCCGACGCGCAACCCACCGATCCGATTTCCTCGCCGGTCGCCTTCTCGGTCACCGGGATCGTACCCGCGCCTGCCGCCTTCCATCCACCGCTATAGATTTTGTTTCGCCATACGCTTTCCGGCGCCAATCCGGTCTCGGACATCCGATTTCTCCCGTTCCTCGTATCACTGAAGACCGAACAGCCGTCGTGCGTTTTCCCGGCCGATCTTGACGCGGTCGGTTTCGCTGATCGAGCACGTGTCGAACCACTGGGACGCCTCGTCATGCGTTTCGAACGGATAGTCGACCGAATACATGATCCGGTCGCTGCCCATCTCCAGCATCGTGGAAAGAAGCGTCTGCGTTCTGAAATTCCCGCTCGTCGTCACGAAGACGTTCTCCCTGAGATAGTCACCCACGCTGCGCTTGCACGGCAATCCTCGCGGCGCCTTCCGGAGAATATGGTCGACCCGCCAGACGTTGAACGGAATGCCCTCGCCGAGATGGCCGAGAATCATCTGCAACCCGGGATTGCGGTCGAAGAGACCTGACGTCATCAATCTCAGCGCGTGAATGCTCGTTTCGACCGCGAACGCCCAGGTCGCGGCGGTCAGCCATGGAAAGCCGTCGTAGATTGGTTCACGGGACGGCAACGGATCGCGCGGATGCATATAGAAGGGCTTGCCGAGCGCCGCCGCGCTTGCCCAGAAATCGGTGTACTGCGGGGCGTCGTAATACACGACGTTTTCTGCATCACCTACCTGCGAGAAACCATTCACCATGAAACCGTGGAATCCGAGCTCCCTCACGCAGCGTTCGAGTTCACGTGACGCGGCTTCCGGGTCCTGCATCGGCAACGCGGCGAATCCGCCCAAGCGCGACGGATGACGCGCAACATGTTCGGCGAGGACATCGTTGGCCCGCCTCGCGACATCGATCGCTTCCTTGGGGTTCGGAATGCCCTGGATGCCGGGCGAGTTGAGCGACAAGATCGAATACTCGGTCCCGCCCTGCTCCATCCGCTCGAGCCGCTGTTGCTCGATGTCCATCAGATTCGACTTCAGCATCTCCCATACGTGGGACGGTGCGTAGCCTTTCGATTGCTCGATAGTCAGGTCGATCGCAAAGTGTTCTTCAAGCGCAATCTTGTTTCTCATCAATCTGCTCCAGTTCAGCGTATGACGCCTTGTCACGTAAGGAAGTTAACGGGTCCCCGAGTTCACTGCGGCATCATTTAGTTGATTTTTCAACTACTTTCCCGACGGAGTATATTTGATTTTTCAACTAAATACACCCACGTAAACCCTCGGCTTCTCCGATGCTCATGAAGACACCCAAGCGGGCGCAAATGACCACGCCGCGTGGCGCATCGCACAACGCCGAATTCAAGTGGATTGGATGGAAGAGCGCGCCGTGTCATGAACACCACTAGGCACGTGGCGCGACAGCGAGCGTAACGATGGAAGGCGCGCGGATCGCTCAATGCGTAGCGCACCATCCAAAGGCGGCGGCGTTCGCAGACAACGTCCCCGACGCGTCATTGCCACGCGTCGGGCGCAGGTCGAGCTGGAACCCGTCAGAGCTGCGGACGCAGCACGATTTTGCTGGTAACCGACTTGACGCCCGGCACCTTGCCGGCAGCTTCCGTGGCAATGTGCTCCTGGTCTTGGCTATCGATAAAGCCCCCGAGGACCACCTCGCCGGTTCGCGCGTTCGCAAAAACCGCGATATCCGCACCTGCGAGCCCCTTCGTTTTGTTCAACGCCTGGTGCACTTTTTTCGCAAACAAGCGGTTCGCCGCGCGCACCGTCTTATTCGAGACCTCAGGTTGGGACGCAACGCCCGCCGCTGTGGCGCCGTTTTGCGCGCTCGTGTTGGACGCCGGTTCCTGAGCAAGAGCAACCGTCGACAGCCATCCGGCAAACGCCCACAACACCGCTTTATATGTCGTTCTCATTGGCTCACCTTGGTGTTTCACAGGTTAATGTCGTTCGACGCACGCACCGAATCAATTTTCAATGCGCACGACCGAATCCGAAGTCGTACGCGCCCCGTCGCCGGGGCCCCTCTACCGCTAAGACGCAAACTGCAAAACGACCGGGGGCGCTTCTTATGTAAGCGCCCCGCGGCGTGCCTAGCGGGCAACGTAGTCAACCTGGTGGCGCGTCTCGCGCATGCCTGAAAGCGCCGCGCGGACCCGAAGGTGTTCCGGGTGGTCCGCATACGCGTCGAGGGCAGCGCGCGAATCGAAATCCGCCACCAAGACGACGTCGCACGCATAGTCAACGCCGCTGACATCGAGCCCCACATCGAGCCCCAACATTCCGGGAATCAAGCCTCGAAGACTCTCGAACTCCTTTTTGACCCACATGGCCGTTTCACGGCGCTCGCTTGCTGTTTGGCCCGCGACACGCCACATCACGATGTGCCTGATCATTGCCCTGCCTCACGAAGTGGATACAAGACGAAGTCGTGCTCGAGAGTTGATCGCAGATTCGTCTACGTTTTGCACGGTTTCGCCTTCGCCGCATCTTATTATATTTTCCGCCCGTCAAATTTTATGGTTAACGATAATTGGCCAATCCGCGAAGAGACGCCGCCCATATGCGTGAGCGCCGAGCTTGCGTACCCAGTCGACGCTTTCAGCCCCCTCTCGCCGCGCACGCTCGGATGACCGCGCTCGCATTCATGCAGGCGCGGACCCCGCCTTTAACGTCTTCACGAACCAGGTGCCCGCTGGGCCGGGCGGCGTATCCTTGCGGAAGGCCGCGAACATCGGAACAGGCGGCGTCACCGGTTCAAATTTGTCGAGACGAAGCCGCTGCAGCGCGCCAGACGCGATATCGTCCTTGACCATCGCGAGCGGCATGTGCCCCCACCCGAACCCTCCCCGCAAGAATTCGTGCTTCGCTTGCAAGTCCGCCAGTTTCCAGGTGAGCGGCGAAAAAACCTCGAAGTTTTTCCCTTGCGTCAAATCCGTGCGGTCGGTCAACACCAGCTGTACGTGATTTTCCAACTCATGCGTTCCGATGACGCGCTTGAGCGATGCCAGCGGATGGGTCGGGGCCACCACCGTGACCATGGTGATATCCATGATTTTTTCTGCATGCAACCCATCCGGAACAGCAAGCGTCGAGCCAATGATTCCCAGCCGGCAGACGCCGTCCAAGATCCGTTTGGCCGCCCCGCCCAAAGCGTCGACATAGAGGCGTAACGGGGTGTGTGGAAACTCAACGGCAAATGCCCGCACGGCGGCGGTCAAGCGCTCCATCGGATAGAACGCGTCCACCGCAACCGCCAGCTCCGGCTCGAGACCTTCTGCCAGGGTGCGGGCTCGAGCCTTGAATCCGTCGATGCCACGCATCACGGCGCAGGCCTCGCTGACCAGCGCCGCACCGCCAGCGGTCAGGCGAGGATAGCGTCCGCTACGGTCGAAAAGCTGTATTCCCACCTGCCTTTCGAGATTCGCGAGCGTCTGACTGACGACCGACTGCGTCCGGCGCAGCCTGCGGCCCGCAGCTGAGAAACTGCCTGCGTCGACCGCCGCGATGAATGTCCGCAACTGATCGAGGGAAACACCATCCAGCATATATCGCTCCTGACGATGGATCGCATCGAGATATTCAGTCTTCCTCTTGAAACCGGGAACGGCTAACCTTCACTGGACATCAAGATGATCGAGGAATGCCGTTGCCATGTCTGCGCAAACAGTCAAATCGACCGACTCGCCCAAGCGTTCAGAATACAAATCCGTCGCCGCAAACGGTACTGCCAATCTTGCGACGCAGCTTCCCATGACGAGAACGATCGTCGCCCGAACCGCAGGTAAGCAGCATGGCCCGGTCAACCGATTGTTCAGTCCAGGTGACCTTGGCGCACTGCTCAAACCCTTTGTCTTCCTCGACTATTTCGACATCCCCGCGCATTCCAATGCACGGTTTGCGATGCACCCGCATTCCGGAATCGCGACCACAACCATCCTGCTCGATGGTGGAGTCCGATACGAAGACACGACGGGCGCATCCGGCGTCATGTCAACAGGTAGCGTCGAGTGGATGAACGCCGGTGGTGGCGTGTGGCATGACGGCTACCCTGAAGGCCGCGCGCGCGTGCGCGGCTATCAGTTATGGACGGCGTTGCCGAGCGACCTGGAACTGGGCGAACCCGACAGCCAGTATCTGTCCGCCGGCGAGATTCCCGTGACCGGTCCGGCCCGCGTCATTCTGGGCCGATACGACAATGCGCAGAGCCCCGTGTCGGCGCCTCCGGGCATCAACTACCTGCATGTGCGGCTTTCTGCCGGTGAGCAGTGGCGGTATTCGCCGCCCGCCGGTCACGTTGTCGCTTGGCTGAGCATTCAGCGCGGCGCGCTTCGCGTCGCCGGGCAGCGGATTTACGCCGAGCTTGCCGTATTCAGCGAGTCGGAGGGCTTTCTGGAGTTCATCGCCGAGACAGATGCGGAATTCGTCCTAGGTTCCGCGGTCGCGCATCCGCACGAGCTGTCGCTCGGGTACTACTCCGTGCACACCTCGGACGAAGCGCTGCAAGCCGGAGAAACAAGAATTGCGCAGCTAGGCGAACAGCTTCGCCGCTCCGGTCGTATCAGGTAGTGCTCGCGCCAGTGAGCATGACCGACCTTCCACGGAGGTCAAACTGCGACCCTCCGGTTGCAATCAACGCGCACCCGAAGGGTCCGACGATGAAACGGAGGGCGTTGCCACCAACGACACTGCCGTGCCGCTGCTTAGCTCGCGTCCAAAGACGGCACATATGCGCTTGCCCGTCCGGAGCGCGCGTCCAGGCTGAACGCGCCGGCGCCGAAGTAAGCGATCTGCAAGAGGCCGCCCGCCATCATCACGTTCTTCAGGAAGTGAATCATCTGGTTTTGATCGGCGAAGTTGTGGTGAAAGAACATCGCCGTGACCAAGCAGAACACCGCCATCGCCAGCGACACGAAGCGAGCCCGGTAGCCCGACAACAGCAGCAGGCCGCCGCCCAGCTCGATCAGCACGGAAACGGCGAATGCGAGCGGCGGCACGGGCAGACCCATCGCCGCGATATAGCCAACCGTCGCGGCGTAGGCGCCGAGCTTGCCCAGCCCGCTCATGACAAACGGCGCACCAATCATGATGCGACCCAACAGCGGAAGAAACTTGAAACGTTCCATGACGAACTCCTGAAATGAAATTGCGTAGGTGGAATGCGAAAAAAGGAATCAGCCGGCGTCCACCATCACCAGCTCAGAATCTTCGAGAGCGGAAATCTGCGCGGCGGCGACCTTCGTGATCGCCACGCCGTCCAAGGGCCCAACGGGCTCGCCATTCACCTCGATGCGTCCCGAGGCCACGACGAGATAGACACGGCGCGCCGGGCTCAGCTCGTGTCGAACGCTTTCGCCTGCCTTTAGCATTGCGCCAAGCACACGCGCATTGGCTCGAATCGGAAGCGCACCTTCATCGCCGGCGAACCCACTAGCGAGGACTACGAATCGTCCCGATCGGTCGCCTTTGGGAAACGGCTTCGTGTCCCACGCGGGTGCGCCGCCGGCTTCACGAGGCAGCAGCCAGATTTGGTAAAGCTTGAGCGGCACCTCGCCCCGGTTGAACTCGGCGTGGCGTATACCCGTGCCGGCGCTCATGACCTGGACATCGCCAGCGTGGATCGCTCCCTCGGACCCCAACGTGTCTCGATGCCCGAGCAGGCCCTGGCGCACATAGGTGATGATCTCCATGTCGCGGTGCCCGTGCATGGGAAAGCCGCCTCCAACAGCGATTTCGTCGTCATTCCAGACGATCAGCGGACCCAGCGCGGCGTGCGCGGGATTGCCGCCGGCGCTGACCGCGAAATGGTGTTTCGCGCGCAGCCAGTCCAGATCCGCTCTGTCCAATGATTCCCAACGCCGGTGTGTGAGCATGTGCGCCTCCGTTTCCCGCCGCCGCGGATGCGGCGCTTGTCACCTGGGCAGCCGACGGATTCAGCGCTGGTGCGGGCGATGAGAGAATGCTATATTTGCAACGACCTCGCGCATAGCACCTTGATTGGAACGCATCATTGCTGCTGATAGAACGATAACCGGAAGCAAGGCCTGCCCATGAACACAATCACGGACCTCAACGATCTTCGGCTCTTCGCAGAGGTGGTCGAGCATGGAAGCTATACGGCGGCCGCGCGCAACCTAGGCATACAGACGTCGAAACTCAGCCGGCGCATTCGCGCATTGGAAGAGGAACTGGGCGTGCGCCTGCTCAATCGCACGAGCCGGAGCCTGTCCTTGACGGAAACCGGGCGGCAGTTCCACCAGCATTGCCTTGCGCTGGTGGCGGAAGCAAAGGCCGCCAAAGACATCGTGGACCGGACGCTGTCCAAGCCGCAGGGCACCGTGCGCATCAGCTGTCCCGTGGGACTGCTGGAGTCCGGCGTCTCCGCGATCATCTCGCGATACGTCCAGGACAACCCCGATGTGCAAGTCCGGCTGGATGCAACCAACCGCCGCGTGGACGTCGTTGAGGAAGGCTTGGACTTTGCCATCCGTGTCAGGCTGCCGCCATTGGAAGACACCGATCTCGCTGTCCGCCAACTTGGCGTGTCGAGCCAGATTCTGGTTGCCAGTCCCGAATTGGCGGCGCGCTATCCGGCGCCAAGCTCGATCGAATCCCTGAAAAACTGGCCCACCCTCAACATGGCCAGCAGCAGCGAGCGATTCGTCTGGAACCTCGTCGACGTCGAAGGGCGCGCGACATCGTGGGCGCACCAACCCAGTTTGGCCACCGACGACCTGGCCAGCCTTCGGGTTGCGGCGATATCCGGCGTCGGCGTGGCGTTGCTGCCGAAAGAACTGGTGGACGCGGATCTTCGGACCGGCCGCCTGCAGCACCTGCTCACGGATCTGGCTTCCGCGCCGGGCATCGTGCACGCGATCTTCCCCACGCGCCGAGGCATGGTTCCGGCCGTCCGTCACCTGCTCGATGCGCTCGTGACGGGTTTCGAAGACATGAAGCGGAAATGGTAGAGCGACGCCAATGCGCTAACCGTAGTCAGCGAGCCTGGCTTTTCTGGGTGCTTCGTGCAGCGAAGGCTTTTTTCGGCACGGCGTTCCAGCGATTTTCCAGGTCCAGTTTGCTCACATGCTCGCTCAACGCATCGGCAAATACCCGAATCTTCGCGGGCTGGTTACGACGGCTCTGGTAAGCCAGATTGATCGTCAGCGGCGGCAGCTCCCAGTCGCCCAGCAGCGGAATCAGCCGGCCGGCGACGATATCGTCGTGCACGATGTAGAGCGGCTGAACCACGATTCCCAGGCCGGCCCGGCCCGCTGCGCAAATCACCTGACCTTCGTTCGACTCCAGCACGCCGCTGATTGGAATGTTGCGCCGCTCTCGGCCCCGCTTGAATTGCAGCAGATAGGGGTTCGTCGCGTAGCTATAAATGAGCACTTTCTGATTTGCGATGTCTTCCGGCGTCTCCGGCACGCCGTGCTGCGCGAGATACGCCGGCGAGGCGGCCAGCACGCGGCGCGTGTGCGCCAGCCGTCGGACGGTGATGCCGGAATCCCCTTCATGTTCGCGCGTGCGAATCGCGCAATCGATGCCCGCCTCAATGAAGTTCGGGTAACGGTTCGCTGCCGTAATGTGCACCGACAGCTCGGGGTAGCGCTTACTGAATTCCGGCAGCCACGGCGCGATATGCAGCACTGCGAAGGAAACCGAGCTGGTTACGCGCAGCACGCCGCTTGGGCGCAAGGCCATGTCGCTAACAGCAGAATCCGCCTCTGCGATGTCCGCGAGAATTGACGCGCAGCGCTGCTGATACTCGCGCCCTGCATCGGTAAGCCACAATCGGCGGGTAGTTCGCTCAACCAGACGCGCTCCTAAGCGGTCCTCGAGCGCGCTCAACATGCGGCTCGCCGCTGCGTTCGATATACCCAGGCGTTCCGCTGCCTTGGACAGACTGCCGAGGTCGGCCGTCAACGCAAAGAACTCCATCTGCGTGTAGCGATCCATGCGACGATTCTTCCGCTTAGTGGAAATATGTTTTCACTATAGCGCATATTTTTCGGCCTCGAACGTCGCTAGAGTGCCGATATGCGTGCCTCTTCGAGGGTGGAGTCGGCAAGCGGAAACTCGGAGAGAGGCAATGCGCAACATCAGCGAAGACACCATCACCCAGGCAGTGCTCGCAGCGATGTCCGGCTGCAGCAATGACAGGCTGCGAACGGTCATGACCAGCCTCGTCCAACATTTACACTCCTTCGCGCGCGAGGTCAGGCTGACCGAGAGCGAGTGGGGGTACGCGATCAACTTCCTCACCGAAGTCGGCCATATCACTGACGATAAGCGTCAGGAGTTCATACTCCTGTCGGATACGCTCGGCCTGTCGATGCTGACCACGACGCAGAACAACCGGAAGCCGACCGAATGCACGGAGGCGACGGTGCTGGGTCCGTTCTTCGTCGAAGGAGCACCCGAATACCAGAACGGCGAAGACATCTCCAACGGTGCGGCGGGCCTGCCGTGCTTTGTCGCCGGCCAGGTTCGCGGTCTACATGGCGAGCCGGTGCCGGGCGCGAAGCTTGAAGTCTGGCAATCGGACGAAGACGGCAACTACGACGTGCAGTATCCCGAACCGCGGCAAGCCGGAGAGGAACATCGGGGCCGCGGCCGCATCCGCACGCTACCTGACGGACGCTTTCACTTCCGGTCGATACTCGCGGAGGCGTATCCCATCCCCCATGATGGTCCGGTCGGCCGGATGCTCGATGCGCTCGGACGACATCCTTGGCGCCCGGCGCACCTGCATTTCTGGATCAACGCAGACGGGTACGAGCCCTTGATCACACATGTTTTCCGCAACGGGGACAAGTATCTCGACTCGGACGCCGTCTTCGGCGTGCGCTCGACGCTAGTGGCGGACTGGATCGAGCACCCTCCGGGCGTCGCACCGGATGGCACACCGATGGACACGCCGTATTACACGCTCGACTATGACTTCGTCCTCAATCCTCTCGGACACACGCGATGATCTGGCGCGTCGACAGTTGCTCTGCGCCTAAAAGACCCAGCCGTCCAATCAGCGTTCTGCGCGCTCCATGCGTCTTCGAGGTCCCCCGTGCCCGCATCTGACTTTGTCTATAACGGTCGCGCCACGCGCGTCGTATTCGGTAGTGGATCACGCGTCCATCTCGAACGCGAATTGCTGGCGTTGGGCGCGCAGCGCGCGCTGGTTCTGTGCAGCCCGGAACAACGGACGCTCGGCGCATCGGTCGCCGAGCAACTGGGGAACCGCGCTGCGGGCGTATTCGATCGCGCAGCCATGCATGTACCGGTGGAGCTGGCGGTCGAAGCACGAACGACCGCCACTTCGTTGGGCGCCGATTGCGTGATCGCCGTCGGCGGCGGGTCGGCGATCGGCCTTGCGAAGGCGATCGCACTCGAGTCGAGCCTGCCCATTCTCGCCGTGCCCACCACTTACGCGGGCAGCGAAATGACACCCATATACGGGCTCACGGAAGCGGGCCTTAAGCGGACTGGGACCGACATTCGCGTCCTGCCCAAGACGGTAATCTACGATCCAGACCTGACTCTGACCCTGCCCGTCGGCATGTCGGTGACAAGCGGCATCAACGCCATTGCTCACGCGGCAGAAGGCTTGTATTCACGCGACGCCAATCCGCTTACGAGCCTGATGGCGGAAGAAGGCATCGCAGCGCTCGCGCGCAGCTTGCCCAATATCGTCGCAAATCCGAGCGCCCCCTCTGCGCGCGCCGACGCCTTATACGGATCCTGGCTGTGCGGTGCCGTGCTCGGAAGCGTCGGCATGGCGCTGCATCACAAACTCTGCCATACGCTTGGCGGCAGTTTCAATCTGCCGCACGCGCCGACCCATACCATCGTGCTTCCGCACGCGCTGGCCTACAACGCCGACGCCGCACCCGACGCGATGAAACGCATTGCTCGCGCAGTGGGACATGAAAGCGCCGCGCTGGGTCTGTTCGAGCTCGCACGTGCAAACGGCGCACCCATTGCGTTAAAAGAAATCGGCATGCGCGAAGATCAGCTCGATCAGGCCGCCGACCTCTCGTGCAGCAATGCGTACTGGAATCCCCGTCCGCTGGAACGCGATGCGATTCGTGCGTTGCTGCAACGCGCATTCGACGGAAGTGCACCAAAGCCGTGAAGCGTGACGCTTTTCGGTGTCGCTTTTCGGTGTCGCTTTTCGGTGTCGCTTTTCAATGTCGTTTAATGCGTCGTTCGCACTGCCACCCATAGTGGCAAATCACGCCAGCCGTTAGGCCGCGAAAATCGCAAGGATTTATGCTAATGTGCATAGAGGTATCTCCTTGTGTGTCGCAACAGAGTCACGGTATGGCGCAACGTATAGTTATCGCTTCAAAGTCCGCGCGGACACGTCGCCC
>Ga0070733_10002393_pt1 | contig 13389 bp, 7 predicted proteins | sample Coa_R1_9_FD_66450 | JGI IMG/M metagenome (GOLD analysis project Ga0070733, IMG submission 66450) | Surface soil microbial communities from Centralia Pennsylvania, which are recovering from an underground coalmine fire - Coalmine... | ecosystem: Environmental > Terrestrial > Soil > Unclassified ... | reverse complement strand
ATAAAAAATGTTATTTTCATATTTATAATATCGATGAGCTTTGTAGTGAAATTGCCGTACAGTTAGATAGTCTTATTCAAAATTCTCGGTAAGCAATTGCGCAAAGGTCCTTCTATATTTACAATATACCTGTTTGATCGTACAATCATATGCATGTGATAGAAAAAGTAGGCATTGTAAATTGTTTTTTTAGTAAGGAGGACCATGATTCCATTACAGTTTTTAATTCTCGGCGGTATAGGATTGCTCGGCCTGGCGGTTGTGGCAATTTTGTTTTATTCAATTCGGAAGTTAAAGGTTGATAATCACAAAGCTGAGCAAATCGCGGCGGCAATTCATTCAGGAGCGATGACGTTCTTGCGGGAAGAATATAGAATTATTGTAGCAGTCGTAATTGTTGTAGCATTTATTTTGGGATTAATATTTAACAGTATGTTAGCAGCATGGATATTTGTATTCGGAGCGCTTACATCAATGCTTGTTGGATTTATTGGTATGATTGCGGCAACTTCAGCAAATGTGCGTACAACAATCGCGGCAAAAAATGGTGGAGAATCGGCTGCATTTATGGTCTCATTTTTCGGTGGCGGTGTGATGGGTTTTGCTGTTGCAACTTTTGGCTTGTTTGGATTAACCAAAATTTTCTATTTTTTTGGTAATCATCCTGATTTTGTTTCTCTATTAACCTGTTTTAGTCTTGGTGCAAGTTTGGTTGCATTTTTTGCACGCGTTGGGGGCGGTATTTTTACCAAATCAGCAGATGTTGGCGCTGATCTTGTTGGTAAGGTTGAAGCGGGTATTCCTGAAGATGATCCTCGCAATCCGGCAGTTATCGCGGATAATGTGGGTGATTGTGTTGGCGATACGGCAGGTATGGGAGCTGACATTTTTGAATCATATGTTGGTGCAATTGTTTCAACAGCTATATTGGCTATTGGTTCACAGATGGATCCAAAATATGTCATATTTCCGTTAATGTTAGCAGGTATTGGTTTAGTGAGTTCTGTTGTTGGTCTTTTGTTTAATTTGGTTTTACAATGTGCACCAGCTGCAATGCTGCGCAATGCGACGTATGTGGCAATTGTGGTATTTCTTGGTGCAACGTATATCTATCAAACAATGACCGGTATTACGATGGTCTTATTTATTCCCATAATTCTTGGTTGTTTGTCTGGTGTAGTCATTGGTGCTATTGCTGAATATTATACAAGTGGTAAACCGGTACTAAACATTGCAGAATGTTCACGTTCAGGTGCAGCAACTAATATTATTTATGGTCTTTCTGTGGGTATGGAATCAACCGCAGCACCAGTTATTATTTTAGGGCTTATTGTTTTGGCAGCAAATCATTTTTGTGGGTTGTACGGCGTTTCAATTGCTGCTGTTTCTATGCTTGCAACGGTAGGTATCACTATGACGGTTGATGCATACGGCCCCATAGCGGATAATGCTGGTGGTATTGCTGAAATGGCTGGCTTTGGTCCAGAAGTGAGAAAAATTACTGATAAACTTGATGCTTTAGGTAATACGACTGCAGCGATTGGTAAAGGTTTTGCAATTGGCTCAGCATTGCTCACTGCTCTTGCAATACTTTCTGCATACGCGCAACAAGCTGGCATTGATGTGTTAAATATTTTAGATCCTTATATTTTAATTGGTGTATTTATCGGCGGGACTGTTCCGTTTGTTGTTTCAGCATTAACAATGCGTTCAGTCAGTGATGCTGCAATGAAAATGGTGATGGAAGTTCGTCGTCAATTTAAAGAAATTCCTGGTATTATGGCGGGTACCGCGCTTCCTGATTATAAACGTTGTGTTGCAATCAGTACCAAGGCATCATTGAGAGAAATGATATTGCCTGGTGTGTTAACGATTTCTATTCCAGTGATTGTTAAATATATGTTGGGTGTACATGTGCTTGGCGGTGTTCTTGTAGGATCCACCGTTGTTGGTGTGCTTCTTGCGCTTCTGATGGCAAATAGTGGTGGTGCATGGGATAATGCTAAGAAATATATTGAAGCAGGAAATTTGGGTGGTAAAGGATCAGTTGCTCATATGTCAGCGGTTATTGGTGACACGGTAGGCGACCCTTTCAAGGATACATCTGGACCAGCGCTTAATATTTTAATTAAGTTAATGTCGATCGTTTCATTATTACTTGTTTTGGTTGGCTAAATATTCATTTATATCAAATAAAAAGAGAGCTGCAGAAAATCTGTGGCTCTCTTTTTTATTATTAATTTTTTTGTATTGGATGTATAGTGGCATAACTCATTCTTGTTGGGTAAAAGGAATTAAAAATGAAACGAGCGATGTTTTTTTATACATGGGTATTTATATCGTTGTTATTGTGTACAAATTTGTTAGAGGCAGAAGGATTTTTAGCTGGTACTGTGGTTTATACAACGGAAGGTATTAAACCAATTGAACAAATATGTGTTAAAGATAGTATCGTTGGTGACGATCAAATTAAGCTATCTTTGGTTCTGGATACTGTGTGTAATGTGGTTGATTATTATATCAAGATATATGCTGAAGATGTTGTTGTCTGTTCAGCATGTGATCAAAAATTTTATGTGTCGAATAAAAATAGGTGGATAAGTGCAGTTGAGTTGGATATATCAGACGAGTTATTGTGTTGTGATGGAAAAATTGTTTGTGTTCATGCAATTGAGGTTGTGCATGAGTTCCAAAAAATGTATACCCTTTCTGTCGATATAAATCATATATTTTGTGTAACGCATTATCGAATTATTGCGCATAATGTTGAACCTGTTTGTGGAACAGCAATAGTTGTTACACTATCTTTTGTGTGTCCTCCAGCTGCGGTTGGACTTGCTATTGGTGAAATAATAGCATTTGGTATAGCAGGACTTGGAATCTATTTTATGGGTAACAAGATACAAAAAAATACACAGGATAGATTTTTTGTGCAAAGTAATAATTTTAATTGTAGTGGTAAACCTCCCAAGCATGAGAAAGATGACGAAGAACATCCTCATGGTATTTATGAAGATGCTCCATATCATCATCCTAATAGTAGTGGAAGTAAGAGTATGTCTCCTAAAAATGGGCAAAAATGCTTGGATGAATCTTTTAGTGTTGGTGATAAATCTAACCGACGAATAAGTATTGAAGATGATATGTTTGTAATATTAGAGCAAACTTCACCAGGAAAATTTCATGGATATGTTGTTAAAACTTGGGATGAATTAAATAGAAGTGGGGCTTCGCGAGAGATGGTTAGAAAGGCTTTTAGAAGTAATGGGTTGGTAAATAAGGCCGGAAAAATTATTAAACGAGTTTTGTAATCAAGAGAATTAAGATGAAGAATATTGAAGTTGTATTTCAATTAAATGAAATAGAGAAAATAGTTCTTGAATATCAAAATCCTTTGGATGAAATAAAAAAAATAAATTTACGACTTTATGATCCTTTGTTAGAAATTGATTGTTGCTATGAAGGGTTAATTAGATTTACTGATAAACATCAGTCAATACTTTTATCGGATGAATCTATACGAGATGAAATGCAGTCTTTTACTATTCTTTTACGAAAGGCTTTGGAAAATGAATTATCATTAGATACTTCTATAAATGAAGATATTGGTTTTATGTATAATCAGTATGATTATCTTTTTTGGACGAAAGATTCTATAGTGGTTGATGATTTTGTGCATGAGCTATCTGAAACAACACCTGTTTGGGTAGGAATGAGATATCAGTTGTGGATGACTAAGAAATATGTGACATGGTTGTACAATGATAATAATGGTTTAATTATTTTTGAAGTAACCCCTCTTTATCCTTTTTCGTATAGGAATTCTTCTAAGGAGCAAGATTATATTACTTATAAAAAATGGATTAAAAATTATAAGTCTTGTTTGACAAGAACAATTTCTCGAGAAGTTGCGCAACAATGGTTTGAACAAGCAAATAAAATTGAAATACAGATAGCCGATAATATTGAACGTTGGCAAAGAGAAGGTAGGAAAAATTAAAGTATGCCAAAAGTAAAAAAAGCTCAGTATGACTGAGCTTTTTTTATGCAAAATAATAAAATTATTTTTTTAGTTTTTCCGATAATGTTGCTTTATTGCAGAATGGACATGTAACAGGGAGTTTTTGTGCTTTTCTTGTGGCTATATGGGCCTCAATACATGCATCACACGTACGAGCAGAACCTACTTTACAGCCTGGGCAACGTGGTGATGCAACAGTAGTCGTTTCAAAACAAAGATTACATTCTCCTTGCTCGGTTACCTCTTGCTCTTCAGCATTTACACGAGCTTTTTCATCAGCGATACGTTTATTATCTGCAGCACATTTATCAGCAGCGATTTTTTCAAGTGCTGCGCGTTGTTCTGCTACCGTTGTTCCATTTTGAGCGGCAATACGTTCTTGTTCTGTTTGACGGTTTTGACGTTCTAGTTCTTGTTTAAGACGAGCTTGTTCTTGAGCAGCGCGTCGGCGATTTTGCTCGGCGATACGATCTAATTCATCCTGTTGTTGCTTGCGAATACGTTCTTTTTTAGCACGTTCATCGGCTTGCTGTTGTGCAATCACTTTCTGTTGTTCAGTGCGCATGCTGTTCAGTTTTGCTTCCAAGTTTCTTTTATCGTTGAGTTCTTTATCTTTGCATTGCAGATAATGATTGAATCGTTCAGTACGTTTTGATGTAGGCATTAAATACAAATCATCTATTGTTGCAGAAATTGGTTGTGATGACGAATACATAAAATAATGAAGAAAGCTATCTTCCATTAAAAGCTTAATCGAATGATTATTCTCTCTGATCAAATTATTTGTTTCAAGATATACATTATGAATTTTTTTGCATTCATCTAAGCGGTCGTTATGTTTTTGTGTAAGAAACGTATACACAGGATGATTTTTATGAGTGGAAGCATTTTTAAGAGCATTAAGTGTGCGCGACACATCGCCATTGATAAAATATTCTTCCGTTAATAAGAGCTCTGTAGCTTTCAGTTGTCCCTGCATAGCTCCATACGTAAAGGGTGTTTCTCCTTTTTTGTTGCGCATATCAAACAGTCCATTTTTTGATAATTGCAGGTAACGAAGAGTTTTGATGCTGCCATGACCAGCAGCAATATGAGCAGAGGTATTTCCCTCTGGAGCATCAATAGATAGTGAAGCACCTTCTTTTTCAAGTTCTTTTATCGCTTCAAAAGCATCAGCTATGATAGCATAATGTATAGGAGTTAAACCATGCTTAGTAGTTATCGTGCGATATTCAGCTTTATGGTGTATCAACATGTTGATGGTGTCGGGATCATTATTTTGTGCAGCAAAAAAGATTGGTGTTTCGCCTTCATTATTTTTATGGTTGATGAATTGATGAGGTGTGTTTTTTAAGAGTTCGAATAAAAAAGGCTTATTATTTTTTTTAACTGTTTCATGAATGATAGTTGCGCCATTGTTGTTGATGGTATCGTGTGGTGAACCTGCATCAAGAAACATTTGAGCAAGAAGAAAATGGCCGTTTTGAACAGCGATCATTATCGGTGTGTTACCATCTTTGTTTTTGTCATGTAATGCTGCTTTATCATCCTGGAGAATAATCTGAGCACCTTTTTGATAGCCATTTCTCGCTATTTTATGGAGTGCATTTTCTCGCATTTCATCAGTGATACGACAATTTGCTCCAAGATTGCGTAATTTTTCCATTGTTTGATGATTTTGTTCAATTGATGCACGCATAAATGATGTTCTGCCTTTGTCATCACGTGTATCGACATTCATTTTATGTTTTGTTGTAAGAACATCCATAAGATGAAGATGCTTGTTGAATGTTGCAATGGCAAGAGCATCTTCTCCTTGATTGTTGCACTGTTGTATGTTGGCACCAAGATAGAGCACATGGTTCATCATCTGTTCATCATTGCTATCAATTGCATGGAATAGTGGTGGATTACCATATCTATCAGGTTCATTAATGGAGATATTATTTTTTGTCATATAATCAAGGGCCTGATATTTACCTTCACGTGCTGCGTAGTGGATAGGTTTAATACCGCTATCGGTAATTACATCATTAAGATGTTCTTTGAGTAGCTCTAACACGGCAATATTTTCCGCATCAATGGCAAGCTGTGTTGGTGTTTTATTATCATTATTTGCAATATTACTCAGTGATGTTTTTTGTGCGCAATATTGAATTGATTTTGGCTTTTTATTTTTTATTGCATAGGTAAAAATTGTTTCACCATTATGATATCTATGTTTTTCGAGATTCAATTGCTGTGCAGTAAAAATGCGGATAAAACGTGGGTCATCTTTTTTGATTGCTTTAAATGCAGGAGAAAGATGTTTTTTATTGATTTTTTCCATCAGCTGAGGTCGTTTTTTGGTTATATATTCAGCAATTTTAATGCGACTTTTATCATGAGTATCATTATGATCGTTGCCGATGGCGGTATGTAACACGGTGTCGCCATTATTATTGAGTTCATCAAGAGTTGGTAGTGTAGGTCCACAAGCCCAGTACCATATGCTGTTACAACTATCACCATATTCGGTAATGAGAGTTATAATTTCTTCTTGGCCTTCTCGTGCAGCGATATGGAGTATGGTGTCGCCATTTTCATCTTTTGCTGTGCAATCTTCACCATTATCAAGACGTTTTCTAATGGCCTCTTTATCACCATTGCGCACTTCCTGGAATATGTTGGGTTTATTTTCAATGGCATTAACATGAGAAAATAGCGAGCAAAACACGATGATACTGATGCGTTTCATGAAAGGACCTTTTTTTGAGAGTTATTATTTTTTTGTATTGAATGCACTATAGTATAACGTAATTTATCATCTTGAGTAAATCAGGAATTGATGCAACTTGTTGTGATTGCATAGCAAGAAACCGTATGCTGAAAAATATAAAAAAAAGGAGTGCTGATATGAAAATGCAATTTCATAAAAAAATCTTCTATTTTTGTTTTTTACAGCTTGTTTTTTTTCTGCCTAGTTTTGGGCAAGAAAAAAGTGCAGTAGGGTTTAAGCTTGGTGTAGAAAATATTCCTGCATCATTATTTAAGAAAGTCTGTCCACACAAAAAAAAAGATTCATGCGCGATTGGTCTTATTACTAATCAGACTGGCGTTGATCAACAAGGAAAAAGAACCGTTGATATTCTGGTGCAGCGTGGTTACAAACCACACTATATTTTTGCACCAGAGCATGGTTTAAATGGTGTCCTTGCTGAGCGTGATGTGCATGATTCTGTTGATAAAAAAACAGGTATTCCTGTTATCAGTCTTTATGGTAACGGTTCAGGAAAAATGATCGCGCCTGAATATATTAAAAATGTTGATTCTTTTGTTTTTGATATTCAAGATTCTGGCATGCGTCACTATACCTATATTTCTACATTGCTTAACACCATGAAAATCGCCGCAGAAAATGATAAGCCATACATAGTGTTAGATAGGCCAAACCCTTTGGGAAGTATGATGGAAGGTCCGCTCGTGGTACCCGAACTCATTTCATTCATCTCAATAGCACCTATTCCATTACGTCATGGCATGACTATTGGTGAGTTAGCGTGGTATTTTAATAGATATGTTTTGGAAAAACCTGCTGCATTACATGTGGTGAAAATGAAAAATTATAATCGTACACAAGGATTTGTTGGTGATATTATGTATCAACTATCACCGAACTTGCAATCATTGCAATCATGTTATGGGTATAGTTTTTTAGGGTTATTGGGAGAAATAGAACCATTTGATGTTGGTGTTGGTACGCCCATGGCATTTCGGTGCATCGCATTACCAGATGCATTGCAGGTATCTCCTGATGTATGGAAGCGGTTACAGGTTGTTTTGGATTCTTTTGGAGTAAAAAGTTTTTTTTATCATCATATTAATAAAAAAAATAAGAAGATGAGTAAGGGGTTGCGTTTGGAATTTGCTGCAATAAGTGATCTGCATGCATTTGAGTTGTTCATAGCGATTTTACAGTTTTTTAAAAAAGAACAGATACCATTTTCTTTTTCAGCATCTTTTAACAAGGCGGTTGGCACACAAAAAGTTCAAGAAGTTATAGCAGGTACATTGCCCATAAAACTATTTTTTAATGAGATAATGCAAGATTTACGTACGTTTCATAAGCGCGCACAATGTTCATTCTTCTATCAGCCATTACCAAACAGTTTGTGAATCAATGCTTTGATGCCGTAATAGATTGTATTCCATGCTGATGTAATTGCTGAAATGATAGGTGAGGGTTGTGATTGTTGTTGCAGTGGCGATATATATTCTGTGGATATTTGTGATGTACGATGTTGCCTTTGCACTGTGGATGGTCGTTGGACTGCCGGTTGTTGTACCGGTGAGTATGAGATGATTTTTTCTGGTATTGTAATAGAAGGTTGAGATACTCGTTGTACACGCATTGCTGTAGTGGTTGGAACTGTTTGCTCTGTTTCGATTTTTTTAGGAGTAATCATTGTTCTCTTAGGAGTAATTTGGCCAAAAATTTTTTCCCATGATTGTTTAAATATGATTTTTGCTTTTTCATTTTTAATTACTTGAGAAAGATCTTGATAGAGATCTTGAGTAAACCTGGAACTGTTTTTTAATTGGTTGATTTGTTCTTGACTATTTGTATCGCCTTTTTCAATGTTGGTTGCTACGTATATGATATTGGTTATGATATAGTTTATGATTTTTTGTTTGTCTTTATCATTGAGTGGTGTTGGAAAAACTGTATCGAGAAGTCCCTTTGCTGCGTCGGTAACTAGTGCTGCAGCTATTAAAGCAGATTCTTGCGTGCTATAGGTAGATGAAAAACAGATGAACATACTGAGTAAGAAAATAGAAAAATAATGATAAAATTTCATATACTTTCCTTTGTGACTAATTATTTTTTATTTCCACGGCCATAAATTTCTCATCCAAGAAGTTATCCCACTTAACCAATGAGTAAATTGATTCCATAGTGGTGCAATTGTTGTTGTAAAGAAGTTTTGCGTTGGTGGTTGTGTTGGTTGCGGTTGTACCATAGGTATAAATACAGGTTGTGTGAATGTTTGTGGTGGATAGTTTTGCGATGGCCTTTGTTCTATGGATGGTTGGACTACCGGTTGTTGTACTGGTGGGTATGGGATGATGTTTTTTGGTATGGATGTTGTTGTTGTTGGTATCTGTACTATTTGTTGTGTTTGTGATGATGGCGATTGCTCGGCTACTGATTGCGACGATGGTATCGGTAAGAATTTGCTAATAATATTTTTGGCATTGATAAATGCGATTTGATCTTGTTCATTTTCTAATAGATTAAGGATAGCACCAGGACGCTGAAAGATAGGTGTTCTTGTAAATTTTTGAATGAGAGCAATGTTGTCTTTATCAGCTTTTTCAATATTGGTAGCTAAGAAGACAATATTGCTTAAAATTTGTGGAGCAAATTCTTTTTTCTTGGTTGCACTAGTGCCGAAAAAAGGTACTTCTAATAAAAATTTTGTTTTTTCATTGATCTTGTTCTGTAAATAATTTTTAATGTCCTGTATGTCTGTTTGGGTTAATATCTCAGTACGTTGGAAATCTGGCAGTGGATCATTGCGATCAATGCGTCGAAAAATAATGTCTTTCATTTGTTTAGCCTGAGCTTGTCGTATGGTTTGTCGCACAGCGCCAATATTGTTCCTGATTGTTTTTTTTAATTTTTCTTCATATGGTTGAAGTACGCTTAAGTATGTTTCCAATGTTTTTTGACGTTCACGTAAAACATCGTTGTATGTAGACAACTGTTCCAATGATAGTGTCTGTGCTCTTGATTTATAATCTTTTATTACTGCTTCTTGATCTTTTAATGTAGCTTCTAGTTGTATTCTTTTTTCATAGGCTTCTTTTTGTGTGGCATTAAAAGAGCTTAAGAGAAGATCTTTTAGTTTTTGAGCAGCATCTTTTGGAATTCTTTTTAATTGATACGTAAAGAGTGGAATAAATTCAAATTTTTCGTTTTGTTGGCTTGCAGGGATTGTTTGTTTAATTTTTTCTAAAGCATCTTTTAAGATATTTTTTTGTTGAATAATTTGTTGTTGATTTTCTCGTTTTTGCTGAGCAGTTCTGCCTGTTGCGGTCATTACGTCTTTTGCTGTGTTCCACCAGAGAAGTTGCAATATATATGTTTTAGTTGGTATGTCCCATTTTGTCGTATTCAGATATAGCACTTGTTCTTTGGGCGTGGTTGGCCAAATTTCCAGACTGATTTTTTCTTTTTTTGGTTGTTGAAAAGGTAAAGAGCTTTGTCGTAATTGTTCTATGTTGCCTGATGGCATTGCTTTTAAAACGTTTTGTTCACTTTCAGTAATCAATGGCTGGGGTTGATATGATGGCTGCGGAAATAATAAAGGTTGATCAGGTGAAAAGAACCTAGATTCTTGCCCAAACTTAGGGATTGGTGGTAGATTTTCTTGTTCTTCCATCATCCCAAATGCAGGAAAAAAAACTATGAGCGCACTGCATAGTGTGGCGTAAAGAGGATTATTGTATTTCATGGGGCTTCTCTTTTTATCATTATTGTGTATTTTTTTACTTACTCTGTTTCTATTATACACGATTTTTACCTGAAAAAGGAATGATTGGTTGTTTTTTTTTATTAAAATTATGCAATTATGCCTATCGTGAGCTTTTTTTATTGATGAGGGTGTGTAGGTAATTTGGATGTCTGAAGAGGTAATTTTGGGAGGAAAAAGAAGACTTTTGGGACAAATGAATTACCCATAGGCGTTTTTAGGAAAATGTTTTTTTGAATGATTGACTTGTTTTTATTTGTATTTTGTCCGTTTTTTGCTATCAAAAAATGGAGTTCGCTGCTTGTAGTTGCGGCAATAGAAAGGGTAAGATACTCTTTTTTTTTAATTTTAAATGAATTAAATTTAATTCGATGGTTGTAAAATATTTAAGAATATATTTTCAATAAAAAAGTTAAAAACTATTTGATTATAGGGGACTTAGTCATTATCCTAGAATGACACAATGTGTTTTCTTTTTTCATATAGTAACAATTTCAAAAAGTTTTATATAAAAGTGGGGGTTCGTGATTGCGCTTGTAATGTTTCAAACGCATGAATTAATCGTTGTATTTCGCCCTGTAATAATATGTATGTGATGTGTCGGTAACACCTAAAAAAAATTAAAGGATGATATGGAACAGTTTAATCGTGTCTCAACTGCACCTTTTTTGGCAAATGATGCGAGTGAAAAAACAGAAAAAAATTTATATATGTTTTCTGTGGTAAAGCCTGATGGCGTTCGGGAAATAGTGAGTGAAAAGCGGTTGCGACGAACGATTGGCTGGGCGTGTCTTGGATATGAGTCTCTCGTTGATGCTGAATTAATCTTGAGTGAAACATTAAAGAATGTTTTTGATGGAATAACTCCTCAGGGAATTGCGGATGCTTTGATGCTTGCAACAGTCACTTTTATTGAACGTGATCCTGCGTATGGTAAAGTTGCGGTACGTTTGCAATTAAAAAAATTATTTAGACAGGTCACGCACAGTTCTATCGCGCGTACTGAAAGTGATGAGATCTATCGTAAATCTTTTGTGACTGGTATTACAACGGGAATAGATCTTGCGTTACTTGATAAGCGTTTGGCCAGTTTTGATTTGGAATATCTTGCTCAGCAGTTATGTATTGAGCGAGATAATTTTTTTGACTATATGGGAATTCATACACTTTATAAAAGATATTTTCTCAAGCATGAAATTCAGCATATAGAACTTGCTCAAGCTTTTTGGATGCGCATTGCGATGGGCCTTTCTTATAATGAGGCTGATAAAAATAAGGCAGCAGTTGATTTTTATCATGTCATGTCAACGTTGCATTACATTCCAAGTACACCAACATTGCTTCATGCAGGACTTGTGCGTCCCCAATTAAGTTCTTGTTTTCTCTCAACAGTGGAAGATGATTTGGTAGATATTTTCAAAAGTTATTCAGATTCAGCGCTCCTTGCAAAATGGTCGGGAGGTGTTGCGGTTGATTGGAGCAATATTCGCGCGTGTGGAGCAATGGTTAATTCTATCAAAACAGAAAGTCAGGGAGTATTGCCATTTCTCAAGATTAATAATGATGTTGTTGCAGCAATTAATAGAAGTGGCAAGCGGCGTAGTGCAGCTGTTGTTTATCTTGAAACATGGCATTTGGAGATTGAAGATTTTATTGATTTGCGTAAAAATACTGGCGATGAACGACGTCGTACGCATGATATCAATACTGCCAACTGGATTCCTGATCTGTTCATCAAGCGAGTCATTGCTGATGAACAGTGGACTCTTTTTTCTCCTGAAGAGACTCCTGATCTGCATCATTTATATGGCAAAGCATTTGAAAAGCGCTATAGAGAGTATGAAGAATTGGTACAGCTTGCTGCTATCAAAATGCATAAAACAATTTCTGCTCGTGGACTTTGGCGTAAAATGTTGAGTCGCTTATTTGAAACAGGTCATCCGTGGATTACTTTTAAAGATGCGTGTAATGTGCGTTCACCACAGGATCATGTTGGCGTTGTGCATAGCTCTAATTTGTGCACAGAAATTACGCTTAACACTTCAGCACAAGAGATTGCAGTATGTAACTTGGGCTCTATTAATCTTGCATGTCATGTAGTTGATGGGAAACTTGATGAAGAAAAATTGAGCAAAACGGTTGGTGTTGCAGTGCGCATGTTGGATAATGTTATTGATATCAACTATTATCCTGTTAAAGAGGCTGAAACATCAAATCTGCGACATCGTCCCATTGGTCTTGGTGTTATGGGGTTCCAGGATTTACTGTATCAGACAGGCCTTAATTTTTCATCGGAAAAGGCAATTGTCTATTCTGACGAAGTAATGGAGTTGATTGCATATTATGCAATTTTGACATCATCGCAATTAGCGCATGAGCGTGGAGCGTACGCGTCATATAAAGGTTCCAAGTGGGATCGTAACCTTTTTCCTCAAGATACTATAGATCTTCTTGAACAAGAACGAGGAGAGCCGATTGAGGTGCTACGTGGGGGTAAGCGTGATTGGACACTTGTTCGTGAGCATGTTCGTACACATGGTATGCGTAACTCAAATGTGATGGCAATTGCACCAACGGCAACGATTGCCAACATTGCGGGTGTGTTTCCTTCAATTGAGCCGATTTATAAAAATATTTATGTTAAAGCAAATATGAGTGGTGAGTTTACGATCGTCAATAATTATTTGGTTGATGATTTGAAGGCTCTTGATTTATGGAATCATGATATGCTTGAGTTACTTAAATATTATGATGGTAATGTTCAGCTGATTGAGGCTATTCCACAAAATTTGAAAGATAAATATCAAGAGGCATTTGAGATTGATCCATTGCATCTTATTCATATTACTGCAG
>Ga0070733_10002391_pt1 | contig 13394 bp, 6 predicted proteins | sample Coa_R1_9_FD_66450 | JGI IMG/M metagenome (GOLD analysis project Ga0070733, IMG submission 66450) | Surface soil microbial communities from Centralia Pennsylvania, which are recovering from an underground coalmine fire - Coalmine... | ecosystem: Environmental > Terrestrial > Soil > Unclassified ... | reverse complement strand
CGGATGCCGCCGAAAAGAGGTTGCTGTGCGTAATCTCTAGGTTCGTCAGCTCGCTGCCGTAACTCCAGCCCATGATTCCCGCCCGCTCGGGATCCGCAATTCCCATTTGATCGAGCGTATGGACGGCAGCGTCAATGCTCGGAAGCGCGTTGTAGTCGCGGTCAAAAGAGAATTCGTCAAAATTGCCGTAGTGCCAGCCGTATTCCTTTGGCTGGGTCATCAGCAAGACAGCGAAACCATTGGCGGCGAATACCTGTGCTGGATAACTCGAAATCCATTCGGCCTGCGCGAGGAAGGAGCCGTAGAAGCCGTAGAGAATCACCAGGAGAGGATACCGTTGTCCCTCCTTGTACCCGATTGGCTTGATGAGATATCCGTATGTGCTGTAGTCGAATTTGTTTTTCCAAGTGACACGCGAGACATCGCCGATGCCGATCTGCTCGAACGCGCTGTTCAAATGCGTCCGCGGAGTGACGGTTCCTTCTGACGGGGAAACAACAGCAAGCTCAGGGGCCTTCATTGGCGTCTCTGTGATACATGATGCGATCGAGAGATCGCTACTAAACGAGAATCCGGTTAGGTGCTCGCCTCCCTGTGTGATCTTTGAACTCGGACCGCCCTTCGAGCTGGTTTCATACAGTGCACTTCCTACGCGGTTCGTGAGCTCATATATGAGATTCTTCCCGTCGTGAGTCCACCAAATTCGCGTACCGTACCGAATTTCTACAGCGGGCGTGGCTTCAGAGGGATTTTTGTCTCCCAGAGTCTGCACGAGAATCGTCGCCCGAAAACCGTTGCGAGGCTTGCCGTCCGTCTCAATTTCGCCGATGTAAGCGATTGCCCGGCTATCCGGTGACCAGCTAGGGAATCCCTGGAATGACTCCGTGGAGGGGAGGGGCTCGAGGTCGCCGCCAGAGGCAGATATCACGCCGACACCTGAATCGAAAGCAACTGCTGCGTCTTTGGAATTGCTAGCAGAGGTGTTGTAAGTCACTGCCAGCGACTTACCGTCTGGCGACCAAGTCAGACCGCTTACCGAAACGTTCTCAAACAAATATCGCGAACGTTCCTGTTCCCAGAGTCTTTTCGTCTGATTGTCGCCCAGGGAATACGTCCAGATTCTTGTCGGTTTACTTACCCACGAGCGCGTGATAAAGCGCCAGAAATCGAATGTAGTGCTGTCGTCGAACACGATACCTTTGGCAGCGGCCTCGGACGTTTCCTTCTCGGTTGGAGCTGCAGCAGAAACAAAGGCTATCGCCTTCCCATCCGGCGACCATTCGAACTCACTTACTGATTCCTCGTTCTTGAAGAGAACTTCGGACGGACCACCCGCGACGCTCACTTTCCAGATCTGCGAGAGAGATCCCGCGCTAGCGATATAAGTTACCGCGTGATTTCTGGGAGCCCATCGTAAATTCGTTATGCTCTTCGAGCTAACCAGTTCCTTAGGCTCTGCATTGCCGCTCACGGGAATGCTGTACAGCGTATATTTGTAGTCGTTGGCGGCGACATCGGTATCTTTGACGATAAAAGCGATACTGCGGCCGTCGGAGGAAATCTGTTGAGCCGTGAATTCCCGTACCGAAAGCACGTCCCGTACGGAAATCGGCCGTTTCGGAGCCTGTGCAGAGATCGAGCTAGCACACGCCAGTGTCACCCCAAGGTAGGTGCTGAGGCGAAAGAGAAACGGTCGAGTCACAGGCGCGTACATTGTGTTTCTCCTTTAGTGTCCCGTTCCGGTGGTGCCGGACGGGCCCTTCGTAGGTCCGCCAAATCCGTCGAACCAAGCGAAGATCTGCTGCCACATGTCCCGGATGTTGGCAGGACTCGTGAAAACATGATCTTCGCCCCAGTAACGAACGAACCTCGCGCGCTTGCCTTGACGGTAGAGCGATTTAAAGAATTCCTCCCCTTGCTGCATCGCTACGTAATCCAGATCACCTTGAATGATGAGGATCGGCGTTTGAACACGGTCGACAAAAAAGATCGGACTGTTGCGAATATATCGGCCGAGATCTTTCCAGGGGGGAGAACCCATTAGCACCTGTCCGCCTTCCGTTAACGCTTCCATGAAAAGGTCTTCGTGGGGATACGCGCCGTAACGTTGGCGCGCATCGAACTGGCCGTACAAACTGATCAAATCCGACAAGCCCGCCAGGCTTACCGCGGCTTTGAATCGATTGGTCTGAGTTATCAGGCCGTACGTTGAAAACCCCCCGAAGCTTTGCCCCATGACGAAGAGGCGGTCGGGATCGATGATGCCGGCATCGATGCCCTTGTCGACTGCGGGAATCACGCCGTTCAGCAAGCGCAGCATCGGATCGTCCACTTCACCTTCGGGCTTCAGAGGCATGCTCGGGATCAATACCGCGTAACCCCGGGATGAGAAAATCTGAAGGTTGAGTGGGCTGAAAAAAGTGATGTCATCGAGCACCGATGGTGAGTCTTTCGCAACGGATCCTGCGTAAACCCAAGTCACAGTGGGATAGCGATGTCCCGGCTGGTAGTTATAAGGAAGAAGAATCCAGGCCTTCAATTTTTCCCCATCGAGGCTGACGTACTCGATCATTTGAGGCTTGCCGTCGACGATGTCGGTGAGGAATGTATTGGCCTTCACGAGCTGCACTGGGGCGCCTTCGCGAAGTGAAGTTCGCCACACGAACGTTCCGCTGTGATCGCTCGACGAAAAAACCATCGAGCCGCTTACTGAATCGAATGCGTTCAAAGACGCGCTGGCTACCGGTTTCTGGAGCGGCCGAATCGCACCAGAATTGAGATTGAGTAGGCTGAGCGAAAGATTTCTCCCCTCTCCGGTCGCAAAGACAATTTCATTGAATTCCCGGTCGGAGAGAGACGATTGGGATTCCCCCATTGGGTCGTCCTCAAGGGGCCAGGTAATTGCAGCGATCTTGACCGAGACTGATTCGGTTGCATTTACGATTTGCGTCGTGGCCGGTGTTACCCGCCATAGTTTGCCGTCGGCCAGTCCTACAAAGGTATTTCTGCCCTCCGCAGGCCAGAGTTTGGGGGGAACCTGCGTAGCTTGCTCCGTCAGATTGCGCTCCGACCCGTCGCGCCCAATCAACCACCAATCTCGACGGTCTTCTGCGCCAGGCTTTTTTCCGCCGACACGTTTTGCTGCGAGGAGGCAGATGCCGCCCTCACTAGTCCATTCCAGTTCGGGCGAGTGCCTAATGACAGGTGTCGGATCGAGGTCGCCGAGGTCTTGCTCTTTCACTTCGCGATCCATCACAGCAATCTTGTAAAGTCGAGGGGCTTTCTCCCGCGTGTCCGAATAACCTAGGAAGGCCAATTGCTTGCTGTCGGGCGACCAGCGTAGAGACGACGTCAGGACGTCGCGACTATATTGATCGCCGTTTGCCACCGTGGTCCCTGCCACCGACTTGATTATAAGCGAATATTTCTTCTCGTCATTGATTCCAAATGGTAGCGGTTCGTCGGCTTTTGGTGTGTACACGCTAACTTGTCGCGCGTAAGCCACAAATTTCCCATCAGGAGAAGGACTTCGTGCACTGATGTTCTCATCGGCGACTGTCTCAACAGCGCCGCTCGTGACATCAACACGTTGCAACTGGCCGTGCGGTCGTGCAGCAAGGTTAATCGGCACGCCGCTATCGAGAACGCTGGCCGTGACTTCCTTGCCAGCACGTTGTTTCTTCCAGCCCTCGGTTGCGATCTCCGGCGTTTCCGTATCGATCTTCATGGATTCAGGCTGCTCACCCACGGGCAGAACTTCCGTCAGGATGTGGCGCGAATCGATCCACATGTACGGAACCCGACGAATGTCACCAAGATCAATACTGCGCTGTGTGAGTTGGTGAAGCTGATTCGTGTTCAGATCTTCGACCCACAGCGTCACATTTCCGCCCCGCGTAGAAAGCATGGCTAAATAGCGCCCGTCTGCTGACCATTGCGGCACCCACCAGCCCGTGCCATCTTCTTCGCCGTTCGTTAACTTTATCGGAGGGTCCTGCGGACGCTTTTGGATCCAGACGTCGCTTCGTTCAGCGCCCCACAGGAAGTCCATCGAGAAATCCTTCGTCAACCGCTGTGCACGCACGCGAACGAATGCCAGCGCATTCCCATCAGGCGAAAAAGAAAACGGACCGCCGTAGTAACGGCCAAGGCCCTCGATTTCGAAAAGGTCATCGATCGTGAACGGGCGGTGATGTGCGTCGACGGTTTGCGCCGACGCCGGGCTCGATAGGAAAACACTCACCAGGATTAAGAACACCGCAATCATGGATGGAGGAGCGGTTGACTTAGTTCGGGTCATGCTTGTATTTCGGTCCCCTTGCAACACAGAATTGAAGTGTCCTATTTTTTGGCTTGATCCTGGGACGACTCACCGAGTATCTCCACCTGGAGGTTCACAAATTCAAGTGATAACACTTTGTAAATGTTCTTCTCTTCGACCGCAGGTAGGACAACATTGTTCAAGTGAAGCTTAATTGTCCTCGCCTGAGTTGAATTCTTAGGTTCGAGATTTTCGTTCTCGACCAGACGGGAGAAATCGAAAACGGCGCCGACGCCCGTCACAGCATTGTCGGCGTTCACGATACCTAGAGTGCCGGCTTGCGATTCGAGGGATAAGGCTCGAACAATCAACCGGCCCTTCACAGTTTCGTTGGATTTATTGTGAAGAGCCGCTTGCATTGTGATGACTTGAGTTTTTGTGTCGTATGCGACGTCTTGAATCTCGAACGCGACGCGGTCAGAGATCTCAGTCAGCCCTGCCAGATCATCACTACCGTGCTTGGCAACTTTTCCTTCGACGGTGATAGGCGCGGTATAAACCTCGTCACGGCCATTCCGGTTATCGACCCACAGAGCGTGAAAGACGCCGTTGGCGTCTGCTCGGAGGCCTGCGGTGTCCCCCGCATGGAACTCACCACTGCGAGCGATCCGTATCGTTGGAGGCCCTGGTTCACCGTTCAGGCCCGTTGCGTAAGCAGAAATCGTTTCGCCTTCGACTCCTTGTCGAAAGCGAGCCGGCTGTTCTGACACACGCACACTTGGCAGCCAGGATTCGCCGCCGTCGAGTGAAGCAGCAAAGCGAGTGAAATAGCCGATGTTATCGGGGTTCTCTCGCCGGTCATTCCATGTAAGGCCAACTACGCCATCTTTGTTTACCGCGAGCGTCGACATGAAGCTGTCCGGCGTAAAGGTGAGATTCAGCGGGATGTCATCCACGACACGCGGCTGGGACCACGTATCGCCACGATCAGAGGAGTATGCGAACAGTATGCGTGCATGTCCTGATCGTGCGTCCGTCCAAGCCACGTAGATTCGGTCTTTGAATACTCCAGACCGGTTGTCGACTGCCAAGGTATCGACTGTCCTAGTGGTGAGCCCTTCCGAACAATATTTGTCGGCAGCCTTTACGGTTTTCGGGCGTTTCCAACCATCCGCTGGGATAAGAACTATCGCAATCTCGCATGTCGCGATTCCCGGGTCCCCGGGCCAAGTGGAAGCGGACCGATCGTCAGTCACTTCTGTACTCTTCTTGAGAATCTGCCAATTGGAAATGACTACTGTGCCGTCCGAGAGAGTCGCCATTCCAGTGGGTAATGAATGAAAGAGGCGGCGAGCATTTATAACTCCATAGGCGCGAGGAATGCTCCATGTGGAACCGTTGTCTGTCGAGTGGGTGACGTCGAGAGAGACCGCAAGTTGTTTTTCGTCCACATCGAGTACCCCGGCACGCGACTGATAGGCGACGTACATCCAGCCGTGATTAGGACTGCTTGTATTGTCAAATGCGAGCCACGGCCTGTCGCCTGAGACAAACTCGGATTTTTGCTCCCATGTTTTACCCTTGTCGGTCGAGCGATATAACTTTAAGTGCCAGTCGATAGCCGGGTCGCGTTCAGGGGAATCGCCAATTGCACCGAAATAGGCGGCTCCATCCGGGCTAAATTCACAAACCGGGTCGCCTGACTCGGGAATCCTAGGTCCTAAAGTCCAGGTCTTGCCTCCATCATTGGAGACGTAGGCGGATGTATGCATCTTTCTTTGGCCAATCCGATTTTGATTGGCCATTGAGCAAGCGACGAGCTGATTCGGATCCGTCGGATGCGTCGCGATTAATACTTCGTCATGAGTGTCGGCGTCGTCTTCCCGGCTGACTTCCACATTCGTGCCCACTGTTATCGTTGGGGCATCTGAACTTTTCAAAGCTGGCGTCAAAGGCCTCGAGAAGGCCACGGCAGTCAATCCAGGTGTAATTGGAACTCTAGAAGTTTGAGATCGGACCGGAGACGCGATCAGGAATACTCCGCAAATCACGGTTGCGGTTAGCGAGGCGGGCCGGAAGTTTGCGCAACGAACTCGTTTTGCAAACACTATCTTCCTCCGAATGGACAACAAAGAAGTTGCGTTCATTGCCATTTCGAATTCGTTTTATTTCCGAGCGCACAACCCCCAAGAGCAGCCGAAATCTGAGACGAAGTTGGATGCCTATCGGAGCCACGATACAGCCCGTCTCCGAATCGGGAGGGACTGCACGCTCAGAATTCGAATCCCGCTCGTAGCGCGATCATGCGCACAGAGGAATCCCCTCCAAGCCCTCCTCCAAGCAGTCCTGTGGACGGGCTCACAGTGGAGCTGATTGTCCCGAAACCAGTAAGCGTTCCAAGTTCGCCAGGTATACCTGCGGTTGCGTTCCCCTCGGGAACTGGTCCTAGCGGATAGCCAAAGTTCGGATGATTAAAGACGTTGTACATCTGAACATCGAAACGGAGGGCGAATCTTTCTTTAATGGGGAAGCGTTTAACGATGTCGAAGTCCGCCCAGGTAAAACCGGGAGCTCGCACGGTATTGCGCCCGAGGTCTCCGTTTTGACAGTTTGCTGGACTATTGGTCGGGTAGCACGTGTTCGTGCTCGGGTCTACCACCGACTGGAACGCGCTAGGATTGAGCCACTGAATCGTGCCAGGAGTAGTCACGTTCGGAATCGGCGACTTGTGGTAAGGACTTTGGCCGGGAACGGCGTTCGCATTGATTGTGGGATAAGCGTTGATAAAACCCCCTCCCAGTGCGGCGCTGAAAACTGATAGAGGAAATCCACCGCGGACATAAGCGGTTCCGGAGATTTGCCAGCCACCGATGATCTGATTCAGCCATCCCCGACTAGAATGGAAAGGGAGTTGATACAGGTACGATCCATTCAACGAGTGCCGAACGTCGAAATCGCAATCTCCGTAAAGACGCTTGAGCTCGCCATTATAGGTATTGAAGTTTGTGGCGACGTTAAATATGGAAACACCGCCATTGCTGATGTAGTCCAAGCAATGGCTGTAAGTGTAGTTCGCCTGGAATGCCAATCCGTGTGAGATCCTTTTTACGAAGCTGGTCTGCAAAGCGTTGTAATTGCTGTTGGCGCCGGTCTTGAACGGGAAAATATTTCCGAATCGCGGATCAACCGGTTGGTTGTAGGGGTAGTTTGCGAAACAGCCTTGACAGACAGTTTGGTAACCGTTGGGGCTGTCCGAATAGAACATATTGAACGCACTGGTGCCAACATATCTCACGGTTAACCCAAAGCTAGATCCGATCTGCTGTTCTATCCCGGCACTCCACTGATAAAACGTCGGGAATTTTTGTTTTTTAGATTCGAAATTCGTGAAGCCAATGGCGGGAAGGCAGTTTGGAGGCGGGTTTGTGCCCCCGCATGACAGAACTCCATTCTTAAACCCTGCCTGAAAGGCTCCATTGGCCGCCACCATTGCGTCTATAGCGCTGTTCGGCACCCCGGGAGCTAACCCTACTCCTCCGACAGGACCAAATAGCCCTCCAGTCACGAACACGTCGGAAGGAGCATTTTCATCCGTATAACTTGGGAGAAAACCTAACAAGGGATTTGCGAAGGCTCCGGCTCCTATTCGAAATACGGTCTTCGGTTTCAAAGCGTATGCAATCGCGGCTCGTGGCTCCCAAGTGATCGGATAAGTATCTGCGAACAAATGATGTTGGTTTCCGGCGATAACTTGGTTCAACGGCTGATTAGGGTCGTGAGATATGTCGGAAAAAGGTTCGACGAGTCGCGAAATCACGTTTTCTTGGCTGACAGGATTGGAATTCCAACCGAGTCGCAACCCCACCGTGATAGTAAGATTGGGCCGGAATTTGTAAGTGTCCATTGCGTAGGAGTCAAGCCCGAAAGCCTTCAAGTGGTCTATCGTGTATTGAGGGAACGCCTGGAATGCCTCTCCTGCGGCGCCGTACGTGAATTCTGGCAGTGAGATACTGTAGACAAGCGGAATAACTTCAAGGCCGGTTGATTCGTACGAGCTATAGAGATTCCGTCGAAAGTTTTCACCGAACTTGAAATCGTGTTTTCCTACTGTCCAGCTCAGATTGTCGTTCAGTTGCCACGTTGTCGTTTTATCCCCGTAAGGAATATTGGACAGCGCCCCTCCTATCGAACTAAACCCAAACAATGGGTATAAGGCGACTGGCATCTCGGACCTGGCCTCCGAAAGATTCGGGAGAGTGTGCACGCGGTCTTGATAAGCAAAGCCAGGATTAAGTTGGTTTATTAGGTTTGGCCCAAACACATGAGTCCAATTAGCTGCTCCCGAGCGCTCGGGCTCGTTGTCGATGACATCGAAGAGTGAGTTGACGGGATCAACTGACGAGTTCTGGCCATTATTTAGCTGGAACCGAACCCAAAAAGTGTCTTGTGGTCTCAGTATGTAATCTATCTTAATGGTCCAGAGCGTTTCACTGACTGGCGGACTTGCGGAAAAGAGCCGCTTGTTCGCGCACCCAGTGCCGGCATTCGCAATAACGGGTGTTCCACCTCCCACATCAAAAGGACAGCCCAATATGCTCAGAGGGACTCCCTTGCTCGTGTCACCTAATAACTTGAACATATTCTGATAAAAAGGCACTTCCGCCGGCTGAGGGGGAAGTGTCGTACCCAGCACAGAATCAACCCCTCCGAGTGGTAGCTGCTGAAGCACGTAGGTCTCGTAGGCAGGCGAAGGAAGAGTGCTATTCAACAATTCAGGCAGGACGATTCGAATCCCCTCCAGATCTGTAAAGAAAAACAATTTATCTTTTAAGATCGGTCCTCCGACGCTGGCACCAAACTCATTGGTGTTCGAAAAAGGCTTGGCGGGATGATCGGGGTTCGCCTTTATAAAATAGTTTGTAGCATTCATGCTGGAGCCGTTCCAAATCTCATAGGCGTTGCCGTGAAACTGATTGCTGCCAGACTTTGTGGCGTAATTGATTTGCGAAGCCCCGTTTCGCCCCAGTTCAGCCGAGTAGGATTGAGTGTTGATGGATGTTTCCTCGATAGCGTTCAAACCTAACTGCAATCCGCTTGCACCAGTCCGATTGGCGCCGCCCCAAGCGTCATTGGCGTCCAATCCGTCGATCGTGAAGTCGTTTGCGATGGACGGCAGACCGTTGAATTCCACAGTCCCGGCGTTGTATCCGCCGGCAGAAATTACGTTCATGATCGCTCCTGGGGCGACCGTGGCTGCGTAGGTCAAGTCTTGTCCGGGATTGGGCAGGTTCTCTAACTCTTGTCGGGTTACTGTAGTCGTTGTATTCGGATTGTTTGTCTCGATGATTGGCGCATCACTCTGAACACGGACCTGCGTTTTGACCGAGCCAATTTGAAGTTTGAAATCGACGCGGGCGGAATGGTCAATCGCCAAAATAATGCCTTCGCGTGCGACTGTCTGAAATCCCTGGACCTTCACAGTCAACATGTAGGTACCGGGAGGCAAAAGAGGCAGCGAGTACAGCCCGTCGCTATTGGTCTCGGTAGCTCTCTGGATTCCGGTCTCCTTACCGACCGCGGTAACGCTGGCCTTTTGCACGACAGCCCCAGACACGTCGGTAACAATCCCAGATATTTCTGCGGTCGTTTGAGTTTGAGCGAAAGCAATCTGCGTCGCGCAGAATACAAGGCCAAGGATCAAATTAAGGCGCCCCATTTATGTTTCCCCCTTATTGGTCAGGCCGATCCGTCTTCAGCAAAAAATCTCCACTAACTTGCTGGTACAAACATGGAATCTGAGCTTGTAGAGCTGCAAGCGTCTCTGAGACTCGACGAGACGTATCTTTCTGCTCTTGAGTAGTGCCTGCTGAGCCGGCTAGAAGTAAAGCAGTGCCTTCTTGGATTTCTCCGACGCACTGAAACAAATAGTCGGTGGCGTCCCGCCAATCGGAACCTGAACACTGCGGCGTCGAATTTGGGCTCATCTCCTGCAGTGAAGATCGAGGTAGCACAGTCTCGACTAACCGTGCTTCTGTGCCGACCTCTTGCCTAATAGCACCAATGTGATCCCGAATAAGAAGCTCCAGCATTTGCCTCGAAGGTGCATTGAGACCAGCAACATCCTGCGATGCAAACCGCGATCCGAGCCTCCGCAAGGCCCATACGTTAGCCATGGCAGTACCGGAAGAGCTGAGAACAGAATCCACATAGGCTTTGCGTTGCTCTACCGTTGGAAATTTCTGTTCCAGCTCTTCTTGCAGCAAAGGTTGAGCTTCAACAAGTACAGCGTTATCGCCATAAACTGGTTCTGGCAACCGGTCCGTCGCAGTAACTTCGTTTAACGTCCGCAGGCGCGTATCGACGTTAGGTATCCCTTGAAGGGCAGCCAAAATTTCCTGCCTTCGAACTTCTGATGCAGCAAGACCCTGGATGACAACAGAGGAATTAGGATTACGACTAATCTCAATCTGCTCGCCTAAATCCGCGCCGGTCATATGCAGGGCCACGCGCGCTTGTAATTCGATCTGAGTGAGCTGTTCGGGAGTTCGCGTAGTTACGGCTGGGGTAGGAATGAAGGCCAGAACATGATCTGCGGGTTTTTCGGGCTGTCCTTTAAATGCCAACAGACTCGGAGTGATGGCATCCAGACTGATGACTTCGAAGGCGGTCTCGATGATTTCGATTTGTTCTTGGTTCTTGAGCGTGAATTGTTCGGCGACCGGATGATAATCCCTGGCGCGAACTGTGAAGGAGGATTCAATTACGGGCCCCTCGGAAGTCTTCGTTCTGATGGAAAGTAATTCTCCATCAAGCTTAATTACTTCATCGATTGGATTTTCGAGTTGCCGATGCCAGGCTTGAAAACTGTCTGCGGACAGCGGGTTTTTCCAATTTAGACGGGCCTGCTCGAATTCTTCTTCGATGGTGCCTCTCAGTGCTGTCGAGGCCTCGGACGAATTAGTTTCCAAACTCGAATTCATTGCCTCATCAGAACCTTGGTTAGAATTACTTGCTTCCGTCTCAATTTCGCGATTACTACTAGGATCACGGTAGAGAGTTCGAGTTAAGAGTCGCCCAGAACTTCGAATTTGCAATTTCTGGTAGATTACCGGAAATGCTGTTTTCCGAAGCAATTGCTTCTCAGAGGCGTCTGAACGTTTCATAACCTCACTTGCAGAGACAACCGCAGAGCCACGGAATTCAGCGAAGAGCAGCAGAATGATGCAAAGGAGTGCCAGCCCAGTCATCCAAGCTGGTCTCTCGAAACCAATCGTCGAAGAATGAAACAGTCCCGTGATACGTGTCCATAGAGTGGGTTGGCCGATTTCCTCGCGAAGTTCATCAAGACGTCCAAGAAACATCGACCGGCCTGTCCGCGAGGGCGGGAGGTAAGGTCTTAACAATAAATCTCGGTACTGAACGACCTCTGCAATGGATTCTTCAACCTGGTCCCTTCGTGCTCGACAGGACCAACAGGCTTCTAAATGCGCCTTGACTTGAGCGACATCTCGCAGAGCAAGCTCTCCATCAACTGACAACAACAATATCTCGTCTGAAAGATGCGTGTCTTGCTGCGCAAGCGGCTCAGTCCGGCGCTCGATTGGACGGTCGGGTGGCTTATCCATGGCGCTCCAATGTCAATTTTTCGATTGCGCGGCGAAGAGATTCTGCAACCGTCGAGATCGTGACACCTAGGATCTCTGCAATTTCCCTGTAGCGAAACCCTTCCGTGCGCAGGTGCAAACACTGTTGTTGTTGTGGCGACAGTTTTGAAATCGTGGAATACAACCTCGCCATCTTTTCTTTGAAGATCAAAACCTCCTCGGGACCGGGACTCGGGTCAGATCTCGATTCGACTAATTCGAGCCACTCTTCCGAGGTTTTAGGAGCAACGTGTTTCCGGGACTTAATTCCATTAACGCCGAGGTTGTGAGCAACTCGAAACATCCAGCCTTTCAAGTTCTCGATTCGATTGCCCCCGTGAAGCTGTACGTAAAGTCGAAGGAACGTTTCTTGAATGATTTCGTCAGCATCTTCTGGGGAAATGTGCGTGCAAACCAAATACCGGTAAATTGGGATGCGAAACGTGTCGAATAACCCGGTAATCTGATCTTCGACGCTCAGTGCAGTTTGACCCTCATCCGTGACGAGACTGGCGGGCAGGGATATACCCGCTCCTGCAACACTTGCCGACCCGGAACCTACGTGGACTCGCCCCATGCCCCTATTGCCCACCGCTCTCCAGACGCAAAGGCATCAATGACTAGCGAAAACCGGATGGCAATCCCCCCAACTGCTTTATGTTAGTTAATGACAATCTAAGGGGACGTTTTTATGACAAGCGCGCGAATGTTTGTGATTAAATATTTCTATACGGAAAATTCAAAAACCGTCACGACACGGCCGATTTTCGCGGTTAATTATTGTTTGAGTAAATATCCTATTTCGGTCACGCGAAAGTCAGTGCTCGACCACTGCCGACGCAAACTCCAATTCCGGAACGGGGCAGGGTTCGTGTGAATGTGTGCGCCGGGTTTTCTCGCAGCGTTTACGAAGAGGCCGCACCGAAACCAATGGGAGGATTCGTGAGGTTTTACATGAATCGAAGGGATTCGCTGAGAGGCACCGCACCAAATATTTTCTCGGGGATCAGCCTTGGGGTTGTGTTTGGCTTTCTGCCCTTTGGCGCCGATGCCCAGGTCTCCGGCTCTGAGCATCCGCTCGCGGAAAGTAGGATATTTGTTGACCCCGATCTGCGTGTGAGCTACGACGGTTACCCTCTGCTTCGTTAACAGATGATCGGGGTGAAGCCAGGAGTGATATGCCACGAGATTGGTGGCGAGCCTGCGTGTCTGGAGGGAAGGTTGAGCACGCGGCACAAATTCGCTCACAGCCGACAGGACCAGACACAGAGCTGTGACAATAACTCGCTTTGCTCTATCGAGCCCAGGCATGCTCTCTCGATCTCCGTGGATTTGCCACGGCCGATGATTTCATCGGTTAATCGATGAAATTTATCGACTGCTCCAGTTGTATTAATAGCGCTCGCAGGATCTCCGGGTGCATCGAGCCGCGTATGCGAGACGCTACGACCGTTTTGTAATTCCAGTTCGACGCGGGCGCCCCACCGCTC
>Ga0070733_10002389_pt1 | contig 13411 bp, 15 predicted proteins | sample Coa_R1_9_FD_66450 | JGI IMG/M metagenome (GOLD analysis project Ga0070733, IMG submission 66450) | Surface soil microbial communities from Centralia Pennsylvania, which are recovering from an underground coalmine fire - Coalmine... | ecosystem: Environmental > Terrestrial > Soil > Unclassified ... | reverse complement strand
CGATTCCGCCGCGAACAGCCCACAGACCGTGAGCTTGACGGGAGCCGGCAAGTAAGGGCCCCCGGTTGCGAAGCAGGGTCAAACGACCTTGAGGTATTAGGAGCAACGCGGGCAAGGTTAGTCACCTGCGTTTGGTACTAGCCACGATGGGTAAGGTTTTCCAGCGACAATTTGTTGCCGATAATGACGCACAGCCGGGCGATCTTTGCTGATCGTTACCCGTCGGACCGAAGGACCTTCTGCTGGCTGACCGAGTCACCGTCCCCGCTTTTCAAATCGCGGAAGACGATTGCGGATAAGACGGTCAGGCCGCCCAGGACCAGGAACGCCTGGTGGATGCCGTGAATCATTTGTGATGCGTTGGAATAAAAGCGATCGGGAATGAAGAACGCGGTGGCCAGCAACGCCGACGCGACGCCGAAACTCATCGACATCTGCTGCATGGTGCTCGCGATGGAGCTGGCGCCGCTGGTTTCTTCCTCGGTGACGTTCGGCATAGGCGAGCGTGTTCATGCTCGTATATTGCAGCGAAGTAAAGAATCCGAAGCAGAATGCCTGGGCCACCATGAGCCAGACCGGCGTGCCCACGCCGACCGTCGCGAAAAGCGGAATGAACAGGCCGAGGACCACGGTGTTGGAGATCAACACGCCACGGAAGCTAAAGCGCGCCAGAGCGTTGCGGTAACGATAGAAACACATCCCCCTACAATAAAATCTGTGCTTCGCTTTGAGATTCAGGCCACTTGCCCGCACACCGGAGCCCGCGCGGGCATCCTGCACACCGCGCATGGGGACGTGGAGACCCCCGTCTTCATGCCGGTCGGGACCCAGGCCACTGTCAAAGGCCTGCTGCCGCGCGATCTGCTCGACGATCTCGATGCTCGCATCATCCTCAGCAACACCTATCATCTGTACCTGCGCCCCGGCCACGAGACCATTCGTAAGCTCGGCGGACTCCACCGCTTCATGGATTGGCCGCGTGCCATCCTGACCGACTCCGGCGGTTTCCAGGTCTTCAGTTTGAACGGCCTCCGCAAGATCACCGAGCAGGGCGTCCTGTTCCGCTCGCATCTCGACGGCGACCAGCACCTGTTCACGCCCCAATCGACGATCGACGTTCAGCTCGCGCTCGGCAGCGACATCATGATGGTGCTCGACGAGTGCCTCGAGTATCCCGCCAGCCACGAAGCCGCCCGGGTCGCGACGGACCGCACCGTCCGCTGGGCTCGCGCGGCCTACGCGCACTACCGGGCCCACGGCGACGACGGCCAGCGCGCCTGTTTCCCCATCGTCCAGGGCTCGATGTATGTGGACCTGCGGCGATCCTGCACCGAGCGGCTCCTCGAGCTCGACGCCGAAGGCTATGCGATTGGCGGCCTTTCGGTGGGCGAGCCGCGCGCACTCAGCTTGGAGATGACGGAAATCACCACTCCCCTGCTGCCGCCCGATCGCCCCCGCTACGTCATGGGCGTCGGAATGCCGGAGGAAATGCCCGAGTACGTCGCGCGCGGCGTCGACATGATGGATTGCGTCCTGCCCTCGCGCAACGCGCGCAACGGTTATTTGTTCACCTCCGCCGGGCGCGTCGTTATTAAACAGGCCCAGTACAAAGACGATCCCCGCCCGGTGGACCAATCCTGCGCCTGTTACACCTGCCGGCACTTCTCGCGCGCCTATCTTCGCCACCTGTTCCTGGCCGGGGAGATCACGTTCTCAGTACTTGCGACCCTCCACAACCTCCGGCGGTACCTTGACATCATGCGGCAGATCAGGCAGGCTATATTGGTTGGGAAGCTCCCCGAACTCCTGAAGGCGGCGCGCCAAAGTTTTACAGAAGCGTCCGGCCCAGCGGAAGCCCCCGGTTAAGAAGTGCTCCGCATGCCTTATCTCGCGCTCATTCTTCAGCAGCAGCCCGCCGCCAACCCGGTAATGAGCTTCCTTCCGCTTATCTTCATCGTGGCCATCTTCTACTTTCTGGTGTTCATGCCCATGCAACGCCAGAAGAAGCAGCAGAAGCAGATGCTAGAGGAGTTGCAGGCGGGCAGCGAGGTGGTCACCACGGGAGGAATCGTGGGCACCATCGTCAGTATTTCCTCGGACATGTTGGTTCTGCGCGTAAAGCCTGATAATGTGAAATTGCAGGTTTCCCGCGGGGCCGTCGCCAGTCTGGTCAATCAAAATACGGCCGTCGAAGAGAAGAAGTAACTCACATGGCAAACAATCTGAAATTTAAGATCCTGGCGATCGTCATCGTCATTCTGGTCTGCATCTATGGCATTGTGGGGCTGCCTAAGTCCACAGCCGAACTGGTGGCCAACTGGAAAAGGAACATCCACCTCGGGCTCGATCTGAAGGGCGGCAGCCAACTGGTGCTCCAGGTCCAGATTCAGGACGCCTTCAAGGCGGAAGCCGACTCCGTCATTCAGCGTTTAAAGGATGAGCTCGGCAAGGCGCGCATCCAGTATGTGGAGATGAGCCGCAACGAGCCCGCCACGATCCAGGCCGCGGATACCATTCAGATCGATATCAAGGGCGTCCCTCCGACCGAGGCGGGCAATTTCCGCGGCATTGTCAACGACCGCTTTGGCGGCATCTGGAACCTGGCTCAGGCCAACCCGACCGATTATCGGATGACCATGAAGACCAGCGAGGCGCTCAAGCTCCGGCAGGATACGCTCACCCAGAGCATGCACACCATCGAGAAAAAGATCAATGCGCTGGGGCTGGCCGAATCCAGCGTGCAGCAGCGTGGCCGCAGCGATGCCGAGGCGGAATTGCTGGTGCAGCTTCCGGGCGTCGATGATCCGGCGCGCGTGAAACAAATCTTGAAGACTGCCGCGATGCTCGAGCTGGATGAAACCATTGGCGGCCCATTCGCCTCGCGCGAGGAGGCCATTTCGAGTAAAGGCGGCGTGCTGCCGCTCAACAGCCAGATCGTGGGCAGCGTCCCGCAGGGCAATGCGCCCGCCGAATTCTACATTCTGGGCCGCACGCCGGTGGTCACCGGGCGCGACCTTCGCGACGCCAGTCCCCAGCAGGATCAGAATGGCCGGTGGGAGACGCGTTTCGTCCTCACCCAGGACGCCTCCAAGCGGTTTGAGCGCTTCACTGGAGCCAATATCGGGAACCGTCTGGCGATCGTGCTCGATAAGAACGTGCTGAGCGCCCCCACCATCCAGGCCAAGATCAGCGACAACGGTGTGATCACTAATATCGGCACCCACGACGACGCAGCCGACCTCGCGCTGAACCTGCGCGCCGGATCGCTGCCCGCCGGCGTCGAGTATTTGGAGGAGCGGACCGTAGGACCTTCGCTCGGCGCTGACTCGATCAAGGCCGGGATGGTGGCAGGCGTCGCCGGGGTCATCGCGGTCATCGCGGTCATGTTGGTTTACTATAAACGGAGTGGAATCAATGCTACCCTGGCTCTCATCTTGAACGCGGTAATTTTGATTGCCGCCCTCAGCTATTTTGACGCCGTCCTGACGCTTCCCGGCATCGCGGGTGTAATCCTTACCATCGGTATGGCCGTCGATTCAAATGTGCTGATTTTCGAGCGAATTCGGGAAGAGCTGCGGGCTGGCAAAGCGGTGATTGCCGCTGTCGATGCGGGTTTCAGTAAAGCGTTCCTGACCATTATCGATACCCACGTGACCACGGTGGTGTCGTGCGCGTTTCTCTTTTTGTTCGGCACCGGGCCAGTTAAGGGATTCGCGGTGACCCTGGTCATCGGCCTGATTGCTAACGTGTTTACGGCGATCTTTGTTTCGAAGACGATTTTCGACTGGGAGCTGGGGCGGCAGAAGAGGGTTATTGCGCTCAGTATATAGTGTCTGCAAGGGATGTACTTATTTGGCTTTGAAGTGCATCTTGTTTTGTGATACTTTGAAAAGCCGTTGGGTGGCGTAACGGAACTTTAATGGGGCTGGCGGTGTCTGTAGGAACTAGCCGCCCGTCGTAGCAGGATCGATGGAATTATTTAAGCGAACAAATTTTGACTTTCTGGGCAAGAAGTGGCCGTTTATCGGGGCCTCTTTGGTACTTACCGTGGCGGGACTCACCAGCATGGCTATGAAGGGCGGGCCAAGTTATGGGATCGACTTCAAAGGTGGCGCACTGCTCTACCTGAGATTTAATGAGGAGCCACCCGTCCAGAGAATCCGCAGTGCGCTTGAAAGCAAGGTGCAGGGCGAGATTTCGGTCCAGCAGATCACCGGCAAGCAGGAAGTTCTGGTCGGCACCGAGATCCGGGACGAGAAGGAATTGAACGCCAACCGCCAGATCATTGAAGATACCCTGCGCGCGACATTCGGAGCGTCGGACGGCAAGCTGGATCTGAACAACTCCGCCAGCCAGCAACTGGCCGACCGCCTGCGTGAGCCGCTGCTGCAAGCCGGGGTGGCGCTGTCTGAGCAGGAGCTGCAGGATGTGACCAAGGCGATCGAGAATTTCCGCGCCTCCAAGGGCGGCCTTTTGAATTCGCTCGACCAGCTTTCCGGGGTTCCGGGAGTAACGCCCCAAGTCCTGCAGGCCGTGAAACAACAATGTTCTTTAGGCCCGTTCACGGTTCTTTCCGCAGACGTGGTCGGTCCCAAGATTGGAAAGGATTTGCAGCGGCAGGCAATTCTTGCGACACTATATGCGCTTGGCGGAATGCTGGTTTATATCGCGTTCCGGTTTGAGTGGATCTACGGCGTGGCGGCGGTGGTCGCGGTGTTCCACGATACCATCATCACCATCGGTTTGTTTTCCATCTTCAATAAAGAGATATCATTGACCGTTGTGGCGGCGTTGCTGACCCTGGTGGGCTACTCGATGAACGACACCATCGTGGTTTTTGACCGTATTCGCGAGAATCTGAAACTGATGCGGCGGGAATCGCTTGAAAATCTGATTAACATCAGCGTCAATCAAACGCTGAGCCGGACGGTGCTGACCAGCGGCTTGACGTTGCTCACCGCGCTGTCGTTGTTTCTGTTCGGGGGCCAGGTGCTGAACGGTTTCTCGTTCGCGCTGGTAGTGGGAATTATTGTGGGAACGTACTCGTCTATTTTCATTGCGAGTCCGATTTTGGTATTCTGGCAGAACTTCCTCGATTCCAGAGGAGCGAAGCCGGCGCAGGTGGCTCCATTGAAGGAAGTGCCGCGCGCGCCGCGCGCAACCGGAACACGGAAAGCGGTGCGGTAAGGGGAACGGGTCGGAAAGGGGATTAAAGATGTTTGAGCAAACTTTCGTGGATGGAGGCCAGACCAAGCGTGGCTGGTCGGTGTTTATTTCGTTTGCCGGGCAGATGCTGGTTCTGCTGGTGCTGGCACTGATCCCGCTGATTTATACTGATGTTCTCCCCAAGGCGCAGTTGACCAGTTTTCTAACGGCGCCTCCGCCTCCCCCTCCCCCTCCGCCTCCGCCGGTCGTCGTCAAAGTGGTCAAAATTGCGCCCAAGCAGTTCGACGCCGGCAGACTGACGGCGCCCCGGGAGATTCCCAAACAGGTCGCCATCATTCAGGAAGAGATCGCGCCCACGGTGAGCGCCGGAGTTGGTGGTGGAATTCCCTCCGGTCTGGGTGGGATCGGTGTCGGCTTGGGTTCGCTCGGTGTAGGGGCGCCGCCTCCGCCTCCGCCGCCTGAGGTGAAACAGGCCCAGGTCACCAAGCAGATCCGGGTCGGCGGCAATGTGCAGGCGGCGAATTTGATCAAAAAGATCACGCCTGTCTATCCGGCCCTGGCCAAGTCAGCCCGCATTCAGGGAACGGTGCGATTTACAGCCATCATCGGCAAGGATGGCACAATACAGAACCTTCAATTGGTGAGCGGCCACCCCATGTTGGTGCAGTCCGCTACCGAGGCGGTGAAGCAGTGGATTTACAAGCCAACGTTGCTCAATGATGAGCCGGTGGAAGTGATTACTCAAATTGATGTGAACTTCACTTTGAGTCAGTAGTCAAAGGCGGGCGTTTATAGCGTCCGCTTTCAATTTCAACTCGCAGGAGAAAATCATGGTCTTACAGTTGCAAGTTTGGGCGTTTATGCTTCTTCAAGAGGCGGGTGGAGTCAGCTTCGATCCTCGCGCCATGTGGGGGCAGATGGGCTGGTTGGCCCGATTCGTTGTGATCGTGCTCTTTATTATGTCGGCGTGGTCGATTGGCGTCATGATCGATCGTTTGATCGCCTACAATGGAGCCCGCAGTCAGTCGCGCCAGTTCGCTCCGGCCGTGGCCGGGGCCCTGCGCGAGGGCAAGCTGGACGAAGCTATCAAGATCGCCGACCGCTATAGCAAGAGTCACCTGGCGAAGGTGGTCGTGGCCGGTCTCCAGGAATTCCGGGCGCATCAGATGAGCTCCGATATTTCGGGCGAAGAGATCGAAGCCTCGCGCCGCGCTCTGGAGCGCGCCGAAGCCATCGTGCATGCCGAGCTCAAGCGCGGCATCTCGAGCCTGGCGACCATCGGTTCCACAGCTCCCTTCGTGGGACTGTTCGGCACCGTGGTCGGCATCATCAACGCGTTCAAGGGCATTTCGACCGAAAAGTCGACGGGCTTGGGCGCGGTCGCGGGCGGAATTTCGGAAGCCCTGGTTACCACCGCCGTCGGTTTGTTCGTCGCCATCCCGGCCGTCTGGATGTACAACTACTTCACCAGCAAAATTGAAGCGTTTGACGTCGAGATGGGTAACTCCAGTTCCGAGCTCATCGACTACTTCCTGAAACGCACGCAGCGCGCGAGCGCGGGTAAGTAAGCGAGGCTTTCCGCGAGTTGATATCCGGTCGCGCGTCGCCCAATCGGCGGCGCGCGGCCGGGAGAGTTTTGTTATGGAGAAGTTTGTTATCAAGATGAGGAGTTCGTTATGAAGAAGCCGGAAGCTCCCCCTATCGTCTCAGCGATTAACGTGACGCCCATGGTGGATGTGATGCTGGTGCTGCTGATCATTTTCATGGTCATCACTCCCATGCTCACCAAGGGTGCGCAGGTTGAATTGGTCCGCACCAAGAACCCCATCGCGATGAAAGACGCCGATAAGGAAGACGCGATCCTGGTCGCGGTCACTCGCAATGGCGATCTTTTCCTGAGCCCTGGAAATAAGAGGCTCACGCTGGATGACCTTCCGGGCAAGGTCAAGGACCTGCTGACCAACCGGCTCGATAAGACCGTCTACATCAAGGCGGATTCCCGCGCCAAGTATGAGCGCGTCGAGAGCGTGGTGGATGAGTTGCGGACTGCGGGCGTTGAGAACCTCGGTTTGATTACCGAACAATTGCCTCAGGGCGGAGTTCTGAAGCCGTTGGGTATCGGCGTCGGCAGATAGCGATAAGTTTCGAAGATTTTTTAAGGAGATTTCTATATGGCAATGGTAGTGGGCGGCAAAGGCACTTCGATGTGCGACATCAACATGACGCCGATGATCGACGTCTTGCTGGTGCTGCTGATTATCTTCATGGTTATCACTCCGCTGACGCCGCATGGGCTGGATGCCCTGGCGCCGCAGCCTCCGCCTCCCAACCAGCCGCCGCCGCCGCCGGATCAGGATCGCACCGTGGTCATCGTCATCGACAAGGACAAGTCGATGAAGCTCAACCAGGATCCCATTCTGGAGAGCCAGTTGCAGGACCGCCTCAATGAAATTTTCAAGACTCGCGCGGAGCGCGTGGTGTTCGTAAAGGGCGATCCCGATTTGGATTTCGAGGTCGTCGCTCGCGCCATCGATATCGCCAAGGGCGCCAACATGGAAAAGGTCGGTCTCATGACGCCCAAGACGGAATTAGGACAATGAGGGACCGGGAGATCTCACGTAAAGGATAAGATTCGTATGCGGAAAGCTGCTCTTGCCGGTGCCACGTTGTTGGCCGGCGTTCTCATTTTATTCGGTACCGGATGCAATAAGCTGAAATCGCGTGACAACATGAATAAGGGCGTCGCGGCGTTTAAGAACGCCAAGTACGCCGACGCGGTCAATTCCTTCCAGGACGCCATTGCGCTCGATCCGGACAATCCGAATGCTCGCGTTTATCTCGCCATCGCATACATGATGCAATGGATCCCGGGCGCCGAATCCCCCGAAAACGCCCAGTTCGCCAGCAAGGCCCGCGAGGAGTTCAACAAGGTTCTCGAAAAGGACCCTAACGACACCACCTCGCTGCAGTATATGGCCTCGCTCGCCTACAATGAAGCGACCTCGTTGCCGCCCGACCAGAAACTGGCCAAGCTCGATGAGGCCGCCAGCTGGAATCATAAGCTGGTGGCCGCCGATCCTAAGAGCCGTGACGGATTTTATAGCCTGGGCGTCATCGACCAGAACAAGTTCTATCCCGCGCTGATGCTGGCCCGTGTGAACCTTAAAATGAAGCCGGAAGAACCTGGCCCGCTCAAGGACAAAAAGGTCAAGGCCGAGCTTTCGGCCAAGTACGCCGCCATCATCGACGACGGTGTTCAGAACCTGCAAAAGTCCTTGGATATCGACAAGGAAAACGACGACGCGATGGCGTACATGAACCTGCTTATTCGTGAGCGGGCCGACCTTGCCGATACCCCCGGAGATTACAAGAAGCAGATCGAGGTTGCCGACAACTGGCTGCAGAAGGCCCTCGACACCAAAAAGGTCAAAGCCGAGAGGAATGAGAAGAAGAACGCGGGCGGAATCATTCAGGAATCAAAATAGACCCGGGTTGCTCCTATCCAAGCGCCGTTCTCGCTCGACGAGACCGGCGCTTTTGTTTTGCTCTTGCCTGCCTCCGTTACACTGGTGTTATAGATGGGTTTTATAGATGCCTGATTCTACCCAGGCCGTCACCGAGGCCCCGCCCGCCCCGGTTCTGTCCGGGCAGTCCGCCGCCCGCCCGCAACCGGAGGATGTAGACCAGATCTACATCGATCTGGTAGCCCACCTGCGCGAGTTGCGCCCGAACGAAGACCTGGGGCCGCTCGAAAAAGCCTACGCTTTCGCCTCTGCGCGCCACAAGGACCAAAGGCGCGTTTCGGGTGAGCCCTTCATGATTCACCCGCTGCTCGTCACCCATCAGCTCGTCGACATGCATATGGATATGACCGGCCTGATCACCGGTCTTCTGCACGATGTCGTCGAGGACACCACGGCCACTCTGGCCGAGGTTCGCAAGGAGTTTGGCGAAGACGTCGCGCGCTGCGTCGATGGCGTAACCAAGTTGAGCAAACTGAACCTGGCCTCGCGCGAGGAGCGCCAGGCCGAGAGCGTCCGCAAGATGCTGCTGGCCATGGTGAACGATATTCGCGTCATCCTGGTCAAGCTAGCTGACCGCCTCCACAACATGCGCACCCTGGGATCTCTGCCGCGTGAAAAACAAGAGCGCATTGCCGCGGAAACCATGGAGATCTACGCCCCCATCGCCCACCGCCTCGGCATGGGCAAAATGCGCGGCGAACTGGAGGATCTCGCCTTCAAATACCTCGAGCCCGAAGCGTCGGCCGAACTGCTCAAGGAATTTGAGACCGCCCGTTCTGCCAACGAAGCTTTTCTGAACGACATCCGGCATACGGTCGAAGTCCTGCTGGCGCGCGAGGGAATTCCGGCGCGCGTCGAGGGCCGGCTGAAGCGCGCCTACTCGGTGTTTCAGAAGCTCAAGCGTCAGAAGATCGCGCTCGATCAGGTCTACGACTTGCTGGCCGTGCGCGTCATCACCGATTCCGTCAAGAACTGTTATGCGGCGCTGGGCGTCTTTCACAACGAGTGGCACCCCATCCCCGGCCGCATCAAGGACTTTATCGCGATTCCGCGGCCCAACCTTTATCAGTCCCTGCACACTTCCGTCATGGGCCCCGGGGGGCGCCACTTCGAGGTTCAGATCCGCACCGAGGAAATGCACCGCGTGGCCGAAGAGGGAATCGCGGCGCACTGGAAGTATAAGGAAGGTCGCCGCGGAGCCGGCGGTGACGACCAGCGCGTGGCATGGCTGCGCCAATTGGTCGAGTGGCAGAGCGAGATGCGCGATCCGGCCGAGTTCATGTCGACCTTGAAGGTGGATCTCTACCCCGAGGAAGTCTACACCTTCACGCCGCGCGGCCGCGTCATCACTCTTCCGCGCGATGCCACGCCCATCGACTTCGCCTACGCCATTCACTCCGATGTGGGCAACACCTGCACCGGCGCCAAGGTCAACGGCCGCATCGTTCAGCTCAAGTATGGATTGCGCAACGGAGATGTGGTCGAAATCCTCACCCAGCCTGGCCACCTGCCGAGCAAGGACTGGCTTTCCGTCGTTAAGACCTCACGCGCGCGCAACAAGATCAAGCACGTCATTAACACCACCGAGCGCGTCAAGGCCATCGAGATCGGCGAAAAATATCTGGAACGCGAGGCCCGCCGTTTCGGCGTCTCGCTCGGCCGCATCCCTGACAGCCAGGTTCAGGCCGTGGCTGCCGACTACGGATGCAGCAAGATCGAAGACCTGCACGCGGCCCTGGGATACGGCAAGTTTTCGGCGCGTCAGGTGTTACAAAAGCTCGCGCCGGATCAGGTCTCCGCTGAGACCCCGCAAGCCGAACCCGCCGCCGTCACCGCGCTTGCGCCTGGTGCACCAGCCAAAACCGGTGACCAGGACCTGGTCATCAAGGTGAAGGGCATCGACGATTTGCTGGTCTACCGCGCCAAGTGCTGCAATCCTATTCGCGGCGAGGCGATTGTAGGATATGTGACGCGCGGGAAAGGTGTAGCCGTCCATTCGCTTCACTGCACCAACGTTCAGAATTTAATGTATGAAGTCGAGCGCAAGATCGACGTCGAATGGGCCCGCACCGCTTCCGATACTTTCCCCGTCCGCGTGCTGGTTCATACCGAGGACCGCCCCGGAATTCTGAACCAGTTGACCGCCGTGCTCTTCAACGAGCAGACCAATATCCGCAACCTGGAAGCGCGGGGCGCCGATGGCCGCGCGCCGGACGGCGCCATCATTGAAATGACCGTCGAGGTCCGTGACAAGAAGCAGCTGGAGCGCGTCGTCTCCTCCATCCGCCGCATCTCCGGTGTGCACGACATCGAACGAGTCAATCAATGAGAACCGAACCCGTGAGCGTTCCCTCCACTGAACCGGAGCACATCGCCATCTCCAAGTCCAAAGGCATCAAAATCGATTGGAAGGATCAGCATCACAGCGAGTATCCCCTCGCCTACCTGCGCGACGAATGCCCTTGCGCCAGTTGCACCGGCGCGCATGGAACCGCGCCCCAGAAATCGAACTACTCCGGCGCGGAGCTGTTTCCGATGTACAAACCAGCGCTAAAAATGCTGGAGGTCGAGCCCATCGGTAGCTACGCGGTCCGCATCGTGTGGTCCGATGGCCACAACACCGGGATCTATTCCTTCGATCACTTCCGCCGCATTTGCCCCTGCCAAGAGTGCAAAGCGGCGCGCGGCAAGTGATCTACCAGTCCACCCGCCGTAATCCCTTCACACGATCGAAATGACGGTCCTTGCTCAACACCGGAAAATCATGCTGGCGGCATAGCGCCGCGATCCACAGGTCATTAGACGGAATCGGCGTGCCGGCGTGCCTGAGTTCAGAGCGGACACCTGCGTACTCTGCCGCTGTCCCATGGTGATTTCAAGGATGCGAAAACCGGGCAAGTACCGTTCAAGCCACTCTTCGTAATAGCGGCTTCGCGTCGAATGCGTCACCCCGTATTGGAATTCCCCCAACACGATCACCGGAACCGCCGGTTGCTCGGCCTTTCTCAGGAGCATGCCAATCCGGCTAGATCCAAACGCCGACAGAGCATTCGTGTCCAGAATCACAGCCGGTCTTCCGGCTCGATTTGCTCAAACTCCTCGTCGATGATCCGTTGGATTCGCAGGTTCTCCTCGTGAAGGTGACGAAGCTTGCCAAATCCTTTCATCCGCGGCTTGTCGGCCTGCACCCGCGCTGCGGCCAGCTTTTCTTCAACGGCCTCGGTCACGAATTGGCGCAGCGGAATCCCTTGCTCGGCCGCCTTAGCCTTGGCCTTCCGAAACACCGCATCGGGCATTTCGAGCGTCGTCTTCACATCTCTATGCTCCCTTATTTATGGGTGGACGACACGCTTCAAACTGGCCACACCACCCGCCCCGCCACCACCGTCGCCGCCGGCCCGCCGCGAAACGTCGTCCCGTCGAACGGCGAATTTCGGCTCCTCGAAAAGGACTTGTTTACATCGTAGGTCCACGCGCGCTCGGTCGAAAAAATCGTCACGTCCGCCGGCGTACCCGCTGCCAGCGTCCCGCGGTTGATCCCGAGAATCCGCGCCGGGTTTGAGGTGAAAAGTGCCACCAGGCGCGGCAGGCCGATTTTCCCGGTATGCAGCAGCGTCTCTAGAGCCACCCCTAACGCCGTCTCCAGGCCCAGGATGCCGAACGGGCACTGTTCGAATTCCTGCATCTTCTCGCTGCCCGGATGAGGCGCGTGATCGGTGGCAATCGCGTCGATCGCGCCACTCACAACGCCTTGCACCACTGAGCTCACGTCGCAGCCGGAGCGCAGCGGCGGCTTCATTTTGTAGTTGCTGTCGTAGGGCGGCATATCAGTGTCCGCCAGCGCCAAATGATGGGGCGTGACTTCGGCCGTCACCGCCAGCCCGCGCGCCTTGGCGAACGCCACCATCTCGACCGCATGGCGCGAGGAAATGTGCGCCACATGGAAACGAGCGCCCGTCAGCGCTGCCAGCAGAATATCGCGCGCCACCATCACGTCCTCTGACGCCCCCGGAATCCCCCGCAGACCCAGCCGCACCGATTCCAGGCCCTCATGCATGTCGCCGCCCGCGCTCAGGTGCATATCCTCGCAATGGTCGATCACCGGTATACTAATGCTGCGCGCGAACTCCATCGCTCGCCGCATCACGCGCGCGTTCATCACGGGACGTCCGTCGTCGGAGATTGCGATCGCTCCGGCTTGCCGCATGGAGCCGATAGCCGCCAGATCTTCCCCCTTGCTCCCCTTGGTGATCGCGCCGATCGGAAACACGTTCACCACCGCGTGCTTCCGCGCCTTCTCAACGATATAACTGGTGACCGTCGCGTTATCATTTATCGGAGCTGTATTCGGCATGGGGCAGATGGAGGTGAAACCTCCGGCCGACGCCGCGCGCGAGCCCGATTCAATGGTCTCGGCGTGCTCAAAGCCCGGCTCGCGCAGATGAACGTGCATGTCGATGAAGCCCGGTGCGACGATCAAGCCGGTTGCATCGAATATCTCCGCGCCCACGGCCGACAACTCCGCGCCCACGCCCCGGATCAGCCCGTCTTCGATCCATACGTCCGCCACGCCGTCCTGACCCGCTGACGGATCCACCACCCGGCCGTTTTTAATGAGCAGTGCCGGCATTCGATTTCCCACCTAGAACGCTTTCGAGCACGGCCATGCGGACCGAAATGACGTTTTCCACCTGATTCAGAATCACCGACCGCTGGGAGTC
>Ga0070733_10002388_pt1 | contig 13420 bp, 11 predicted proteins | sample Coa_R1_9_FD_66450 | JGI IMG/M metagenome (GOLD analysis project Ga0070733, IMG submission 66450) | Surface soil microbial communities from Centralia Pennsylvania, which are recovering from an underground coalmine fire - Coalmine... | ecosystem: Environmental > Terrestrial > Soil > Unclassified ... | reverse complement strand
GAATTCGCGGCACAAGCGCCGCTGATCGCGCCCCTCTATTACATGGGCGTGTTCGGCGTGATCGCCAACGTGGCGCTCGCGGTGCTGAACCTGTTCCCGCTGCCGCCGCTGGACGGCAGCCGGGTGCTGGCGGGCCTCTTGCCGCCGGAAGGCGCGCGGGTGCTCTACCGTCTTGAGCCCTACGGCCTGTTCATCGTCGCCATCCTGCTCGCGAGCGGCGTATTGAACGCAATCCTGGGCCCTCTGATGGAAGGCCTCATCAGCCTGCTGCTGGCGCCGCTTCCGCCCATCTCGTGAAGGAAAACGTTTGAACGCAGTCCTCCCCGCCAACCACCGCGTCGTCTCCGGCATGCGTCCCACGGGCCGCATGCACCTCGGCCACCTGCACGGCGTGCTCAAGAACTGGCTCAAGCTGCAGCATGAGTACGAATGCTTCTTCTTCGTGGCGGACTGGCACGCGCTCACCACGGGCTACGACGACGTGCAGGGCATCGAGCCGGCGCTGGAAGAGATGCTGGTGGACTGGTTCGCCGTGGGCGTGGACCCGGGCAAGTCCAACATCTTCATCCAGTCGCGCATCCCGGAGCATGCCGAGTTGCACCTGCTGCTCTCCATGATCACGCCGCTCGGCTGGCTGGAGCGGGTGCCCACCTACAAGGACCAACAGGAGAAGCTCTCGGACAAGGATCTCTCGACGTTCGGGTTCCTGGGCTATCCGGTGCTGCAGAGCGCCGACATCCTCATGTACAAGGCCGGCTGGGTGCCGGTGGGCGAGGACCAGGTGCCCCACGTGGAGCTGACCCGCGAGATCGCGCGGCGCTTCAACTACGTCTTCGGCCGCGAACCCGACTTCGAGGCCAAGGCCGAGGCGGCCGTGAAGAAGCTCGGCAAGAAGAACGCCCAGCTCTACACCGACCTGCGCAAGCGCTACCAGGAGCAGGGTGATGCGGAGGCCATCAAGACCGCCGCCGCCATCGTGAGCGGCAACCAGAACCTGACCCTCGGCGACCGCGACCGCTTGTTGGGCTACCTCGAGGGCGGTGGCCGCTCCATCCTCACGGAACCCCAACCGCTGCTCACGGAATCGCCGCGCATGCCGGGCCTGGACGGTCAGAAGATGTCCAAGTCCTATGGCAACACCATCAGCCTCCGGGAGGACCCGAAGGAGGTGGAGGGTAAGCTTCGCACCATGCCCACGGATCCGGCGCGTGTGCGGCGCAACGACCCCGGCAACCCGGAGAAATGCCCGGTGTGGGAGTTCCACAAGGTCTATTCCGACCAGGCGACCCGCGATTGGGTCTGGAAGGGTTGCACCACCGCCGGCATCGGCTGCCTGGAGTGCAAGCAGCCCGTCATCGCCGCGGTGCTGAAGGAGCTCGAGCCCATCCGCGAGCGCGCCAAGGAGATCGAGGCCAATCCCGAGATCGTGCGCGCCGCCGTGGCCCAAGGCTGCGAGGCCGCGCGTGCCGTGGCCCGCGATACCATGGATGAAGTCCGCCAGGCCGTGGGCCTGGCCCAGCGCTGAGGCACCGATGCAGCAGGAACCCCCATCCCAGGACCAGCCGCCGGAGAACGGCGCGCCGTTGCAGGCGGAGATGCCCTTCGCCATCGTACAAGGCGAGCCTTATATGGCGCTGCCCCGCGACCTCTACATCCCGCCGGATGCGCTGGAAGTGTTCCTGGAGGCCTTCGAGGGTCCGCTGGACCTGCTGCTGTACCTCATCCGCCGCCAGAACCTGGACATCCTCGACATCCCCATCGCCGAGATCACCCGCCAGTACATGCAGTACATCGAGCTGATGAAGGAGATGCAGCTGGAGCTCGCGGGCGAGTACCTGGTGATGGCGGCCATGCTCGCGGAGATCAAGTCGCGCATGCTGCTGCCGCGCCCGCCCATCGAGGAAGGCGAAGAGGCGGATCCGCGCGCCGAGCTGGTGCGCCGTCTGCAGGAATACGAGCGCTACAAGCAGGCCGGCGAGGACATCGATGCTTTGCCGCGCGTGGCCCGCGACGTCTATCCCGCCGCCGCTGAGATCCGCGACCGAAAGGTGGTGCAGCTGGTGCCGGACGTGACCATGAAGGAGCTCTTGATCTCCTTCAAGGAAGTGTTGCACCGCGCCGACATGTTCTCGCACCACCACGTGGGCCGCGAGCAGCTCTCGGTGCGTCAGCGCATGTCCGACGTGCTTGCCGGCTTGCAGGGCAAGGATTTCTGTGCATTCAGCACGTTATTCAAACCCGAGGAAGGGCGCCTCGGCGTAGTGGTGACCTTCCTGGCGCTCTTGGAGCTCATCAAGCAGGCTCTGATCGAGCTGGTGCAGGCGGAAGCCTTCGCGCAGATACACGTGAAGGCCGCCGTGGGCGTGCATGAAGTGAACCTGGACCAGATCGAGATCGACGTGGACGGTGAGGAGCCGGTGCATGAAGCCTGAGAAGAAGAAAGAACTGAAGAACATCGTGGAAGGCGCGCTGCTGGCGGCGGGACGGCCGCTCAGCATCGACGAGTTGCTGGCGCTGTTCACCGACGAGGAACGCCCGGACCGGGCCGAGCTGCGGAGGGCTGTGGATACCCTCGCCGCCGAGTTCGCGGACCGGGGCGTCGAGGTCAAGGAGGTCGCCAGCGGCTTCCGCATCCAGGTGAAGCAGGAGCTGGCGCCGTGGATCGCGCGTCTCTGGGAGGAACGCCCGGCGCGCTATTCTCGTGCGCTCCTGGAGACCCTCGCGCTCATCGCCTACCGCCAGCCCATCACCCGGGGCGAGATCGAGGACGTGCGCGGCGTGTCCGTCAGCACCCACATCATCCGCACGCTCCAGGACCGGGGCTGGATACGCATCGTCGGCCACCGCGACGTGCCGGGCCACCCGGAGATGTTCGGCACCACCAAGGAATTCCTGGATTATTTCAGCCTGAAGAGCCTGGACGAGCTGCCGACGCTCGCACAGCTGCGCGACATCGAGAGCATCAACGCCGAACTGGATCTCGGCATCGACGCCATCCCGGCCGAGGCCGCCCCCGCCGCCGTGCCGCGCCTCGCCGACGACGAGGCTTCCGCCATGGATGAGGAAGGCGAATCCGGCGTCACGACCCACTGATGAAACCCCGGTCCGACAGCGCGGAACGCGTCCAGAAGGTCCTCGCTGCCGCCGGCCTGGGATCGCGACGTGAGATCGAAGGTTGGATAGCCCAAGGCCGCGTCAGCATCAACGGCAAGCCCGCTAAGCTCGGCGACCGCATCGGCGATTCCGACCGGGTGAGCGTAGACGGCAGGCCGGTGAAGGCCCTGGAGCGGGGCGGCGACGCGCGCCGCCGCGTGATCCTCTACCACAAGCCCGAAGGCGAACTCACCACCCGCAAGGATCCGGAAGGCCGTCCCACGGTCTTCGAGGCACTGCCGCGCCTCCGGGGCAGCCGCTGGGTCTCCGTGGGACGCCTGGACACCAACACCTCGGGCCTGCTGATCTTCACCAACGACGGGGCGTTGGCCAACAAGCTCATGCATCCGTCCTCAGAGTTGGAGCGGGAATACGCCGTACGCGTCCTGGGCAAGGTCACGGATGAACAGTTGCAGGCCCTGCAGAAGGGCGTGCGCCTGGAAGACGGCATGGCGAAATTCGACGAGATCCGCGAAGCGGGCGGCGAGGGTGCCAACCATTGGTATCACGTGATCCTGAGGGAAGGGCGCAACCGCGAGGTGCGCCGCCTCTGGGACGCGGTGGGTGTCACCGTGAGCCGCCTGATCCGCGTGCGCTTCGGCGCCCTGAGCCTGCCCCGCAACCTGCCGCGGGGCGCGTGGCGGGACGCTACCCAGGAAGAGATGGATGCGCTGTTATCCGCTGCCGGCATGCCGGTGGCGGCGAAGAAGCCGGGCCGCTCAGGTCCGCGCAAGAAACTGACTCTCTCCAAGCCCCGGCGTACACCACGACCCCATTGAAGTTTACTGGGCGTCGAAAAGTTTCCCGGTCACGCCCTGGCTATCTGGTCCCAAGAGATAGAGATAAGTCCCCAGGATGCTCTCGGGCGTCGCGATCTTGTCCCGGTCCTCTGCCGGGAAGGCCAGGCGGCGCATCTCGGTGCGCACCGGACCGGGATTGATGCAGTTCACCCGCAGGGTCTTCCGGAACTCCGTCTCTTCCGCCAGCATCTTCGACAGGTTCTCGATGCCGGCCTTGGATATGGAGTAGGCGCCCCAGTAGGCGCGCGGGTTGCGGGCGACGCCGGAGGAGACGAACACCACCGAGGCGTCCTTGGACTTGTAGAGCAGCTCCAGGCAGGCCTTATTCAGCATGAAGGGCGCCGTCAGGTTCACTTGTAGCACCTGCTGCCAGATGTGCACCTCATGATGCTCGATGGGCGCGCGCTCGCCGAGGATTCCCGCGTTGTGCAAGAGGCCGTCGAGCCGGCCGTATTCCTTATCCAGCACTCCCACCAGATCTTCGTAATCTTTGTAGCGGGCGCCCATAAGATCCATAGGATAGATGCCGGGCTTCGGACCGCCTGCCGCCATGATCTCGTCGTAGACAGACTCGAGCTTCTTGATGGTCTTGCCCAGAAGCACGAGCGTCGCGCCATGGGCGGCGAGCGCCTTCGATACGGCGCCGCCGATGCCGTCGCCGGCACCCGTCACCAGGATCACCCGGTCCTTCAGCAGATCTTTGGTGGGCGAGTAATTGCGCTTCGATTCGGTCATGGGGTTCTGCGGCGCGCGGCGCGCCAGGCGGTGAGAAGGGCGGATAGGGGATGCAATTCTACGGGCTCGGCGTTCGTGCCGGAACCGGTGCGCTCAGATTTCGCCAAGCGTTTCAGGGCGAGGGCGCCCATGACCCGCCAACTCGCGAAAGCATCTCGTTCCAATGCGGGTATGGCGGCTAGGGCTTCCGCCTGCATGGCCCGCGCCCGTTCGCCGTAATCCTTCACCAGGGCTTTTACCGGCGCGTCCGCGTGGGTCTCGCCGCTGATGTGCCGGTCCACGCCGTGAGCTTTCAGGTCCTCGGCGGCGAAATACACCCGGCCCCGCAGGGCCTCGGCGGTGCCGCGCACGGCGATGTCCGCGAGGTGGGTGCTGTTGCCCAGGAGCCGGGCCGCCAGCTGGGCTTCATCAGAGTGGGCGCCCGCCAACACAGCCGAGAGTTCCGCCAGGGCGCCGGAATGGCGGTAGCAATAGCGTTTGACGTCCTCGAAGCTCGCGAAGCTTGCACTGGCGATGTCCATGCGCGTGCCGGTGATGAGGTCCAGGAAGGCCTGCTGCTTACCCGAGAGAGGCGGGAGATGGGGCCAGAGCGCCACAGTCAGGGGATGGCGCGGCTTGCCGGCGTACAAGGCGCCGATCTCCTCTTCCCACCAGCGCAGCTTCACTTCCGCCACGCCGGGGTCGCGTACTTCCCGCGGCACTTCACGCAGTTCCAGGTACACGGCGTGCAACGCTGCCTGGGTTGCGCGATGCTCTGGCTTCAGGAATGTGAGGGAAAGGCGCAGGTCTATAGAAGCGGAGGCTACTTTTGCTGCGGCTTGATCCGCTGGGTTCATGCGTCAGATTTCTTAGTATCTGGCAGACGCACCGCTGTCTCTATGGGTTCTAATTCAGGAATTTCTTTCTTTGATTGCACACCAAGTTCAGTGAATCGGCGTGCCGCCGGCAGCACCTGGCGCTCCAGGGAGCCCACGGCGTTGTTAAAGTGCTGCATGCTGTTATTAAGGGCACCACCCACTTTTTGCATGTGTTCAACGAAGGTGGCGATACGTCCCTGAAGAGTCGTAGCCAGCTCGCGTATCTGCTCGGCGTTCTCGGCTAGGGCGATCTGGCGCCAGCCATAGGCCACCACCTTGAGCAGCGCCATGAGGCTCGTGGGCGTGGCCAACAGCACTTTCTGGCGCAGGGCTTCTTCCTGCAGTTCATGTTCCTTGTCGAGCGCCGCCGAAAGGAACTGGTCGCCGGGTATGAAAAGGATTACGAAGTCAGGGCTGGTGCGGAATTGGTCCCAATAATGTTTGCTGGCCAGTTCCTTGATGCGCTCCCGCACCTTGCGGGCGTGCTGCGTGAGATGAGCCTCGCGCTCCTCGGCGGTGCGTGCTTCCATGGCGGCGATGTAGCTGTCTAACGGTGTCTTGGCGTCCACCACCAGCAGCCGGTCTTCGGCCAGGTGGATCACCATGTCGGGGCGCAGTGCACCATCTTCGCCCGCGTTGTGCACCTGCTCGGTGAAGTCGCAGCGGTCCACCATGCCGGCCAACTCCGCCAGGCGCCGTAGCGTCATCTCACCCCAGCGGCCGCGCACTTCGGGACGGCGCAGGGCGTTCACCAGGTTGCGGGTCTCGGTCTCCAGCTGCTGCTGCCCCTCGGCCATGTGTTTCAAATGGCTCACGATGCTGCCGAAGGATTCCTTGCGCTCCTTCTCGATCTCGCGGATCTGCTCCTCGGCTTTCTTGAGCGCCTCGTTGATTGGCTTCACCAGCTGCTCGAAGCTCTGCTGCTTCTTGTCCAACTCGCTCTTGGCTTCCACCTGGTAGCGGCTCAGGTTCTGGTTGGCGAGGTCGAGAAAGGCCTGGTTGTTGCGCTGCAGCGCCTCGCCCGCCAGCACCTTGAAGTTCTTCTCCAGTTCCGCCGCCGCGTCGGCCATGGCCTTGTAACGGGCGAGCTTGAGGGCCGCCACGGCGTAGCCAGCCAGGAATCCGGCGGCCAGCAGCACCACGACGAAGATGAACGGGATAACCCAACTCATGCCCCGGCCTCCGCCAGGAAGGGACGGGGCGCGGGCGCCGTTGCGATCCAGGGCAGGAGATCGCTGGGATGCATGATCATGTGGTCTGCTTTCCAGTTGTCGGGCCGTTCCTCCTCGCCGAGGTAGCCGTACATGGCAACCACCGCCAGCATACCGGCGGCATGGGCCGCTTCTACATCGCGCCGGGCATCGCCCACGTAGACACTCGCCGCGGCGTCCACGCCGCAAAGCATGGCGGCGTGCAGCAGGGGATCGGGATGGGGTTTGCGGCGGGCGATGGTGTCGCCGCTTACCACGCAGGCGGCGCGGACCTTGAGCCCCAGCGCCTCCAAGAGCGGGTCCGTGAGCCAGCCGGGCTTGTTGGTGACGACGCCCCAGGGCAGGCCCATCTGGCCGAGCTTCTCCAGCACCGGTTCAATGCCGTGGAAGGGCCGCGTCTCCACCGCCAGGCGTTCCTGGTAGATGGCGAGATAACGGGCGCGCATCTCCGCGAAGCGGGCGTCCTGGAGCTCGATGCCGAATCCGAGCTTGAGCAGCGCCGGGGCGCCCTGGGAGACGTGGGGGCGGATGCGGTCCTGCAGCAGGGGTGGCAGCTTGTGCTCCGCCCGCAGCACGTTCAGTGCCGCGCCCATGTCCGGCGCGGTGTCCAGCAGCGTGCCGTCCAGGTCGAAGAGCACCAGCTTGAGGCTCATGCGGTCGTGCCGTCCTTAGGAAGCGTGAAATGCATGAAGTAGTTGACGTCCAAGCCGGGTCCCAGACGATAGCGCCGCGAGAGGGGATTGTAGTGCAAACCGGTGCTGTGCCGATGTTCGAGCCCCGCTTCCAGCGCCCAGGACGCGAGTTCCGAGGGGCGGATGAACTTGGCGTACTCGTGGGTACCGGGCGGGATCAGGCGCAGCAGGTATTCGCCGCCGACGATGGCCAGGGCGAAGGCCTTGGCGCTGCGGTTGATGGTGGAGAACAGCACGTCGCCGCCGGGACGCACGAGACGCGCACAGGCCTGGATCACGGAGCCGGGATCCGGTACGTGTTCCAGCATCTCCATGCAGGTGACGGTGTCGAACGCATTTGGCATTTCGGCCGCCAGGTCTTCCGCGCTCACGAAGCGGTAGTCCACCTGCCGGCTGCTCTCCTTGAGGTGCAGCTTCGCCACTTGGATGGCGCCCTCTGAGAGGTCGATGCCCGTGACCCGTGCACCGCGGGACGCCATGCCTTCCGCCAAGAGGCCGCCGCCGCAGCCGATGTCCAGCACTTTGCAGCCCGAGAGTGGCGCGCAACGATCCACGTAATCGAGGCGCAGGGGATTGATCTCGTGCAGCGGTCGGAACTCACCGCCCGGGTCCCACCAGCGGGCCGCGATGGCGTCGAACTTCGCGATCTCTTTCGCATCCAGGTTGATGCTCATGGCGTCTTGCTCGCGATGCGCTGGCGCCAGCTCTCGGCCCGCTCGAGGATGGCGGGCAGGTCCATCTGGGTCAGCACCCTATCCTGCAGCAGGCGTTTGCCCGCCACCCATACATCGCTCACGTGCTGGCGGCCGGCGGAGTAGACGAGGGTGGAGAACACATCGTAGACCGGTTGGGTCTCGGGCGCGCCCAGGTCCACCGCGGTGATATCGGCCCATTTACCCGGCGCGAGGGAACCGATGTCCTTGTCCAGTCCCAGGGCCCTCGCGCCGTTGAGCGTCGCCAGGGTCAGCGTCGCGGCCGCGGGCAGAGCCGTGGCGTCGCCTGCCACATCTTTCGCGAGAAGAGCCGCGCTGCGCATCTCGCCGAACATGTCGAGATCGTTGTTGCTGGCTGCGCCGTCGGTGCCCAGCGCCACGTTGACACCGGCCTTGAGTAGCTTCGCCACGGGGCAGTGGCCGCTGGCCAGCTTCTGGTTCGATTCGGGGCAGTGGATGACGTTCACGCCGCAGCGGGCGGTCTCGGCGATCTCCGCATCGCCGAGCTGGGTCATGTGCACCGCCAGGAGCGCGCGGGTATAGAGGCCGAGATCCGCAAGCCGGGCGATGGGGCGCTTGCCATGTTTCTTGAGGCTCTCGTCCACCTCGCCGGCGGTCTCGTGAACGTGGGTGTGCACCGGCAGGTCCAATTCGTCCGCCAGGGCGCGTAGCTTCGTCAGCCAGGGATCCGATACCGTGTAGGGTGCATGGGGCGCGAATGCAAAGGAGAGCAGCGGATCGTTCTTGTACTGGTCCCGCAGCTCCAGACCCTTGTGGATGTATTCGTCGGGGCCGCCGCCCCAGGGGCTCTTGAAGTCGAACACGATGAGCCCGAGGCTGGCGCGCATGCCGCTGTGGTGCGCCGCCTGGGCGGTCGCCTCCGGGAAGAAGTACATGTCGTTGAAGCAGGTGGTGCCGCTCCGCAGCATCTCCGCCATGGCGAGTTCTGTGCCGTCACGGACGTAGTCCGCACTCACCCAGCGGTTCTCCGCGGGCCAGATGTGGTCCTGGAGCCAGGGCATCAGCGGCAGGTCGTCGGCGACGCCCCGCAGCAGCGTCATGGCGGCGTGGGTGTGGGCGTTCACGAGGCCTGGGATGAGCGCGTGCCGCGGCAGCATGATGTCCTCATCCGCTTGGAAACGCCTGTGCGCTTCGCCGGAGGGGAGCAGAGCCACTATGCGGCCGCGGTGCATGGCGAGGGCGTGATGTTCCAGCACGCGTCCTTCTGGCTCCACGGGGACGATCCAGCGGGCGTGGATCAGCGCATCGACGGCTTCCATCGGTCATCCGGCGGTGTGAGAGAGGCTAGTGTATAGAAACCCCCTGTATCGCGTCCGCCCGATGCAAGTGCTTCGCGTGATGCACACACATACCGCACCGAAGTGAGTGACGCCTGTTCCATCCGGGTAAAAAAACAGCCGCCTGGGACCAGAGTCCATGTTCCGAATGGCACCCCGACGGGACCGCGGGCGGGTGCAGAAACGGGCCTTGGAACCCGCTGAAAAATGAAGCAAAAAACATGGCGGAAGTGTTTGAAACGGCTCAATAAATCGGCTGTTTGTGGTAGCATATTCGTTCTGATTTTCCCGCCCCCGGCGGCCTCAAAAACCCTTAGAAATCCGACCCTTGCATGGCTGAATTCGCCCGCGAGCTCGCCCTCGTCAATCTCGAAGAGGAGATGAAGCAGTCCTACCTCGATTACGCCATGAGCGTGATCGTGGGACGGGCCCTGCCGGACGTGCGGGACGGCCTCAAACCGGTGCACCGCCGCGTCCTGTACGCCATGCAGGAACTGGGCAACGACTACAACAAGGCCTACAAGAAGTCCGCCCGCGTGGTGGGCGACGTCATCGGTAAATACCACCCCCACGGCGACGTGGCCGTGTACGACACCATCGTGCGCATGGCCCAGCCCTTCTCCATGCGCTACGTGCTGGTGGACGGCCAGGGCAACTTCGGCTCCGTGGACGGTGACGCACCGGCGGCGATGCGCTACACGGAAGTGCGCATGGCCAAGATCGCCCACGAGATGCTGGCCGACATCGACAAGGAAACCGTCGATTTCAACCCCAACTACGACGAGTCCGAGACCGAACCCTCGGTCCTGCCTGCGAAGCTGCCGAACCTGCTCGTCAACGGCTCCTCCGGCATTGCCGTGGGCATGGCCACCAACATCCCGCCCCACAACATCAAAGAGACCATCGGCGCCTGCGTGGCGCTGATCGACGACCCGTCGCTCACGATCCACGACCTGATGAAGCACCTGCCGGGCCCGGATTTCCCCACTGGCGGCATCATCAACGGCGCCCGCGGCATCCACGAGGCCTACTTCACCGGCCGCGGCCGTATCTTTGTGCGCGCCCGCTGCCACGTGGAGGGCAAGGACGGCGCCAAGCAATCCATCATCGTCACCGAACTGCCGTACATGGTGAACAAGGCGCGCCTGCTGGAGCGCATCGCCGAGCTGGTGAAGGACAAGAAGCTCGACGGCATCACCGAGCTGCGCGACGAGTCCGACAAGGACGGCATGCGCATGGTCATCGAACTGCGCCGCGGCGAAAACACCGAGGTGATGATCAACAACCTCTACCAGCACACCGCCATGCAGACGGTGTTCGGCATCAACACCGTGGCGCTGGTGGACGGGCAGCCGAAGCTGCTCAACCTCAAGGACCTGCTGGAAGCCTTCCTGCGCCACCGGCGCGAGGTTGTCACGCGCCGCACCATATTCGACCTGCGCAAGGCGCGGGAGCGGGCCCACGTGCTGGAAGGCTTGGCCATCGCCCTCGCCAACATCGACGAGATGATCGAGCTCATCAAGCGCTCGCCGGCTCCGGCGGAAGCCAAAGTCGGCCTCATGGGACGCGACTGGGCCCCGGGCGTGGTCACGGAAATGCTGAAGCGCGCCGGCGCCGAGGCTTCGCGCCCCGAAGGTCTCCCCCCCGAATTCGGGCTGGTGAAGGGCAAGTACCGGCTCTCGGATGCCCAGGCCCAGGCGATCCTGGATCTGCGCCTGCATCGGCTCACGGGCCTGGAGCAGGAGAAGATCGTCAACGAGTACAAGGAACTCCTGGAACTCATCGGTGAGCTACGCGCCATCCTGGGAAACCCCGACAAGCTCCTGAAGGTGATCCGCAACGAGCTCACGGAACTGCGCGAGCAGTACGGCGACGAGCGCCGCACGGAGATCATCTCGGACCAGGAAGACCTGACCATCGAGGACCTCATCACCGAGGCGGAGGTGGTGGTGACCTTGTCCCACGCGGGTTACGCGAAGTCACAGCCGGTCTCGGCCTATCGCGCGCAACGGCGCGGCGGCCGCGGCAAGGCCGCCACCACGGTCAAGGACGAGGATTTCATCGACAACCTGTTCGTGGCCAACACCCACGACACGGTGCTGTGCTTCTCCAGCATCGGCAAGGTCTACTGGCTCAAGGTCTATCAGTTCCCGCAGGCCGGACGCGGTGCCCGCGGCAAACCCATAGTCAACCTGCTGCCGCTGGCGGAAGGCGAGCGCATCACAGCCGCCATGCCGGTGAAGGACTATTCCGCCGACAAGTTCGTGCTCATGGCGACCCAGAACGGCACGGTCAAGAAGACTTCGCTCGATAATTTCTCGCGGCCGCGCAGCAGCGGCATCATCGCGCTGGAACTCAACCAGGGTGACGGCCTGGTAGGTGTGGCCATCACAGACGGCAAGCGCGATGCCATCCTGTTCGCCTCCAACGGCAAGTCCATCCGCTTCAAGGAGGCGGACGTGCGGCCCATGGGCCGCAACGCCGCCGGCGTGCGCGGCATCCAGCTCACCAAGGGCGAGGCCGTCATCGATCTCGTGATCGTGGGCGAGGGCGATGTGCTGACCGCGACGGAGCACGGCTACGGCAAGCGCACACCGGTGAGCGACTACCCGGTCCAGGGCCGCGGCGGCCAGGGGGTCATCTCCATCCAGACCACCGAGCGCAACGGCAAAGTGGTGGGTGCCATCCAGGTGGCGCCGGACGCGGAGATCATGCTCATCAGCAGCGCGGGTACGCTGGTGCGCACGCCGGCGCAGGACATCTCGGTCATCGGCCGCAACACCCAGGGCGTACGCCTGATCCGTCTGGCGGAAGGCGAGGTGCTGGTGGGCGTGGATCGCATCGAAGGCGATGTGGGAGGCGAGAATGGCGGTGGCTAAGGAAGCGATGGCGATGCAACGCGCCTACAACTTCGGCGCCGGTCCGGCGATGCTGCCGACGGAAGTGATGCTGGAGTTGCGCGAGGAATTGCTCGATTACCGCGGCACGGGCATGTCGGTAATGGAGATGGGCCACCGCACAGCCTTGTTTGAGCCCATCGCGCACGACACCGAGGCGAAGCTGCGCGCCCTCATGGGCATCTCCCCGGATTACGCGGTACTGTTCCTGCAGGGCGGCGCCGCCACCCAATTCGGCATGGTGCCGGTCAACCTCGCGCCTGCACCGGGCGGCAAGGCCGATTACGTGGTCACCGGTCACTGGTCGAATCGCGCCTGGCAGGAAGGCCAGAAGCTCACCCAGGCGAACCTCGCCGCCGACGGCAAGGATTCCAATTACACGGACATCCCGCCGGTATCCGCCTGGAAGATCCGCAAGGACGCGGCCTATCTGCATTACACCGTCAACGAGACCATCGGCGGCGTAGAGTTCCCGGCGATCCCGGACGTAGGCCTGCCGCTGGTGGCGGACATGACGTCCATGATCCTCTCACGCCCGGTGGACGTGAACCGCTATGCGCTCATCTACGCCGCGGCCCAGAAGAACCTGGGGATCGCAGGCCTCACGGTGGTGATCGTGCGTCGCGACGCACTGCGTCCGGTGGCGCCCGGCATCCCCACCATGCTCGACTACCACGCCCACGACGAACAGCATTCCATGCTCAACACGCCGTCGGTCTATCCCTGGTACGTTTGCGGCAAGATGCTCGATTGGATCGAGCGGCAGGGGGGCGCCCCGGCCATAGCCGAGCGCAACCGCCGTAAGGCGGAGCTCCTGTACCAGCGCGTGGACAGGACCGGCTTCTACGTGAACAAGATCGCGAAACCGGCGCGCTCCACCATGAACGTGCCGTTCAACTGCGCCGATAAACCGCTGGAATCGAAGTTCCTGCAGGAGGCGGAGGCGGCGGGCCTGCTCAGCCTCAAGGGCCACCGCTTCGCGGGCGGCATGCGTGCGAGCCTCTACAACGCCATGCCGGAGGAGGGGGTCCGCGCCCTGGTGAGCTTCATGGACGAATTCGAGC
>Ga0070733_10002387_pt1 | contig 13427 bp, 10 predicted proteins | sample Coa_R1_9_FD_66450 | JGI IMG/M metagenome (GOLD analysis project Ga0070733, IMG submission 66450) | Surface soil microbial communities from Centralia Pennsylvania, which are recovering from an underground coalmine fire - Coalmine... | ecosystem: Environmental > Terrestrial > Soil > Unclassified ... | reverse complement strand
GCGACCGTTTCGGTCCTCGCAATGTCCTCACCGTGGCGATTTTGTGCTGGTCCGTTTTCACGGCGATGACGGCGCTGGCGCCGGCGCTGCCGATCGCGAGATGGTTCGGCGTTGTCACATCCTTTCTCGTGGTTCGTTTTCTTGTGGGAGTCGGCGAGGCCGCGAGTTCGCCGAATAACAACAAAATTGTAGCCGCGTGGATGGGTTCTGTTCATCGCGGTGTCGGAAGCAGCTTCACGATCCTAGGAATAGGAGTGGCCGGGGCCTTGACGCCTCCGCTCATATCCTGGACCATGCAGCGATATGGGTGGCGCTCGACGTTCTACGCGGCGGGCTTGTTCGGTATCGTCGTCGCTCTCCTATGGCATTGGTACGTGACTGACATCCCCGAAGAACACCCTTCGGTTAATTCCGCCGAGCTCGCGCTTATCTCCGGGATGAGGAAATCAAAATCTCTTAATTCAATCGCGAAGGGCGCACAGCCTCCTTGGGGAAAGATGTTTAGGAGCCGCTCGATTTGGGGCTTGACGCTCGGCTATCTCTGCCAGGGATATCCCATTTATTTCTATCACACCTGGTTTTTCATCTATCTGGTTCGAACGCGGCATCTCACGGTCGAGCAAAGCGGTTTTTGGGGAACGACTCCTTACTTGGCCATCGCGATTCTCGCGCCGCTGGGCGGGATCTATTCCGACGGCGCGTGCCGTAGGTTCGGGAAACGTCTAGGGCGAAAAATCACTGTCTGGACCGGCATGTTTCTTTCCGCGATCTTGCTCTGGATTGGCAGCGATACGAAGGACTCCAACATCGCCATTCTGCTGCTCGCGATCGGCGGCGGGTTTAACATGTTTGCCGCTGTCGCGTATTGGGCCACCTGTATAGATTTGAGCGAGAAATTTGCAGGCTCCATTTCGGGGCTGATGAACACATTTGGAAACATGGGCGGGTGGTTGTCTCCCATTTTCACTGCATATATCGCGACGCGCTGGGGGTGGAACCGCGCATTAGCTTGCGCCGCCGCCGTAACTCTAGCTTCTGGTGGGTTGTTCTCGCTGGTGGATGCAAGCCGCAGCCTCGATGATGACGAAGTGACTTGAAGCAGGAGTTGTAAGAATTCTCCCTACGCGCAAGAACGCGAGTTATGGCATTTCGCGACCCCGAATCCGATTTCTGCGACGTTGACTCTCGCTCAAGCACAGCAGCTTTTCAAACGCGTCCCTAATGCTTGAGACGTTACGTGGCACCCCTCGCGGTCATTGCCACGCTAAGTTGCTGGACGCCATACGAGCGCTGCTAGGCACAGTACAGGCGCTCCCGGGCCATGCATCGGCGGAAGTCACACAACAATTGAATTTGCGAGTGATGTTGGCGGACGAACCGGTGACCCCTGCTTGCAAATCAGGTGATCTGGTGCAAATTAGAGCGCCGTAAGTTGCTCAAAACAAATGAAAGGATATGAGTACGAACAGGGCAGGATGAATTACAAAAATGACCGCGAACTGGCTGGCGAAGTAGCATTGAGACCGCTAGAGGCACTCCTACCTGGCGATGCGTGGGAAATCAAAAGCGAAGTGGTAAGTCAAGGCTGCCCATAAAAACCAATCAAGCTGCTAAGCGTATTCGGATCGCTTTCGGGCAAGGTACGTGTCGGAAACTTGTCCCAACTGTCAAACAGCGCACGATCGAAATGGACACCCGAGGTTTGGAGGGCGCGGATATGTGTGCGTGCCTGCTGCATCCATTCGGCATCGGAGTGCGCCACCGGGGCGCCGCCTCCATTCAGAATCATGCCTGCTAGCAAGCCGTTCTGTCGCGCAGTGGACGCGGCCAGTTTCGCTAAAGCTGCAATCGCGGCGGGATCTCGCGTGTTATGCGCCGGTCCGCTGTTCAGGCCTGGGGCGGCCCAGTCAAAGTCGAGGTGGAGAAAGCTCAGCGGTGTGCCGGCAGTAACTTGAAATTGCTTCACCCAAGAGGCGTACGCAGATTGCCAATTGGGCTGGTTGCTGACTGCTGGGAAGGGTTCGATATCTCCCACAACGAGATGCGGAAAGGCCGCGGTGTAGATTTTGACGATGACCGCAACGCGGCTAGCCAAATCGGGAATGGAACTGCGGCAAGCATTCTTGCCGCTATAGAAGTGACCAAACCAAAGAGGTTCATCCATCCCGATCTGGTCGAGCGTCGCTCCAGCCCTCAGCAGTTTGGTGACGACACTGTTTGCCGATCCCGGATCGATGAAGCCTTCGATGCCTTGGCCGCAGGGAGGCTCGTGGAACCAATTCGTGGCAAGAACCTCAAGGCCTAGCCCGATGTGGCGCGCCGCCAGATCACGGACCATGCGCGCCAGCGCGATGTCGGACATTGAAGTAATTGCTCCGCCAGAAAAATAGGCCATCTGGATGCGTCGGGCAACTTGATCCCATTGCTGTTTGGTGGATGCTGGAGTCGCGGCGTCGGCAAACATTGCTTTGAAGTCGCCTCGCGGGTAAAGAATGGCAAGCTGTGTGGCCTTCGGTGATACGAGCGATTCCAGAGCAGGCAGCGATGCATTCACGGGGCCCAGGGTTGACGACAGAATGCCTATCGCCGGCCGGAGAGATGCGTTTCCCGCGTACTCGGCGCGAATCTCAGCCTGTGCCAACTCCACGGCTTCGGGTATCGACAGACGAAACGCACCATGAGCATCCACCTGCACCGTGCCGAGAGTTTGTGTGGAAGGTGTGAACCACAAAAAGTCGCGCAGCAGCCCTCTTCCCTCCGCGTCTAGGAAGACGAGGGTCACATACCCGGCGTGTTCCGCGGCGGTGGTCGCAGAGATTTCCGTGTCGAGCGTGTAAGATTTGCCCGCGGTAACAGGAAATTGCTTCAGATTCGGCGCGAAGGTTTTTCCCGGAATTATTTCCAGGGCGCGAAAGCTTGCCGGGGCGCCTTGAATCGACAGACTGACGGGCGAAATGTCTTGTTGCGGTTTGCCTGAACCTTGCTCCTTGTAATGAATCCCACCGACGATCGCGCCCGTGGGACCCGCGCAAACACAGCTTCCTTCCATCCCGACGCGAATGCCGATGACTCCCGTCACTGCTCCCGGAGGTACGGTACCTGCGAGATGGCGCGGAGACGGTCCCATGCGGGCACCTACATCGACAGCAGCGAAAGTTACGCTAGCGTTTGTGACAGGCTCGCCGTCGGAGCGACTAAGCACGCCGGTGATATCTGCGCCTGAACGCGTGAGGTGGAGCGACGATGCGGGCTGTAGATACTTCCACGCCAGAATCATCAACGTGCCCGGCTGGTTCTCCGGCAGCACGTTCGTCGGATAAGTGGTCCAAGTCTGAAAGATAGCGGCATCCGGGTGCACGTTCAGCACGGATTCGATTTCGACGAAGTGGCGCTCGGCGCTTTGCGTCCACTCCAGAGTGCTGGTCACGTCGGCATCCCCGTTATAGATGATGCCGAAGGGGATGTGCCGCCCCTTGAGTTCGCGAGCAAGAAGCACAAGGTTTCGCATGGCGAGTTGCGACCAACCTACGTCTGCATGTAAGAAAGCGAGGGGCTCGCCGACAGCCTCGCGGTACGCATCCGCCCACTGGGCCAGCTCCGTGATCCACTCGCCGTCCGCTCCGGCTACTTCGATGTCCCCAACTTGAAGTTCTGGGAATATGCGCCGCATCGAGGCAACGCTTGCGGCCACTTGGCGTGCCAGTTCGGCGGCGGAAAGATGACACCCTCCCGCGTCGCGGTGACCGTAGAAGAACGGTTCGTCCATTCCGACATAACGCAAGTCACCGCCGTTTCGGCGAATCTTCTGCAGAATCGCCTCGGTTTCTCCAGGGTTTCCGTAGGATTCGGTTTTGGGTGCGCAATCGGCGGACCGCACGAGCGGGCCGATTTCCAACGCCAGTTCGAGATGGCGGCGCTTGACGTCCGCGAGCGTAGTCTGGAGATCCGTGTCCCGCGTATTTTCGATGTTTCCGGCAATCAGTTTCGCGACCTTTGTATGGGAGGCGACCGTTTGCCAGTCGGCATCCGGCTTCCACTGGTCGGGCGCGTCCGTGCGAATGCCCTTCCATCGTGGATACTGAATGACCGGCACCGAAGTTACCGTCACCCACACCTGAGGCGCGGCACCGATGTTTTGCGCACTCACTCCGGAGCCAACGCAATTCACCGCCAGGAGAATCATCGTCAACAGAGGAAGGAACCGAACGTACCGCGGAATCTCCTTCATTTTCTGTGACCCCTTAGGCGCTGCGGCGGCGTGTCCTGCCGTCCCGCAACAAGATATACGCGTTTGGTGAAACCCCGGTACAGTTGCAATGTAGCGGCGCATGCTTGACGTGAAACGCGTGGTTGCTTTTGATCGCGACTAATCTTCAGCGCGACATTCTTCAACATTGTGGAGGCAAAGCACATTACGCCGATACGGAAATGTGACAGGCATCTCCGCGAGCTTCGCACAACACTAGGGCAGACATTCACCATGACCGAATAGATTGATGCTTGCTCCGCGCAGGCTGAGAGCGGGCAGTATTACAATCGGCAGCGGCTGCACTCGGAGCTGGGTTATCGTTGCGCCGAGGAATTCGAGCAGCAAACGGAATTACTGAGGGCGGCGGAGAGATCCGGGAGCGCAACGTCAGTGTTTTTCGGGCATAACGAACACGAGCGACAAAGTTCTCTGCGGAAAGGGGCGACGTCTCCTCCTTCCCCAGTTTCCCCTCTCCTCGGAAGGCGGGAAAAAACTCAATCAACGGCAAGTGTGCCCATCGAAAACCGTGTCATCCGAGGGGATGCAGTCGGAAAATGGAATGAACCCGTAAAGTGAGACAGTTTCATGATGCACACTTTACAAAATCGCAAAACGGGCCGGAAAAGTGTCGGGCGGCGTGTCACAGAAGCGCGACGTACATCCCAGACCGCAGATTATCCGCATCTCGCAGGCGCGCTCCGGCACTCCAATTCACATTTCCCGGTCTTTGTGGGCTTCAAAACCAGAGTGTGATGGACACATTTGTCTCAACTTGGGGTTCACTTCCCAGAATTTTCGGTTGAGCCAAGTTTCCCCACGCGTGTGCTACTTCCGGTTGTCGTCCTTCCGAATGGACGAAGGGAACACCCTAGCCAGTGAGGAGGTGCTCCGTCGGAGTTAACGATGCCGTCCGTTCAAATCAAGCCTCTGCAACCAAAGTTTCCTCTCTTTCAATAACTTCGGCAAACGCCGCGCCCATCCGAGTTTGCATCGCAGGGGATACTCTAGAAGGTCGGTTCTAAAGACTCGGCCCAGACGTCTCGATGGGACTGGCACGTCGATCGTTTCGGGGTTGCTACTAATTCGTCCAGAATCGATGCCAAGCTCAGAGATAATTTCCTACAAGCGGACTTCTGGCCCGGAATACTTTGCGACGGCGCCGTCACCTGCCAGCGCGGAGGACCGTACCGTGAAGTGGTGATCGTTACCTTTGCTCGCTGCTGGAACTGGGGCTCGGGTGTTCCAATCCGAAACAACGAGCCACTTGCCGGCAGAAACTGCCGACCCTCTGGTTCTTTCGCGGATTGTATCCCGGATTACTGTAGTTAAACCTGCTTTGGTCCGATTAAGGCTATATCGACACCTTAGACACGATCGGAGCAGTCGGCACGTGCCTGGCTAGAACTGTTGGCGCCAGCGCAGTCGCACTTTTGATCCTCGGGTGCACGACTGTGCGTGCGCAGACTCCCGGCGTCTCCAGCACAGGCGCAGCAACTTCCAACGCAGCTACGACAATAGCCACAGACCTGACGCAACTCAGCATCGAGGAGCTGCTGAAGGTGGAAGTGACGTCGGTTTCGAAGAAGGCCGAGACACTGTCGAAGGCGCCGGCCGCGATCTACGTCATCAGCGGGGACGACATCCGGCGCGGAGGTTTTTCTTCGGTACCCAACGCGCTGCGCTCGGTGCCGGGCTTATACGTGGTGCAGCAGAGCGCGCATGAGTGGCTGGTGAGCGCACGAGGATTTAGCAACACCTTCAACAACAAAATGTTGGTGCTGATCGACGGGCGGCTGGTTTACTCGCCCACGTTCGGCGGCGTCTACTGGGATGTACAGGACCCGCCTCTCGAGGATATCGATCGTATCGAGGTGATTCGTGGGCCCGGCGGAACACTGTGGGGAGCGAACGCCGTGAACGGTGTGATCAACATTATCACCAAGGAAGCGACGAAAACGCAGGGGCCCCAGGTTACGACTTCCGCAGGCGCGAACGAAGGCTACGCCGGGCGCGTGCGCTACGGCGGACGCGACGGAGACAGCTTCGCCTATCGGGTTTACGGCACGAGCAACTACTGGTTTCCTACGGTCAACGCCGCCGGCGCCGACAACTACGACGCCTGGACCATCTCGCAGGGAGGCGTACGCTTCGACTGGAATATTTCGGGCAAAGACGCACTGACGTTCGACGGAGAAGGCTACTCGGGCAGAGTGCGCGATGTCGTTCCGGTCTTCAGTCCGATATCGGCACCGATAGCGCTCCCGACCTCCACGGTCGTGAAAGGCGGACACATCCTTGGCCACTGGAAGCATACGTACGGCGAACGATCGTCGACCGAAGTGCTGGGCTTCTGCGATTGGACGGACCGGGTCGCTGTCATCAACACGGACTACCGAAATACATGCAACGTCGAGTTGCAGCAAAACTATGCCATTTCGGCTCGCCAGGCTTTGACGATGGGTGGTGGAATCTTGACTACCTCCGATACCTGGCCGCCCTCGTTCACCATTGGCCTAGTGCCCGCTTCGCAGAGGGATACAACCTACAGCAGTTTCATCCAATATGACATTTTCCTCGTGCCGGACAAGCTTCGCTTGATCGCGGGCTCGAAATTCGAACACAACGGCTACACGGGCTTCGAATACCAGCCGCAGATTCGCGCCGTCTGGAGCCCCAGCCCGTCGAACTCACTTTGGGCGGCCTATTCGCGAGCGGTGCGAACTCCCGCTGAAATTGAGCAAGGCCTGCGCGACATTGAATCCGAGGTCAGCTCGGCCCCAACGACGTTCGTCGTTATCGAGGGTCATCCAGGTGTTCAATCCGAAATTCTCCACGCATCCGAATTCGGATACCGATTCGAATGGAAGAAGAGATTCTCGGCGGACGCCGCGATCTATTACAACAGCTACGACCGGCTAGCCGGCTTGAGCGCGGGTACCCCTGTGATCAATCCGTCGCCGCTGTACGTCGACCTGCCCCTGAATGTTTACAACGCGGGCGGCGGGCAGACGCACGGCCTGGAGCTTTCTCTGAAGTACGTGCCGGTTCGGCCCTGGACGGTTTCGGCGGGCATCACTGAACTGCGCGGCACCTCAGTGGCCAATGCCGGGTACCCTGCAGCAGCTGCCAATCCGGAGCACCAGCTCAACGTTCAATCACGCTTCGATTTGACTCGGTATCTGAACCTCGACGCCGCCTATTATTACTACGATGCGATTCACGACGCACTGCCCAACGTGAATCGCGTTGACGTCGGAGTGTCCACGAGGAAGATCCGAGGTTTCATATATTCCACGTGGGTACGAAACCTGCAACAGGACCGCCACGTGGAGGCAATACCGCAGACCCTCTTGAGCGGGGAAATTCGACGGTCGGCCGTCTTCAAGTTGACATGGGAGCCGGAATAGTCCCTTTTCTATATCAGAGAGTTGAAAGTTCTCCAGCATGAGATGTACAGAAACAAACGTCATTCCGTGGCCGTGATCGGCTGTCGGATTTCGCGATCGCCAACAGGCTCCTCTTTCGGCTCACGTGGAACGCATGCTAGCAGCAGCTATGTGCATCCACCAGAGTGGGACACGGCCGGCTATCTCTGGCGAGACAGAGGCGCCAGCGAGGAACGGCGGGCCGCACTACAGCACCGCGGAAATTCTGACGCCCGGGCACAAGCTGAGGCGCTGCGAGTAGCGCCCCTACTAACCGACCGTGTGCGTGATGCGAAGTTGAACGGCGGATTCGCGAGAAATTAGTTGGGGCGGCGGGTGGCGTGGCCTTTGGTCTTGGAGGTGGCTTCGTATTTGAAGCGGCCGACTAGTGCTCTGAGTTGTGAGGACATTTTCTCGAGTTCCTCGGTGGCGTGACGGAGGTTGCCGGCGCCGGAGGAAGTGTTACCGGCGGATAACGCGACGGCGGAAATATTCTTAGCGATTTCGGAAGAACCTCGTGCGCTTTCGGAAATGGTTCGTGCCATGACGCTGGTTGTGGTGCTCTGTTCCTCCACCGCGGCCAAGATGATTCCCGTGATGCTGCTGATCCGGTTGATGACCGTGCTGATCGTGGCGATGGCGTCCACCGAACCCTTGGTGTCCGATTGAATCATTTCGATCTTGCTGCGGATGTCCTCGGTGGCTTTGGCCGTTTGCTTGGCAAGCTCTTTCACTTCGTTCGCGACCACCGCGAATCCCTTACCAGCCTCCCCGGCGCGCGCGGCCTCGATGGTGGCGTTGAGGGCCAGAAGATTGGTTTGCTGCGCGATGGAGGTGATGACTTTGATGACCAGGCCGATCTCCGCGCTCGATACTCCCAGTTTGTTGACGAGCTGATTGGTTGTTTGCGCCGCCTTCACCGCGTCGCGCGCCACCGCGGATGCCTCATTTACATTCTTCGAAATCTCGCGGATGCTGGCGGACATCTCCTCGGTGCCGCTCGCAACGGTCTGCAGGTTGCGGCTCACGTCGTCGGTGGTGGAAGCTGCGACGCCGGCTTGAGTGGTAGTGTCCTCGGAATTCGTGCTCATCAACTGGCCAACCGAACTCAGTTGTTCCGTCGCGGCGGTAACGCTTCCAGCGCTCGAAGCCACCTGTGCGATGACGGACTGCAGCTTGTCCATAAACGTGTTAAACCATTTCGCGGCCTCGCCGATTTCGTCTTCCGAATTGACTTCCATGCGCTTGGTCAGGTCGCCTTCGCCTTCGGCAATGTCCTTTAGTCGGTCAACCAGTTTACCCAACGGCGTTGCAATGTACCGATTGATGATCAGAGAAGCTGCCGTGGCTCCGCCGATCACCACCAATAGAAAGATAACGAAACCTAAAGTTCGCTGCCTCCGCGATACGGCCGTCACGATATCCAATTCTGCTTGAAATTGCTTGGATATCTTGACGCTCAATTCCTGCAGCGAGCTCGCCATTTCTTTATTGTCCGACGCCAGCCCGCGGATGGTGTTCTGGACGGCTTCGGTCATGTTCCCGGAGCTATCAATCATGGAAGTGTAGGCCGTTTGGGAGCGGCTTTGAATATCGTTGAAGCGCTCGATCAGTTTAGCAGCTTCTTTTTGCAATTCCGGATTGAAGGCTGTGTGATCGCTGACAGATTGCAGAGAGGATGAGACCGCTTGGCCATCTTGCGCGGCGCTCACCAGGACCTTCTTATCCAACAGCAACACCGCGTCGTTATAGCGCTTGCTTACTTTCTGAAATCCCGCGTCCGCTTCCTGGCTGCTTAGCGCCGCCGGAAATAGCGACCCCGACGCGATCAGCATGTGCGCCTGCGTCTGCGACGATGTCCATTGCAGCAGAATTAGCAGAGCGATATATCCCGATCCGAATATCGCCAGACTGAACCATATCTTCGCCCGAATCCGGGCCCTGCTGGCGAGGGAGCTCATTTGACCGCCAATATTTTCACGCCTTCGTGAGTCGCCGCGCCCGCGCTTACGTATCCAATCGCACCAGGTGTCGCCGCGACGTAATCCACCAATGCCGCCTCCGTGTCGAACGTCTTTGGCATGGAACCCTGGCCCGTGAACACCAGGCTGCGCCACGCGGCGCGATACGCTGCGTCTCCCTTTCCTTCATACTTTTTCAGGAAGGCCTCATGAACGGGCCCGCCCTTCAAAGTCACCGGCGTGACGTGGCTGCCGTCCTTCAAGGCAGATTTATCTCCGTCGAACACGTCTTTGATTTCGTCGGAGTTGACGTCGGATGCCTTTACCGACTTGTTAGCAACGATCACAACGTCCTGGGCTTTGGCGACGCCACAGGCCAGGAAGAGCCAGAAGAACAGGAAAGATAATATTAGTTTTTTCATCGGTCTTTTCTCCCGTGAATTCGATGCGCCGCCGGAAAGTGAATCCCGCTTTGCAGTTTGCGGAAATATGCTGCACCGCGATTCCTCAGGGGCTAAAGCCCGTTGTCAGGCAAGCATGTATTGTCGGAGCTAGTGCTCCGACCCCCTAAGAACCGACTCTTTCTGCAAACTGTTTGGCCGCCGGGATTTTGCGCATTTCCCAGCAATCTACTAGGCCAAGCCCTCACCCACTGCCGGACCTTCCCTGCGAGCGAAATCACTTCACCGCCAATACCTTTATGCCTTCGTGAGCCGCCGGGTTCGCGCCGGCACTCACATAGCCGATCGCACCGGCCGTGGCGCTGACGAATTCCAGCAGATCCGCTTCCGTATCGAACGATTTGGGCATCGAGCCTTGGCCCGTGAACACCAGGCTGCGCCACGCCGCGCGAAACGCCGGATCGCCTTTGCCCACGTACTTTTTCAGGAAGGCTTCATGAACCGGCCCGCTTTTTAAAGTCGTCGGCACCGCGTGGCTGCCGTCCTTCAAGCTGGTTTTTTCTCCGGAGAACACATCTTTCAGGTCCTCGGCGTTCACCTCCGCAGTTTTTACGGACTTGTTGGCGACGATGACGAGGTCCTGGGCTCTTGCGACGCTGCAGGCAACGAAGAGCCAGAAAAACAGTAAGCTTAGAATCGCCCGTTTCATTGTTCTAATCTCCTGTAAACGCCATGTGCGGTTAAACGGTCCGCGGACAAAGACCCCATATCCATTCCGTATTCCGATTCTCCCTTCGTCCACGTCAGAAGCTCACGCCAACTTTCAAGATGGTCAGCCGAGTCGTACCCTTGAGCCCGTTCGGATTCAGCCCGTCCTCGTAGAACTCCCCCGTGCCGTCGATGAAGTGCTCCTCGGCTTTCGCATAGAGATATTGGTTGAAGTCATAGCGCGCGGCGAGCGCCCAGTCTTTGGAGTATCCCGCCGGCCCCGGAGCGGCCCCACGGGAAAACTGCTGGCTGTAATAGAGTCCCGCAGCGAACTTTTCACTTATTTTGTAACTTGCCATTCCGAACACTGACCGCTCGTCGGCTTGGGCATAAGGGGCTGCGGGGCCGGGGAATTGGAACTTGTACTGCACAGCCAGCCGGGTGTACTCGGTTGCGATCATAAACTTGCCCCTCACGAACTGGGCGAAGTAGTCCGGCTGGAAATAAGGCTGGGCGACGAACTCTCCGTTGACAGGGACAACGCCACTGCCGCTTGGAAACAATGTGGAGATCGCGCCAGTGATTGTAAAATTCTTGACTTCGGACACGCCGATCATCAGGCCGTGTAGAGGCGTCCTCCAGTGGAGCGCTGCCCCGGCCTCGGTGCGGGTCAATCCATTTGGCAGATTGATTCCGTTTTCCACGTAGGGGAGGAGGTAGCCATCGCTCGAGGAGAGCCCAATTTCTCCGCCCCAAGCGCGATACTCCAGTTTACCGAGCTTCGGATGGTCTTCGAGGCTGAGAGTGCCGTAGACGACCCCGCCATACTGCGAAAGCTGGCCGTTGCGGCTGGTGATGGGATAGATGCTCTGCGGCAGCAGCGACCATATATACCCAGGGTCGACGTCCTGGATCTCGTTGTAGAGGCCGGTTGGAATCTTGACCTTTCCAAAGCGCACGCCGAACCGGTCGTTCGCCTTGTAGTCGGCCTGGGCATAATCGAGAGAGAACCCATTGCTGTAGTTGCCCAGCAGTTCATACCGGGGCTGGATAGAGATGCGCAGGTTAGGGATGGGTTGAAGGCTGAGGTTGATAACCGCCTCCGTCCAATCCGGACTGCCGTTGCTCGAATTGGTGGCAAAGACGTTGTTGTTCGTGCTGTACAAGAACCCCTGAGTGGCAAAGCCGTGGAACTGAACGTTTAGATCTTCCAGGCTTTGCGCGCATGCACTCCCCGCAGTCGCGCACACAAGAAACACAGCAAGTAGCAGTCGGTACATGACGCCTCCCTGAACGATTTCACATTCACTATCGGCACGATTCTGTGAAGCATAAGTGTTCCGATTCGCTCTTCTCTCGGCACATGCACATTCCATATCCCGCTCCCGGCGCCCACACGAATCCGCCGACGATTCGCGCACGGGCGAACGCCAAAATGCAGCGTCCGCCGGCGCGGCGTGCAAATCGCAAACGGCTTCTGAAACTGTGCGTGGAGGGGTTGCCGCGAGTCTGATCAGTTATTGGAAGCAACCAGTATCATCGAGCGCTTGCGGAGAATCCGCACATTGGCTCATGTAATCTATCGGCCTTTGTGACGGGAAGTTGAGCGAAAACTTTTTAAATCTGCGCGCTGGCGCATTATCTTCCGTTGGACTGGCGTTCGACCGGATGCTTCCTCCAGAGGCGGGTGCCCGTTCTTCGGTTTTTTTTACTTTTCATGTACTTACCACTCTCCGTACTTTCACCAATAGTGCCAAAAATCCCAATTTGTTAGCGTCAGTCGGGGCACCATGGACGCCTCCACGCGCCGCTTATGTTCCACAACCGACGTGTCAGCGCGGCATCTCGCTCTTAGTTGAGCTGGAGTTCGAGTCGTGTTTGGATCATACGTTCCTTTGATCCTCGACGTATTGGTCGATGAACGACAATGGCGCACCGCCAACCGTCGAAACGAAATATCTATTCGTCCACAGAGACGGTAGACGCGTAACCAAAGCTGGGAATTCCTTCCTGAGATGATGTGAGGAGACAAATTTAATTTGCTTGACGAAGCGGTGTATGCCCAATTGCGGATCGACTTCGACGAGCAAGTGAACGTGATCGGGCATGATTTCCAGAGCGATGATTTCTGCCCCGTACCTCGTGGCAACCTCTCCGAAGATTTCAGCGCATCGCTTCTCGATTGCGCCTTCCAGTACTTTGCGTTTGAACTTCGGACAAAACGCGATGTGATATTTGGCGGAATACACGATGTTGTTGTGCGACTTGTAACCTTTGATCATAGGATGACTACACTCCTCAAGGAAAAAGGTGAACTTCGCCAGCCCTAATTGGCAGCACCCGGAACAGGCACGTAGGGAACTTGGTGGAATGGCATCCGCCTTTCATCACGATCTTAAAGGTGCAAAGCAAAGACACTGTTGCCGGCGTCACCGCAACGAGTCGCGAAATTCGTAAGCGCCCAGCCTCCCTGCGGCCCCCGTTTGTGTGGGCAAGGTGCTGGAGATGGCCAAACACAAGACTTTCACGGTCGCCTGCATGTGTAAGTCTACTTCTGTCATCCTCACAGCCTTTGGCAGTTCGACACCTGGGACGCGGACAAACCATCACCGCCTCTGAATCAACCCGAGCGACGGACTTTAGAGTTTGAGACTCCTGCGCGTAGACTTCGAGCTAGTGCTGT
>Ga0070733_10002386_pt1 | contig 13430 bp, 15 predicted proteins | sample Coa_R1_9_FD_66450 | JGI IMG/M metagenome (GOLD analysis project Ga0070733, IMG submission 66450) | Surface soil microbial communities from Centralia Pennsylvania, which are recovering from an underground coalmine fire - Coalmine... | ecosystem: Environmental > Terrestrial > Soil > Unclassified ... | reverse complement strand
TTAGTTACCTCGTCGATGAGTGGAAGACCTCTCAAGCTATTAGATTGCACCATTTGGGCTTGAGACGTTGTCGCGCCGACTTCCGGAATTTGTAAACGTTTTGTAAAAGTTCTCTTGGTTTCGATTCTGCTCTCACCTGCGCTGGCGGATCACTATTACAAACTCTTGACGAACTCCAAACAATCCCGTGGCAACTACAGACATCAATTTGTTCAGACTCGGTTAGTGCGAACCGGCCGGGAAAGGCCACAAAACGCTGGCGTGGGGACTCGCCAATTGTTTTCACGGCCGGCGACGGCGGAGGCACAGGATTCGTAGCGGGTGCCGAGTTCACCGAAGCGTTTCTGAATAGAGAGCGAGATATCGCATGAGTCCACCAAACTCGACCGATTTAGCTCATCTCACCGAAACCGAAATCATCGGGCTGGCACAGCAGGGGGATACGGCTGCTTTTGAGCACCTGTACAAGCAGCACAGCCGGCATGTCTACGCGGTGTGTTTTCGTATGGCCGGCAATTCAAGCGACGCCGAGGAACTGACCCAGGAAGCTTTCCTACAGGTTTTTCGCAAGATCGGAAGTTTCCGCGGGGAGTCAGCCTTCTCAACATGGCTTCACCGGATCACCTTTAATATCGTGCTGATGCGATTCCGCAAGAAAAAGCTTGGCGAAATTTCGCTGGAGAATACGTTGGATACCGATAACGAATTGGGAACGCCCCAAAAACAGTTCGGTCAAATGGATCTGAACATGACGGGTTTGTTCGACCGGCTTGGGCTGAACCGCGCGATCGCCCAACTGCCGGCGGGATGCAAGAGGATGTTTTTGCTGCATGACGTCGAAGGCTACGGCCATGAAGAGATCGCCAAGATTCTAGGTTGCTCAGTCGGGAATTCAAAATCGCAACTGCACAAGGCGCGTGCACGCCTCCGCAAGTTATTGCTAGCATGGTGACCTTGCGGTGAAAGCGGATCGGGGTTCTGACATTTACTGGGCTGTGCCGACATGCGCTAGGGTGTCATAAAGTTTCTTGATCGTGACCTATGGGCTCGTGTAACCGGGACTTGGCGGTGGGACATAGTCCTGGCCGTACTTGTTCTTGTGCGCAAGGGTGAAATTCGGATTTTCAATGACTTTGATAGCACCCAGACTACGCTCCGAATGGGAGATTGTAACCGGCACGGCCAGGCTTTTGAGGTCTTCCGGCAAAGTGCGCTCGTACCAGACGTGCAGTTGGTATCGGCCGTCAGGGACGTCCTGTATCGAGATGTTTCCGGAACTGTTGGAAATGGCGTAATAAGGTGTCGTCACTACGACGACAACCGCACTCATTTCAGCATGAATGTTACAAAAGAGGTAGCTGATGCCTGGTCGGTCGAAGCGCACGGAACGAGTGGTGCCCGCCTCGTAAAGACCGAGGTCGAAGCGCTTGCCGTCGAAGAGAGAAAAGATATTGTGGAAGAAAGGGTCTTTGTTGGGGAATTGCACCACCGTGCCCACTTCTACAACTAGAACGTGAGGCTCGAAGGTCTTGTTGTGCTGAGTAAGCACTGGCGGGACCTTCGCGATCTCCGCTGTCCTCGGCACGGGTGTGCTGCCGCCAAGAGGCGTCAGCCATACGACAACGTTCGAAAGATCAGCTCCGCCGTGCCCCGCAGCCGGTTTCACTGCTCCGTCCCTTACGATTTGAGCCTTCGCGGTAACGGGCAAAAGTTGCAGCGCTTGGGACCGGCTGAGACCGCAGAAGAGGCCGGCCACGGAAATCGGACCCAAGATTGCCGCCCACCGGCGTTGATAGAACCTTCGCATCAGAAGATATATCCCACACTTGCAGCGATGTGATTTGCCGTGTTCGGGCTGCTGTCCAGCATGTACGTTTGCAGGCGGCGATACTCCACGGAAAACAATACATCGGATCGCGGCTGGTAGATGAAATTTACGAATGGCGTTAGGTTGCGTGCGAGTGATTCGCCAAAATATGACGGGCTTCCCGGAAAGCGCCGCAGCTCACCCGCAAAGGGATTGTCCTGGCCGAAGGCACCGTTGATTTCGAAATTTGTCTTGGGCTTGAATTTTAGTTGCACCCAGCCTCCCATCGAATCAAGTCCTTTGATCGTTGTGGCAGGATCGGTGAACGGGCCGGAAGTCAGGATGCTCTGGCCGATGCCCCCACCGAGTCCTGCGACAGCGGCTCCCCGATAAAACTCTCCGCTTAGATTGAAATATTTTCCCAGCGGCAACAGCACGTCGAATGTGCTCGCCCATCCGTTCACGTTGCGGCCGAGGCCGAAATTTTGCCTTGCATAGTATCCTCCAAATCCAACGGTAAGGTCCTGCCCAAAGGCCCGACGGGTCCAAGCGATCCGGCCGGCGTAGGCGGGTTGTCCCGATTGTTCACCCCAGGAAGGAAATCGATCCTGGCTCACCGGAAGTTCGCCGGAGAGCGAATCGAGAATTCCTGCTTGCACCAAAAGATGCGAAACCTCGGACAGAGCTATTTTGTGCTCGACTCGTACTTGAGGTGTCCAAGCCCAAAGGTTTCCCGAATAGGAAAGCGCCGGGACGGCGAGCGAAGCGAGAGAAGTGGGCGCAAGTGGCGCGAAGAACAAACGGTCTTGACCAGCAACGATCGAAGTGTTCGTCCAATCCATTCGGAATGTGCCTGTGCGTAGGCGCACGATACCCATTACTGCGCCGTTAGGTACATCGGTGAATCCGCCGGCGAAATCGAATTTCACATCAGCGCTGGTGCGTGCTCCTGCAACTTCCGGACCGAAGACTTCGACGCCAATTAGGGACTGCCGCAGCGATCCTCCGAACGATTGAGCGGAATCAAGCGTAGAGCGGGGTGTCGCAATTTGTGGAAAGTCCTGATTATCGACAACGCCTCGATTGTCGAAGAAATTCAAGAGCACAATGCCAGAAAGACGCACGCGATACTTCGATCCGCTTTCCACCTTAGTTTGACTCTGCTCGGCAATTTTTGCCTCGGCAAGTTGTTGACTCTCTTCCAGGCGAGCGAGCCTTGCTTCGGCAGGCTGGTCTTCTTGTTGTGGAGAATCGGGCGCTGCCGAAGTGGTTGGGGGCAAAGCACTAGTTTGCGCCGAAAGGCCGAGGTATGAATCGCGGCTTTCCGCTGGTCCTGTTCGCGGGCGGCTCTCGACTCTCGCGAGTTCGAGCTCTTGACGAAGTTCGCGGGCTTCCGCGTGATCGCGCATCTCTTCGGCGCGCAGCTCGGCGAGCTGCCCCACGAGAGATTGCACTTGGCCTTGGAGCTCGCGCACTGAGTCTGCCAGGGCTCTGACGTTCGGGTCGGGCGGCGACGGAGGGATCGACTGAGCCGGCTGTGAAATAGCTTGTGCTTTGACGGTACCAGTGCCAAGCAGGAAAATGCTCGCGGCTGCAGAAATCCTGAGCAGTTCCTGAAAAGTGTGTCCTTGCATCGTGATTCTCCTTACAAGAATCGGGCCCGCTCAATTGTCTAACGAAAAACCTACACGAGGTTACAGAGAAGCGACATTCATTTGACTCTCGCGGGACACGAACGTCAGGACGAAGTTGGTAACGTGATCGCCCGAGATCTCTTAGATCACCGAGGACACCTAAAAAGGAGAATGAAGTGAAATCGATGCCATTCTGCAAGATGCTTTCAACGATTGCCGCCCTCATCCTGGGATTTTGCACCTTAGGAGCGACCGTGAGTGCCCAAACTTCCACCAATAATTACAAGCAGACGAATCTAGTAGCGGACACCTCAACCGTTACCCCCGCTCCTGCTCACGTGGATGCGAATCTTGTCAACCCCTGGGGAATTGCCTTCTTTCCCGGCGGACCTTTTTGGATCAACGACAACAACAGCGGATTCTCGACCCTCTATGACCAAACCGGAATGCTCCAGGGAACATTCACGATCCCACCGCCCGCAGGAAGTACAGCTGCGGCCACTCCGACCGGAATCGTGGCCAACCTCTCCCAAACCGGGTTCATCGTTGGCGGCAAGCCCAGCCTATTTGTCTTTGACACGGAGGACGGAACGATCTCCGGCTGGAATGGAGGCGCGACCGTAATCCTTGCCGTGGATAATTCCATAGGCGGAGCCGGCGCCGTGTACAAAGGACTGGCTATGATCACGAACAACGGAGCGAATTTTCTGCTCGCCACTAATTTTCGCAGCGGAAAAGTGGAAGTCTATGACTCCAATTTCAAGCTCACCAATCTCTCCGGCACTTTCACCGACCCGAATCTCCCTGCCGGCTACGCCCCCTTTGGGATCCATGTGATCACCGCCAATAGCCAGACCAAAATCTATGTGACGTATGCGCTGCAGGACACTCCCAAACATGATCCGGTTCATGCCGCCGGCGACGGAGTTGTCGATGTCTTCGACACGAACGGCAATATGATTCAGACGTTTGTCATGCAAGGCGATATGCACACAAACGCTCCGTGGGGAGTTGTGGTTCCTCCAGCCGGTTTCGGCGCGTTCGCAGGCGATGTGCTAGTCGGTAATTTCGGTGACGGCGTTCTGAACGCGTACACGCCAGCCGGCGCATTCATCGATAGCGTGAAAGATGCGGGTGGAAACGTGATCACGAATCTTTCTTTGTGGGACCTTGTTTTTGGAGGCGGAGGCGCGGCGGGCGATGCAAACACTCTTTATTTGACGGCCGGCGGCATGGCGGAAATGCACGGGGTATTCGCATCGCTGGTGCCGACTCAGGCTAGCGGTGGGAACACACCCGATTTTTCCGTAAGTGTTTCGCCTACTAGCGCGACGGTAACCGCAGGAGCGTCTTCAAACTTCACGATTAACACTTCTCCCACGAACGGCTTTAATTCTGCTGTTAGCCTCTCGTGTTCCGGATTGCCCACGGGCGCCAAGTGCATGTTTTCCACTCAGAGCTACACTCCGGGAGGAACGACAACACCCATGCTCACGATCACTACGACTCCAGGCAGCGGGATGATAGGTGCCGGCCCATTTAGACAAGCGTCGAGCCAGCGGCCTACATCCCAGTTGTGGACATTGCTGGCCGCCGGACTTGCCGCCCTTCTTGCCGCACTGTATTTTGCAAGACTGCGGTCGCGATTTGGCTTCACGGCACTGGTGCGTTCGGGTGGCGTCGCGGTTATTCTGCTGGCTGTCTTCGCAGCGGCAGGCTGTGGTAGCGGGAAAGCGGTTGCGTCAACCGGCACCCCGGCTGGCACGAGCATGATCACCGTCACGGCAACCTCAGGAACTCTTTCACACTCGGCAACGATCGCTCTTACGGTGAAATAATTCTTCTAACGAACTCTCTCGCTCCGTTGCGCAACGCGGAGCGAGAGAGAATTACATCCCGACACGGCGCCGACAAATTTTACGCGAATCGCAAAGTTACTCACAAACACCTCCGCCTTCCGCATAGCGCTTGAGAACGAAAGCAGGCAAATTTCCTCGTGGGATGTCTTCCCTCTGAAGATGCTCTCCCCCCTAATTGTCTGAAATCTCTGACAATCGCGTGACAAACAGTTTACATGCTCTCTACAGCCCCTGAGCGTCTCATCTGTGAGGCCAAGTTGAATTCACAGAGAAAAGCGGTACGGGGGATCACCACATCATCCGCCCGCGATAAAGCAGAAAAGGAGCTGTCATGAAAAAATCTACTCTCGTCAGAAATTTTGTCACTGTCACATTCCTGCTTGCATCCTTCATCGTCCTGCCTGTTGTACGCGCGGACGAATGGAATCAAGCTACTTTGTTTACCTTTAGCCAACCGGTTCAGATTCCAGGACAAGTATTGCCCGCCGGGACCTATCTGTTCGAGCTCATCAATAGCTTCAACCACGAAATTGTGCGGATTTCCAACGCGGATCGGACCAATGTGATCGCTGTGATTCAGGCACGACCCACCCAGCAGAAGGGCCTGTCCGGAAAGGCTGCGATTGTCCTCGCGGAGCGAGGCGTGTCACAGCCGGAAGCGATCGTAGCCTGGTCTTACCCAGGCCGTGTGGAGGGTCATCAGTTTCTCTACCCGAAGCAAGTGCAAGAGGAAGTCGCAAAGGACAAGCAGGACACCTTCGTATTCGGAGATTAGCCTCAAGCCTGGTACGAAACGCCGACAGGCCGGCGGCAGAGATTCAGTGCCGCCGGTCGTTGGAGCAGCAGTTTCGGAGGCGGCGAAAGACACACCTCGCCCGCACGCTGCCTCGCTTATACACTTCGCGCATTTTCCTGAGACGGGGCGATCACGCAATTTTGGGTGACACAGGTAACATCGCATATCGTCGGAGCTGTGTACGAGCTGAAGTGGAAAAGTTTCAACGGGCATGTGGGATTCCTTGACCGAGCTCGACTGAACACGCGCAAGTGTTTGCACATAATTTTCCTCACGATCCAGTACCCTTCCACGACTTATGTAGTTCTCATTCTGATACAAAAGCAAAACCATGCATTTTTATACAATTGGACAGCGCCTCAGGCTGGCCCCCAACGTGCAGCCAATTAAATCAGGTAAGGGTGGCGGTTTATTCAGGGACTTCGGGGGTTGTATGCCGCACAAAATCTCAATCTTGGCATTGCTTAGTTTGGCTGTGGCACTCTTGGTTGCAGCGCCCGCCAATGCTGATTTGATCCACGAATATCAGACTACTGATCTTGAGAAGGACGCTGACTCCGCTCCCCATTACTGGCGTGACGTCCACCTAGGCGAAAACTTGAAGCTGAACGAACACAGGTTCGAACGCGATCATTTCAAGGGTGCTAATTTCTATTCGGGCGTGCCCAATACTGCAGAATGGATTTGGTGGCTGAACCACTCAGATAAAGACAAGAACGATGGTGAGAACCCGAATGATCCAGTGGTCAAGGCTCCTGAACCGACAAGCCTGTTCCTGCTTGGCTCAGGCGTTCTTGCACTCGGCGCCTGGCGTCGGCGCGCGAATCATTCGGCACCAATCTCTTAGAATTTTGGCAATAACGTAGTTGGCTAACCAACTGCTCTTAATGTAAGACAAAGCCCATGCCGCACGTTCCAACACCGCTGTCCCGATGGAAAGACGCGGGAAAGAAGTCTTGCGTGGATTGCACATACTCTACGTGCGTGTACGCAGATTTCGGAGACCCGAAAAGCCCTACGCCTCAACCAGTTTACTACTGGTATTATTGCAGCTATCCGAACGATGAATTGTTTAAGCATGAGGTGAATCAACGCGGTCGCTTTGGCAACCACTTTCCATGTCCGAAGTGGGAGTCAAATTCAGAGTCTGTGGTTAGCAAAGGAGATTGAATTTCTTTCGACACACCGTGAAATCACGACACGGAGAAAGCTGTCGCTTCGCTGCTTTTGCCTTGCGGGTCTTTGCCCGACGAGCCTTCTGTGCCAGCGAGATCTTTCTCAACACCTATCCTACCCAGCATCGGTTGCATGCCTCGTACTGCTTCTTACATTCGTTGCCACAGTCTCTTCCTGACATGGAACGAACTACATGCTAGGGTTAACGTCCATGACAAAACGCGGACGGCCATCAAAAGGAATTGTGGGCGAAAAGACAAACTTCTCCGCGAACTTGTATCCGGAACTCGCAAAGGCTCTGCGTGAAGAAAGCGAGAAATCCGGTGTTCCAATTGCAGAGATCGTGCGACGCGCAGTTAAGGCATACATAGGAAAGAAGCGAGGAGCCCGGTGAAAGAACTCTAGCCGGAAAGATTGTCCTGCCCAGTGCTCTTGTTTATCAATTGCTGTCGAGCCATTTGATAGCGTTCATATAAATGCCATTTGCCCCCCAACCGGACATGGACCTATCTCAGTCTGAGATAGCTGATGCGAAGCGGATTTCTCGACATCTATCCATTTTTGGTTAGGAAATTATCGAGGATAACTTCGAATATCCGAACAATCGGGATTTGCGCCTTATTAAGAAAGTTCTCCAGCAACAATCTCGTATTCACTCTGAACCAGGCCGCCTGTGTAGGACCGTGTTTCGACGTGACGAAGCCAGATGTCGCGTGGCACTGGACCAAACAGAGCGATGCCGGCCCCGATCAATACCGGCACGCGCGTGATCACTAACCGGTCGATGCATCTGGCGGCGAGGAATCGCTGAATGGTGGTGCCGCCGTCCACATAGACATGCCCGAAACCGCGCACCTTAAGCTGTCCTTTGATTTCGGACGGTTCCCCGGACGTCTGCTCGACATTCCCGCCTGCGACCGAGGACAGATCGAGCGGACGGCTACTCAATACAACGACCGGCTTCTTCCCGTAAAGGGCCAGGAGTCCAAGCTTCAGCACTACTTCGAAGGTCCTGCGACCGATCACGACTACGTCGACGCTGGCGAAGAATTCTGTGAACCCGTGAGGCACCTGCTCACCTGTGTGCAGGAAGTCGAGTGCGTCATCCGGGCGTGCCAGAAAGCCATCTACGCTCACCCCGCAAAAGACTGAGAGTCTCGTGGCTGACCGGCCTCCTGACTGACGTTAGTATACCTGGTCCTTCAATATACTGCTCCTTCGAGCTGCCCCGGCGGAGCCTTAATCTTGCCTTCCCGCAACAACACTCGGAGTCGTGTTGGCTTAATCCGAGAAGTTTAGCGGCCGCTAGCGTAGTGACTTTCATCTTCGGTCTGGGCGACTAGGCTGGCGCGAGCGCTTTTACGTGTTCCATGAGCTTTTCGGGTTGGCCCTTTGAAACTACTCGGTCAATGCTTGCTTGAGATTCGAGCAGTGTTATCCCCGTGTCCGCGTGCTGAGTAAATAGAATTATTGGAACTTCGGGCATTATTTTCTTCAATTCCCGAGCCGTAGCAAGACCAGCTAACAACGGCATAGCCCAGTCCAGAATTATGAGGTCGGGCCGATGTTTCAAGGCCAGCTCAATCGCCTGTTGTCCGTTCTCGGCTTCTGCACAGATGCCGTAATCGTCTTCGCGTTCAAAAAGCTGACACAGCATTTTGCGTATTAGAGGATTATCGTCCGCCACTAAAATTCGCTTGGCCATGTCGGGCTTGCAAAGGCGAAGGCAAACTGACCTTGGCCTATTAATCAAACGTTCGCTCAGTCCTAGCGCCGGAACTATCGGGTTCTTTCCGTAGGGCGTGCTGTGTAGGGCGCGCCACCGACACGAGCGTTAATCTCTCTAGTCGGTCTTCATTTCGAAATTCCGGGTAATGGGAAGCAATTTGGCCATTTCGGTATTGATAGCTGACGATTCCGAGGAATTTCGAAAGGCATTACGTCGTCATTTCGAAGGGCAATTCGACATTGTGGTTATTGGAGAGGCGGTTGATTTCTCTCACGCAGCGCGATTGGCCGGACACCTGCGTCCCGATGTAGTTTTGCTCGACCTACGGATGAATGATAGTCAGGGGCTGGATGCTGTCACCGCTGCCCCTGCGCTCATATCAAATGGAGCGACAATCTTGGCAATGTCATTTAGTACCGACGATGATGCGAAAGCTCTGGCCAAGCAAATCGGCGCCGCAAAGCTGCTGGACAAGATGAACCTATATACAGAACTAATACCGACGATACTCGGGATGAAATAATGTTATTCCGCGCCGGCGATCTCAAAAGCCTTCCGAAGAATAACGGGCAACACATCGTCAGATTGGTGTCGAAAGAATTGATCGAGTGTATTGATGCGCTTGCGGCAAGCCGGACAGCCGCTGACGGTAGCGCCACTGCCTCCGGCCCCAGCCGACGGCAGTTCATCCTCGAACACATCCCACTTGTGACGCACGAATTCGGCCTTCGCTGATTCGATGATTCTAATTTTCGTCTCTTTGTCCATGATCGGATGAGTGGCAGCAATGCTCGGCCCGCGGGACTTACGTTTCGACTGTCTCTGGAGGGAGCTTGGCATCGGGCCACAGTGAAGGCTATAGAGTCATTCCCTGATTTGCGTCGCGGAAGCCCTACGAAAGAGAAGTTGTCCGCACAGTAGAAGAACCTTGGCGCTCAACCGATCATTTCGAAGTGGAAACACCGGCAATCTCGAAAGCCCTTTGCAGAATATTTGGCAGGACATCATCGCTGAGATGTCGCAGGTATTGACTGTTGGCTCCGAATCGCTTGCGGCAGGAAACAACTACACCCCTACCGCCGAGCGCTACCGTCGTCTTCCCCTCGACGAACGTGCCCCAAACGTGCCTTTCAAGTTCGGCTTTCGCGTCTACTAGGATCTTGTGCTTGTCTATTTCAACAGAGTAGCATCTGCCCGTGAGCACTCAAATCCGTCTCGGAACATCATCGCTCACAGCCGACGGCTGGAACGGCGCCTTCTATCCCAAGGGCATGAAATCCTCCGACTACCTCCGTTATTATTCGAGTCGGTTCGATACCGTCGAGGTGGACTCGACGTTAGTTCCAACGCTTCGGATCGCGCAACCCTCGTAATGACGGGTAGTCATTGGGAGTTCGCCCACTAGAGTGCTGGACCCCCGTATCTCTCGTAATCGTCGAACTTCGCTATCTCTATTAGCATGGAGTTTCAAGGTGCCGATTTCTACTATCCATCGGAGCCAACAAAAGAAAGCGCCGGTTGCTTTTAGATAGCGGTATTCGTTAGGATGCGCTGAGACTTCATTCGCATCTTAATGACCAAGAAGACAAAGATTTCCGACGCTAAATTAACCCCTCTGCGGAAAGCCCCCACCGGAATACAGGGCCTTGACGAGATTACTCACGGCGGCCTGCCACGCGGCCGTACAACCATCGTTTGCGGTGGCCCCGGCTGCGGTAAGACGATGCTTGGGATTGAGTTTCTGGTGCGAGGCGCGCTGGAGTTTAATGAACCCGGCGTGATTATGGCTTTCGAGGAGACGCCTCAGGATATGGCCAGAAATGTGGCATCCCTGGGCTTCGATGTACAAGACTTGGCGGATAAGAAGAAGCTTTTCCTGGATTATGTCTACGTTGAGCCAAGTCAAATTCAGGAAACGGGCGAGTACGACCTTGAGGGACTGTTTATCAGGCTGCAAAATGCCGTCAATACTGTTGGCGCGAAACGGATAATGCTCGATACGGTCGAGGCGCTCTTCGGCGGGTTTTCAAACCCCGGTGTGTTGCGGGCTGAGTTTCGCAGGCTCTTTCGCTGGTTGAAGGATCATCGGTTAACCACCATTGTCACTGCTGAGCGAGGCGAGGGCACTTTGACTCGCCAAGGCTTAGAAGAGTACGTCTCTGATTGTGTGATTCTGTTGGACCATCGCATAAATGATCAGATTTCAGCGCGGCGCTTGCGGATCGTAAAGTATAGAGGCACTAGGCACGGCGCTGACGAATATCCGTTCTTGATCGACGAACGCGGCATGTCTATTTTGCCGCTGACCGTTCTCCAGTTGCAGCACGATGCATCTACGGAGCGCATTTCTTCCGGCGTTCCCGACTTGGACGATATGTTGGAGGGGAAAGGCTATTTTCGAGGCTCTTCAATCTTGTTTAGTGGAACAGCAGGTAGCGGCAAGACTAGCTTGGCTGCCTCCTTTATCGACGCGGCTTGCAGGAGGGGGGAACGCTGCCTGTACATCGGCTTCGAGGAGTCGCGGAGCCAAGTCGAAAGGAATATGCAATCCATTGGCATTGATCTCGAAAAATGGACCAAAAAGGGTCTATTGTTCCACGATGCGTGGCGTCCCACTCAGTTCGGGATCGAAATGCATCTGCTTCGCATCCACAGGCTCATCGAAAGGCTGAAACCTAAGTGTGTTGTCATCGACCCCATTACGAACCTAATTACCGGGAGCAGCGAAAAGGAAGTCTACTCAATGCTTGTGCGCCTAATAGACTTTCTGAAGGGCGCAGGCATTACGGCTGTCTTTGTTAGCCTCACCAGCGGCGGTGACGATCTGGAGGAGACCAACGTTGGTGTCTCCTCTCTCACGGATACTTGGATTCTTCTCCGGGACGTCGAATTAAACGGCGAACGAAACCGTTGCCTGTATATTCTCAAATCGCGGGGCATGGCTCACTCCAATCAGGTTCGCGAATTTGTAATGACGAATCAGGGTATCCGGCTGATTCCGGCCTACATCGGTGCTGGCGGGGTGCTGACCGGTTCATCGCGCCTGTCACAGGAAGCGAGAGAACGAGCCGAGGCGGTCGGGCGCATTCAAGAAAACCGCCGGAGACAGGAGGAGCTGAATCGAAAGCGTACAGCCCTACAGGCACAGATCTCTTCGCTTCAAGCAGAGGTCGCAGCCGTACAGCAAGAATCTGATCTTGGCGTCCTCGAAAACAAGGAACGCGAGCGAGAATTAAGCCATGAACGGAACAGGATGGCCGAAAGTCGGCATTATAAGTAATACGATGCTTAGATGAGAAATTACGGTTCACTTCGCCATGAAATCCAAATCTAAGCCCAGATCGTCGAAACAGTTCATAGAGTTGCGGCTATACGTTGCAGGCCAAACTCCGAAGTCCTTAGCTGCAATTTCCAATCTCAAGAGAATTTGTGACGAGCACGTGGGTTCTCAATATCGAGTGGAAGTAGTTGATCTCCTCAAGAATCCGACGCTAGCGAGAGACCATCAGATTCTTGCGATACCTACCCTTGTTCGCAGTCTCCCTGTGCCCATCCACAAGATCATAGGAGACCTATCGGATACCGAGCGCGTCCTCGTCGGGCTCGATGTCCGACGGTTGAAGACCAAGACTGCTAAGGCTTAGTTGTTGGTAACTCCAAGCTTCTAGGTGATAACCGGGTCTGAATGGTCTTGCGAAGCTTGTTCCACTACAGGATGACCCCGATATCGAGCCCAAATATTAACAGGTAGAATCCTCGGCAAAATGAAACGAACTGAGAAATCGCATAAAAGAATGCGGTCTCGGAAAAAAGTCCGCCGGAGGCCGGCGCCCGTACTACCCAGGTTCCCGCAGACCGAGTCGGAAGATCTTATTCATGCAATTCGGCGCGGCACGATCGACGCGCTTGTCATGGAGGGAACTGATGGTGAGCGGGTATTAACCCTGCAAGACGCAGATCATGCTTATCGGGTCCTTGTTGAGACAATTCGAGACGGTGTTGCCACAGTGGATTCCAGCGGCGTGGTTCTCTACGCTAACAGCCGTTTCGCCGCAATCCTTCGGGTTTCGCCCGAGGGCTTTATCGGCGCCTCTTTGCAAACCTTGGTTTCTCCGTCCGAATGGAAAGTGTTACACCGCTTAATTGCGGACGGGCTTGCAAACAGTACAGAGGGCGACATTACGTTGGATTCGGCGGAAGGACGTCCTAGGGTCGTAAGATTCGCGCTGAACCCTGTTCGGAATTCTAATCCGCCAAGCCTTTGTGTAATCGCAACCGAGCTCACGGAGCTGGTCGAAGCGAATGACGCTCTGAGAATTCATCAAGAATCAGTTCGACAACTCTCGGCTCGCTTGCTGTCGCTTCAAGACGAAGAGCGCCGCCATATCTCCCGCGATTTACATGACATTTCGGGGCAAAAACTTGCGGT
>Ga0070733_10002385_pt1 | contig 13430 bp, 13 predicted proteins | sample Coa_R1_9_FD_66450 | JGI IMG/M metagenome (GOLD analysis project Ga0070733, IMG submission 66450) | Surface soil microbial communities from Centralia Pennsylvania, which are recovering from an underground coalmine fire - Coalmine... | ecosystem: Environmental > Terrestrial > Soil > Unclassified ... | reverse complement strand
TGCTGCTCCACTAACAATGCAGGAACAGGCAGACGCCCCAGACACCTCGTTCACGACCCGCGAGGTCACTTTTGACCTGCCGATCCACGAATGGAAAGAAGATCGTCTGAACCGGGTTCCATTTGTTCGTAATGTGGCAGAACTAATTTTGGAGCAAAAGGCTCCTGTCATTGGAATTGTCGGAACTTTCGGCGAGGGAAAAACATCTGTCTTGAATCTCCTTGAAGCAACGTTGGCACCTAGAAACGATCTGGTCGTCGTGAATTTCAGTTCATGGTTGCCGGGCAGCGAACAGGTGTTGTCATCGTCGCTTTTTTCGACAATTGGTGAAAGTCTCAGGAAACGCTACATCGTCCCCGGCTTGACGAAGCAATTGAAGCAATTTGCCCGGCTTCTTGCGGGGACTGTGCCCAAAGTCGGGGAGACGTTGCAACAGTTATTTGAAGAACCCTCTCAATCTCAACAATTGTCCAGCCTAAAGAAGCTTTTGCAAGACCTGCCTGTTCGAGTCGTTGTACTCATGGACGAATTAGACCGGATGGACAGTGCTGAGTTGCATTTACTGCTCAAAGCGATCAGGGGAGTAGTCGATCTGCCAAACATGACCTATGTTTGTGCCTTCGACAAGAATGCTGTGGTACGTCTCATCGACAATGATGACGCGCTCTACGGGCAGTTGTATTTGGAAAAGTTCTTCCCGATTCAACTTGCACTGCCACGAGCGGATCAAGAACTCTTGAGCACGCTTTTCGATCAAAAGCTGGCGGCGATTTGCGAAGTCTTCAATCTGTTGCAGAATGAGAAGGACAAGAAAGCTTTCAACGAGGAAGTCCTTCCACTCTGGCACACTTCGATTAAACGTTACCTGAGCAATTTCCGCAGGATGACGTTATTCTTCAACGCTCTTCGCATGTCCCTTGAGTCTGTTTCTGCTGAAGTCCACCTCTTTGACATGATGGTGCTTCAACTGGTCAAGATGATCTCCGAAGACACCTACCAGTTCATCTATGACAATGGTCCACTCTTTTACTATCCACGCTGGCGAATCACTCTTTGGACGGAACGTTTGTCGATCAACGATAAACAAGAGGCTGTCATTCGTGATGAAAGGATCAAGGCGTTCTTTAAATCTCTTCCCGAAGCCGTCAGAAATCAGGTGACTCCGCTTATGAAGGAGATTTTTCCAACCGTTGAACACGCCATGAACGGCGAGAGGTTCTCCCAAACGTCACAGAGCGAAAGCGGTGCCGAGAAGACGAAGCGTATTTTTCACCCTGACTATTTCCCTCGCTACTTCATTCATCAAGTGCCTGCGGGAATGTTCGGTCGAGCAGAAATGGACGAATTCATTGACCGACTAAATGCGCAACAGGACATTGGGCGAAGCACAGCGACGTTCGTAGAACAATTCAATAACCTCGGATCGAATCCATGGAAGCGATACGGTTTCTTGGATGCCTTCGTTGGAAGTGCTGATCGTGTCGGCGACGTGCAATCGGAAGGACTCATCTTGGGAATTGCCGAAACTTCTAATTCATTCGAAAGCGATTTTTGGGGCTTCAGCGACTGGGGAAGATCGCGTGCATTGATCTTTGCAGCCGCAAATCGCTTTGCCGGAAGTGCCAAGCTTGAACAGGTTCTCAAGGCAGCGATACACAAGTGCTCCTCAGATGGCTTCGCGGCGGACATCATGCGGTACAGCACAGCAATGCGTCCGCAGAACAACATCATAACGAATTGGACAGGTGTTGAAGAGTCTGCTATCAGAGAAGCATTTGCCGAACGGATGAGAACTCGTTATCAGGTCGGATCGGAAACGGAGTTCCGGTACAACAAGGATGATCTGAGTCCATTCTTTGTTTGGGCGCGTAGCGGCGAGGCGAATAAGGCCCAAGAGATTGCGTTCTTTAGAGACAGATTCCGACGTTACCCTGTCGAACTTGGTAGATTCTTAGGTTGGGCTTTGCCCAAACACACGGTCGCGTATCAAGGCGACCCGCTGGTGACTTTGGAGATTTTGTTTCCGATAGACGAACTCTTTGACCTAGTGCATGGACGCGACGACGAAGGATGGAAAAACTATGAACGAGAGTCGGTAGAGTGGTTCTTGGAGCTTGTCGCTCAGCGCAGGCAAAACCCTGACATTCAGGAACCGCCTGATTTTATCGAAGGAGAATGACTTCTCAGTGGCAAACAAAACGAAAAAGAAACCTGATCTCAACCTACCTGCGAAAACCATCCTTTCGACGCTTCTAGCTGAGTTTAGAGAGAAAGGATTTGGCACGGCAGAACTGCGCGACAGTTATAAGGGGCTAGCGCCAACCGAACTTAGATCAATCTGCTGCTCGGATGGAACAATCTCCACCGTGGATTTCGATCTCGCAATGAGCGATTTGGACGAGTGTGAACTGGTAAAAACCGGGCCTATGACTATGTATGAGAATGAGCCGGGATCGAGTGTTACGGTTCTCGCGTTTTTCAGTAAGAACGAATTTTCATACCTCACAGAGGAGGGATATAAGGCGGCGACACGAATCGGTGCGTCAAGTCCGCCTAGGATTCCAACGCCCCGAGTGCATATCTCTGGAGGGACGTTTAATCAATCTCCGATTGGTGTCGGCGCTCATGTGTCGCAGACCATGAGTGTCGAAGAGCAGCACCAGAACATTATCGCCGGGAACTGGGAGCATTTGGCGAAGGTGCTCAACACCGCTGGTATTTCTCACCCTGAATTGGACGAATTATCGGCGGCGGTCAAGGAAGATGGAAAAACGATTGGAGCGAAGGTGAAGAGCTGGATTGAAAAGACTGCTCCGAAAGTCTTGAGCGGCGGCGTGAAGATCGGGGCTACTGTCGGTCAAAGTTTGTTGCTAGAGTATCTGAGGCAATACTACGGTCTGGGCTAGGGAGATTGCATCAATGGTAAGCGAAAGCGTTGACACAACAGCAACCGGATTCAGGAACAAGAACGGCCAGCTAGTAGTTCGGAACACCGGGAAGCCCGGTACGGATCACTTGCAGTACATCTACCAACTCGCATGCAGCAAATGCGGGCATAACTACGGCGCGAACGGTTCCGATATCCACGAACGAAAATGCCCCGCCTGCCAAGGTGGAAGCCCCGGATTCATTCTTTGACGGCGGGGGGGGGCAGTGGGAAACGGCTTTCTTCTTAGCGGCGGCATGTGTCGGTAGCAATGAGCACATACGGAATCACGCAACTATACGCCAGCCCGAAAGTCCGCACAAAATCAACAGATGTGGGAGAGACCGAAGGTGAGTTGCTCGTTAAGGCTCGAAGTCTACAGGTGGAGTCAGTGCTTGGCGCTGTTGTTCTCGATATATCTCGATGTCTATCGGAACAGGTACTGGCTTGCAATGTGTCAGCAAGAAGCCATTGCCGAAACTGGCCTCTTCTACGTAACACAACAAGTCTGCTACGGGCAGACCCCACGCAGTGTTCTTGCCCATCTGTTTGATGTGCTCTAATTCTCCTGACGATAAACATGCACCTGATGCCACGGCAAGCACGATGTACCAGTCACAATCCACTACTTTTGCCGCAAATGATGCGCTGGGTAATTCTGACTTGGGCCGCAATCGGTTTACTTCCCATCCCATCTTCCACTCATCAAGCATCACGTAACGATGTCTGTAGACACTCGGCAATCGGGAAATGCTACTAGGTGTACTTACGATCACATCTTCTGCTCTCGGATCGGGCATCGATTCAGTTTTTACAAGGTTGGGCTTGCTTGTTGCCTCAGAGGTTTCTGAGGTCGTGGAGGGTTTGATTTTGTTGCTTGTCCCATCAGACGTTTCTGAAGCATTCGAGATAGCTTCTGGAAACCTAGGCCATTTCCACTCGCCTGAAACAAACTGCAAAATCACCGCAAGTGCTAGGGCCGTCCCGATAGCTGCAAGGGCTTGCTTCATTGTTCGATCTCGAAGACAGAGACAGGCGGACTAGCCCAAAACCGTGTGAATTCCGCGAGGCTACCCGTACCTCTTTGCCGGGTGCCGATGGCACGTGGCTTTATGGGTACTACGGCCCGAAGACCGCCCCTCGTGCCTCGCGGAAGCTCTATGCCCCCTCGCGTAGCGGATTCTACTCCTAAACCGCTTCAAAGTTCCTGCTCAATGCTGCAAAGAACCGCTTGAGGCGGGTGAAATGGTGCAAATTCTGCATCAGGTGGGACGCCAACAATTCAATGCTTTAGAGACGTCCGGGCCGATCTTCCCACAACATCCCACAACATTCATGCGTGACCCACGTTACCCGTGCGCATGATCAGGTTCGCCAGTTGCGCCTGCGCCTGGCGTTTCGGTAGTTCGAGAGCCTGCGTGTAGCCGTTCATCGTTGTCCCGAAGGAGGCATGTCGCAGGAGTTCTTGCACAACCTTCGCGTCCACGCCCAGCGACTTGATCAACGTCGAGAACGTGTGCCGGAAAGTGTGCCAGCCGATTGTCTTGTCGATGCCGGCCCGTCGTGCCGCCGGCTGGATGTAGTACCGCATGATGGTCGACAGCCACAACGGCTGGCGCCCCGCCATCTGCGTCGAAGCCCACACCCAATCGGCCGAGGCCGTATAGGTGCTCTCCTGTCGCCACGCGATGAGGACTTGTGCAATGTGCTCATCGATGACAACAGGTTTGCGTGAGGCTTCTGTCTTGCACTTGCCAATCGCCTGGTCCACCACCGAACGCGCGATGTTGATCCGGAGTCCGATGAAATCCAGGTCGCGCCACTGCAGGCCCATCAGTTCGCTTCGCCGCATGCCGGTCAGAGCATCACAGACAATCATGGCCCGCTCCCGCAGCGCCAGTTCTTCGAAGAGCCGATGCAGTTCCTCCACCTCAAGGATCACCGGAACCAGCTCACGCTTACTAGACTGCCGCACCGCGGTAATGGGGTTTTTGTCTGCCATGTCATACCGAATCGCGTGACTAAATATCCCCGACATGATGTTCCTGATTTTGGACTTGCTTCCTCCGCTCAGTTGATCGAGAGAACGAAGCCACTGCTCAACAACAATAGGTTTGATGTTGTGCAGGTACTCGCGTTCCCATTCGGGAAGTATCCACTTCCGTAGATAGACCAGATACGTCGTTCTGGTCTTGTCGGTTTTGTTGTCCGCCAGTAGTTCCGTCTGGCGGTAATGATTGGCCAGATCCCCGAACGTCATCAGCGCCGTAGGTGCAACTTCCCGGTTGATGTTCGCTCGCATGGTCTGGATATGGTTCAGGGCGTCCCACTCGGTGCGAAACTCGCTTACTGTCCCAATTGTGAGCGTCCGCTGTCTACGCTTGCCGTTCGGGCCAAGCTCTCGCCAGAGAAACTCCCACACGTGGGGACCGCGCTTACGCTTCGCTCTTCTGAGATGCCCCTGCTGATACCGTTGCGCCATATTCATGTCCCTTTCATTGGCGCACGGACGGGCGAGCAATATCTATACCACGTTGCATGTGCTTGTCCAGTTCGGATAGTTTGAACCGCCATTGGCGTCTGTTGCCTGTGCCAAGAGGGTGCGCGGGCAAGGCCCCTGAGCGTGCCATACGGATGATCTTGAGGCGATTTGTTTTCAGAAAGGCTGCAGCCTGATCTGGATCGACGTATGGCTCCGGCCACTCCGGCTTGTGGCTCGTTTGTGTTGGAAGCGTCATTCTCCAATCCCTTTGTTTCGATATCGCGGATTTTTCGCGGACCGCTTGCTAACCCTCTGGTTTCTAGTTCCGAGAGACGGTTCTTGCCCAACTCTTGTGATGGACAGTACTCGCCTTAAGCGAGCCACCTGCTGGCGTTGAGCCTCAGAGACAAATCTGTCGATCTGTTCAACTTCGTCAGCCCGTGGAGAGATGTACCCATTCTCGATTGATGACAATCTAGAGCGGTCGATTCCTGTGCCGATGCTCACCGAGTACTGTGAGAGGTGGGCCATTACACGCATCCGTTTCAGTTGATGGCCAAGTCTTTTTGTTGAGTTCCCCATGAAGTCTTCAGCCCGCCTGCAATTCCAAGTACATCAACATCTGCTGTTGACTTATTCTCATCAAACTTCTATTGTTGTGTCAACGGTAAAACGATATATATGGCAGTATATCGATTTACCGTTCGCGCGAGATTTCGAACAACAATGTCGATACGCAAGCAGAAACCACCGGCTCCCAGGGCACGTTCACTCGAAAGAAAAAAAGCTAGGGCGCCAGAATATCCAATCGGACCGCATGGTCGAATGGGCCACGAAGGTTTCTTGGCAGGAATCGGAGGCTGGTCAGGAGACCTTAGCAAAAAGGCAACATGGCTAGCTCCGGCAACCGGCACAGCCCGCAACCGCCCGATCAAAGACCTCATCGACTGGCTGAACGCAAATACCAGAACGGAGCAGGGTCGGAGGGTGCGAGCGTTCATACACGACCTTAAGCAAATCGAGTTACTGAGTGAGCCGTTCGATTTCGTGGTCGCACAGCGTTTCGCACCGCTCGTTGTTCGTGTGGCCGAAGGTGAGCCAGAGCCAATGCAAGCCATCAGACGGATTCATAGTCGAATTCAGAAGGCGTGTAAACGCTACTGTCTTTACCCGCGATTGACATGGGTCCTATGGCAGCAGAACTGGACCCTAGACTTCTGCACTGAGGGGCAAGTCAATGAAGCCCCGATCATCTATAACGGTCCCAGTGACTATGGCCGCAGAGTGTTTGAAGGAGATGCGGCAATCGTTGTGATCGGGATTGTAGAACGAGGTGAAATATCTCGGCTGCGTGCTTGCGATCAATGTGGCTCATGGTTTTTTGCCTCAGCCAACACCTCCCATAATGCGCGTAGGTTTTGTAAGGATGCATGTCGTTTGAAACACTTTCATAGCCGAAAGGGTAGAGAAGTGCAAAGACGATGATGTTGTCCGTTAAATTGGCGGAGGGCAGTGTCGTAGCGAATCAAAGTAACGCGCCGCATGGGTGCTTGAACCCGATACGGCGCTAACCACAGTCGCCTACAAAGGAGGCAACAATGGCTAGACAGCAAAGTAGCACCACTTTCACACAAGAATCCACTCGCCCCATCACTCAGGTGGCGCTATACGCCCGAGTCAGCACCCTCAACAATCAAGATCCAGAAATGCAGCTTGCCGAACTCCGGGAATATGCAGGACGCCGTGGCTGGCAGATCGTAGAAGAATTCACAGACCAGGGCGTGTCCGGCTGCAAGGAGTCGCGGCCGGCGCTGAATCGGCTGATGTCAGACGCTTGTCGTAGGCGGTTCGACGCCATTTTGGTCTGGAAGATTGATCGGTGGGGACGTTCATTGAAGCATTTGGTCACCTCACTCGCTGAACTCGACGCATACGGAATCGCATTCATAAGCCTCCGTGACAACCTTGACTTGAGCACACCATCTGGCCGGCTGATGATGCAACTCCTGGGCGCAATGGCTGAATTCGAGAGGGCCCTAATCCAGGAGAGGGTCCGGGCCGGACTTCGGAACGCGCGCGCCAAAGGAAGACGACTGGGGAGACCACGAGTGATTGTGGACGCCTCCCAGATTGCCTCTTTGCGTTCGCAGGGGCGTTCATGGGCCCAAATCAAGGACGAAATAGGGGTCAGCAAAGGAACTGCGCAGAGGGCGCTTGTAGGCTTGCCCAAAACTGTCTAGCCGAGTTCTTGGTTGTATCTTTGGCAGTTCGTCGACGGTTAGACGTGGGTGGGTTTGTCCAAGACATAATCCCATCCGATGAACGCTTTCGAGAGAACTCGCTGCAAACGCTCACCTAGCAGTGACTGAACTTGTCAATGTCCACTGTCACACGTCGAACAGCCTTGAAGTCAGCATCCAGAATGCTCCGTACTGCCGTGTCCGCACCCAGAAGCCGGCTGTTCTGCAGAGCAGGCACGGTGGCCGACATGAAAAGAACGCTGCATCCAAACTGTGAAACCAGGGCCTTGAGTGCAGCCACGCACGGTGTCAGCAGTCGCAACGGAAGGGCCTGCGGCTCGTCGATCACGATCATAGTGTTCACAAGGTTGTGGAGCTTCCTCGCAGCTCCTGCCGTCGTGCACTCCGAGCTAATGAGGCGTGCCTACAAATCGAGCATACCCTTGATACCAATTTGTCGATATTCCCCGTTGCGCAGTCTGTAGGGGCATGGTGCCAGCACATACTTGCCGATGCAGCCAATTCTCAAGTTGATCTTTTTCGTGGGCACCCGGCGTTGGTTTATATGGTTGTGGCCAAAGGTTCTTGATGTCGTTTGACCCGCCGCTTTCCAACGAAATCAAATGGTCGATTTCGACTTCCTTTCCATTGCAGTGCTCGGGGGGTACTCCATATAGCTCGCAAGCCTGCCTCTTGACCGAGAGTGGGACATCCCTGACAGTCTCCGTGTATCCAGGAGTGCAGAGTGTTTGCATACTGGTTGGCGAGTTCCTCAGAGAGCTAAGTAGAAGCGAAAGCAGAATCCATAAAAAATGATCTAATTTATCAAAGCGGGCCGTGTCAGCACTCCGACCCGGCCCGTAGCTAACCGGTGTCACCTACAAGTACGCACAGGCCGAGGTTGCGAGGCGAGGTATCAATATGAGGCTCAACGGTCTTGCGTAGCTTCGTCAATCGTGAGTGGCTCTATCAATTGTGGAATTGCCTTCACGTACTCCAATCTCTCCGGTATCGTATTGCGGGTTCCGGCGATCCAACTAAGGGCCTGGCTAACGTGGAAGAGATTCTGCACCGGAGCACAGGCCCCGGGAACGACGCTCCGGCTGGCTATCGGGAGTTGATGAGGCTTGAGATTGTGGACATGTTCGACCTCGCCATCGAAGCCTGCGTTGATGATGTTCCAGACCCGTGCTGCAGCGTGCGGTCCCCACTTCTTCGCAACTTTTTCGTCAAGCCACCTCTTGGCTTTCTTCCAGTTTCAGGAAGTCGCACTATGCTTTCAGCAAAGGTCGCGCTGGCGGTGGCGCCTGCTCAATCCGGGTGATCTGGCCGCGCAACCAACCGAGGAGCGCTTCTTCCAATTCGAGCTGTGTGCCGTAGCGATAGAAATAATCAATGGTCTGCCCCTTTTCGTTGAGAGGGATAAACCGGCACGGCGACTCTTCATTCTGCACTTCACCGGGAACAAGCTTCATCAATAGACACTCGCTGCACGGATGTGATCGGGCGGGATCACCCAGGTTCAAGCAACTGGGAGAGTCTTCAAAGATGGACGGAGCACGCCAGGGTGTGCGGGGAGAACGCCCGTAGCCTCCATCTTCCACGAATTTCAGTTCAAACTTGAGAAGCTTAAGCAATTCGTCCTGATCCTGTGCCATATCTCACCTCGCTATACGCACACAGCTTCGCCCAAAGCCCTCTCGGGTCGCGATGACCGTCATCACCTGGTTACGTGACCTGAATCACAAACCCCGGGCTGGAACCGCCGCGGACGGTGTGTATCTGAAATCACCGCGCGGTGTGCCCTGAGTCACTGACTTCTGATTTCTTTTGACCTACTCTCACCTCGTTTAATGATGTTGACTCGCAAAGAATCCGCTCCCAGGAGGTCAGCTTGCGAGTCGCACCAATCATCACAAAAAGAAAGGAGAACTATCATGTTTGCACGCATTGTTGAATTCATCCCGAGGTTGGAACAGAAAGAACAGTTTGTGAAGGTTCTGCAAAACGAGGTACTGCCGATCCTCAAAAAGCAAACGGGATTTCTGGAGATCTTGCCCTTTTTCCCGGAGACCAAGACAGAAAAGATGATCACCATCAGTCTGTGGGCGGAAAAGCGGGATGCCGAGCGCTATGAGCGCGAGATGTATCCCAAGGTGGAAGCAATCCTCAAGCCGTATCTGACCACGCCTGTCTGCTTCAAGTACTACAACCTGGAACCCTCGCTTTGCGAGCACTTCGTGGCGGCCCTGACGGCCTGAAGCTGGGCCAGAAGGACCTTGCCGGAGCAGCACGGCTGCTCCGGCTTTTATGTTGGAGCGAATCTGGGGATTTGAATCACACCCATATGTGCGCCGGGCTGCCGACAATGTCACAGTGCCGGGACATACTTATGTCCGTCCGTTGAAGAACGGTTCGTCGGGGTTAAAACGACTCAGTCTACAAGGAGGAAACATTATGGACTTAAGCACGAGATATCTCGGCATGCGACTGCGTACACCACTGGTCGCCTCCGCGTCTCCGATATCGCACGAAATCAGCGCCATCCGTCGCCTTGAAGAGGCCGGAGCCTCAGCCGTCGTGCTCCACTCCCTGTTTGAAGAACAACTGCCTCAGGAGCGCTCCGAAGTTGAACACCATTGCAGTGTCGGCTCTCATAGTTTTGTCGAGTCGCCCAGTTACTTTCCCACGGCCATCGAATTCCGAACCCGGCCCGACGACTATCTGGATCACATTTGCAAAGCCAAAGACGCCGTGGACATTCCCATTATCGCTAGCCTCAACGGTGCGACCCTCGGCGGTTGGGCGAAGTATGCCAAGCAGATTGAACAAGCCGGAGCCGACGCCATCGAATGCAATATTTACTTCGTTCCCACAAGGATGGGCGTCCCCGGCTCCGAGATAGAGCAGACCTATATCGACATTCTCCGGGAAGTAAAAATTTCCGTTCGTATCCCGGTGGCCGTGAAGCTCAGTCCCTTTTTCAGTAATTTCGCCAACGTGGCGAAGCGACTGGACCAAACCGGCACAGACGGCCTGGTCCTGTTCAACCGCTTCTACCAGCCTGACATCGACCTGGACGAACTGGAAATCAAGCCCAACGTGCTCCTCAGCAGCCCCCATGAGTTAAGGCTGCCCCTGACATGGATCGGCATCCTCTACGGCCGCATTCGTGCCAGCCTGGCTGCAACGAGTGGTGTGCATGGTCCCGAAGACGTAATCAAGCTGCTCATGGTTGGGGCTGATGTCACCATGCTGTGCTCCACCCTATTGCGCAATGGCATCAAGCCGCCACCGGCTACCTGTACCTGACTCGCTACCCCCGGCAGCCATAGGCGATGGAAAGACTAAAAGCTAGTTTCGAGAAACACAAGTGAATCTCTACAAAGAAGTCCAAAAGCGCGTAAAAACTCACTCTGGTTTTGTGCCCGAAACATCCTGGATCGCTCACATCCTAGAACTAAATGGCAACACTCCCCGCAAGGCGCATAATCGACCTGATCCGAATATTCGTCAGAAAGTATGCCCACCCGCCAAGCGGGCTGCCATTGAGCGTGAGTTGCGCCTACTTGGTCGAATCTAGCCACACCGAAAGGCAATGGTTTCAGCCCGAAGAAAAGGCTCGTCCCCGTTGAAGAGTCCCCGCTCTAATCCACTGGACATGCTCACTGAACCCTCTCTTCTTCGGCAAAGCTGCTTCGGTTCTTCCCGATCACACGGACTTCTCTCCCAGCGTATTTGATCGCCATGCCAAGGAGCATATATTCGTCCTCTTGGTAGTCGGCGGCAAAGGCATCTTGGTGAAGCAACACAGTTCCTTGTCATCCGCGCACGCTTTCGCGAACTCGGGAAGCCTCTTTGGTCGACAATCAGGTGGCAGCACCGGCTGAAACGAGGACACCCAACTTGCACCGGGCGAAACAATCACTCATCAAGAGTGCGGATGGAAGGGTGGCGACAGTGGCGACTCGGCGGGAGAAAAAACCTTGTCCAACAAAAAACAAAAGAACCCTCTTGACTCCGACCGGCCTTCTCATGGAAGGCGATTACACTCATTGACCCTCAGTCGTGGAGTCACGCCGTCTAGCCTCCAGACCCATCCGGACCCGCAAGAAATTGCGGGTCCGTTGTTTTTGCTCAGCAATTCTGTGATCTGCATCACATTCATCGGTGACCTGCGTCATAGACGCTCTGTGAGACCTGGACTAACATCGGCGGCATCGGCTCCCATAGCCCGCTCGCTACCGCAGCGCGTGGCAGTCGTCTGTGGAATTCGGTTCCCCCAACTTAAGTGATCTCTCAAGTTCCAGGAGACAGCCATGCCTGTTCATATACCCCAAGGTCGCCCAGCGGTAGTTACTCACGTTGCGCTCCGCATTCGCTTTCTGATGATAGTTGCTTTTTCCCTCCTCAGTCTGCCTGCTTTCGGTCAGACATTGGTCTCGATTACCGTGACGCAGATTCTGGATCAAAACGTTCCAACTCAATTGCCGGTGGGTGCGGATCGCCAGTTCACGGCAGTGGGCTCGTATTCGGACAACAGCCAGCAATACATTACGCAACAGGTCACCTGGAGTTCCGAGAACACAGGTATCGCCACGGTCAGCGCCAACATGGGGCTGGTTCTGGCAACTGGACCGGGTACGGTAAACATCGACGCGACGTTGAACGGCATCCAGGGATCGAGTTCTCTGACCGTGATCGCCGATACGCTCACGGGGGTGGTTATCACGCCGGCTGCCCCCGCCTTGCAGACCGGAGCCAGCCAGCAGTTCTACGCCACTGCAACCCTGGGTTCGGATGTGATCAATGACGTGACGTCGATCGCGACCTGGAGTACCAGCAATAAGGCAGTCGCTACCGTCTCTTCGACCGGGATGGTAACCGCCGTCGGACCGGGCACTGCCACAATCGGCGCAGTGTACAGCACCCGCAAGGGCACTGGGATCTTAAACGTGACCACAACTCCGCCGCCGAACCTGGGACAATGGAGCCCGCCGCAGACTCTGGGCATGCTCGCCATCCATGGAGCGATGCTTCACAGTGGGAAACTTCTGCTCTGGGGTTATCCCGTCGGCCGCAATGGCGGTCCTTCGCCGGCCCGCCTGTACGACCCCGTTGCCAACACCGTCAGCGATGTGACCCTTCCTTTTCCAGTGGATATTTTCTGCGCCGGCCAATCCATTATGTACGACGGACGAGTGATCGTATCCGGTGGGCTGGACGATTTCCACTATCCGGCGGATTCGGGAATTTTCAACACAACCCTCTTCGACCCGGCCACCAATACCTGGTCGGCAGGCCCCTTGATGAATGCTTCCCGCTGGTATCCGACCAGTATTCCCATGCCCGATGGAACAATTCTGGTTGCCGCGGGCACAGCCAACGACGGAGTTCATATCCAGATGTCAATGGAAAGCTACAGCTTGACGACCAATACCTGGACACTGCTCCCGGCATCAGCCAACATGCCTCAACCCAACGACGACTACCCGTTGTTCAACATACTGCCCAGCGGAAACCTTTTCTGGGCCGCGCCACGGCTAAGCCAGTTAGGCAGCAATATGTACAACCCCGGGACCAAAACCTGGAGTTTCGTGGGCAATCTGAATTGGGGACCGCGTGAGCACGCAGCCGATATCCTGTTACCCAAATCCCAGAAAGTGATGATCGTCGGCGGGTCGTCTACCAAGGCCGGCGGTCCTACGGCCACGACTGAGATCATTGATTTTTCACAGCCAAGTCCCGCGTGGGTCTACGGCCCGTCGCTGAACATCGCCCG
>Ga0070733_10002384_pt1 | contig 13431 bp, 13 predicted proteins | sample Coa_R1_9_FD_66450 | JGI IMG/M metagenome (GOLD analysis project Ga0070733, IMG submission 66450) | Surface soil microbial communities from Centralia Pennsylvania, which are recovering from an underground coalmine fire - Coalmine... | ecosystem: Environmental > Terrestrial > Soil > Unclassified ... | reverse complement strand
CGTCCACGAGATCGGGCGATCGACCAACGATGGGAAAGAGCTCATCGGCCTCGAGTCATCTGCTGGAATCACCATTTGGGTCACTCAGTCCGGCTTGCCGTACCCGGTCGAGGCAACAGGTGAGCTGAACGGATCGCACGCGGCGATCCGCTTCAGTGGATGGAACAGTTTCGCCAATCCGAGCGCGCCGAAAGGCTCGATTCCGTTGAGCTCGCTTGCTCCTTGAGGCTCGCGGCGACTCGGTCGGATCGGAGTGCGTCAACGCACTAAGGCGGCAAGCGGTTCGCCCACTTCGAGCGGTACCGCGGTCGGGTAATCCCCGGTTAGGCATGCCGAACACAGCTCAGCGCCGGAGCCACCGACCGCGCGAAACAGCCCCTCGAGCGTCAGGTAGGCGACCGAATCGGCACCGAGGTGCCCGGCGATGTGGTCGACGTCCAATATGGCGGCAAGCAGTTCCTCGCGATGTGGGGTATCGATTCCGTAAAAACAGGGCCAACGAAATGGCGGCGACGAAATCCTTAGATGCACCTCCTTCGCACCGGCATCGCGAAGCAGCTTCACGATTTGGCTCGTCGTCGTGCCGCGAACGATGGAGTCGTCGATCACGACGAGCCGCTTTCCCCCGACGCTCTCGCGCAACGGATTGAGCTTGCGCCGTACACCGTCGGCACGCGCCTCTGCTGTCGGAGCGATGAAGGTGCGGCCGATGTAGCGATTCTTCACGAGTCCTTGGCCGAACGGGATGCCGCTTCGCGCGGCGAACCCCTCTGCCGCCGGCACGCCTGAGTCGGGAACACCGATCACCAAGTCGGCATCGGCTGGCGCCTCGACAGCCAGTTGGTCTCCCATTCTTCGCCGTGCCGCGTGCACCTCGTTGCCGTTCAAAACGGCATCAGGGCGAGCGAAGTAGACGAACTCGAACACGCAAAGGCGTGGGGCGATACGAGCCTCGGGGAACGGCCGCAATGACCGAACACCGAGTTGGTCGATGATGACGAGCTCACCCGGATCGATCTCGCGTTCGAACGTTGCTCCGACCGTCGCGAGCGCCGGACTCTCAGATGCGACCACCCACCCGGGCTGGGTACTCCCCGAAATCTCGAGCCGCCCGAGACAGAGGGGACGGAACCCGTGCGGGTCTCGCACTGCGTACAGATGCGTTGCGTCGATGAGACCAAGGGAGTACGCGCCTTCGAGACGGGGGAGAACCTCCAAAAGCGCCGCTTCGAGACCGTCGTCATTTGGCCCATCGATCGAGTCGGCGGGAAAAGCCCTCGCCAGCAGCTCTCCAATGAGGTCGCTGTCGGAAGGCGCGAGACCGGGCAGCATGCCGGACGCCTGTTCGAGCTCGCTGACGTTGGTCAGATTGCCGTTGTGGCCGAGCGCGAAGCCGGCCTCGCCGAACGCCCGATAGACCGGCTGCGCGTTTCGCCAGTCACTTTTCCCCATCGTCGAATAGCGGACATGGCCGAGACCGAGAAAGCCCTGCAGTGAAGCGAGAGACCTGGCGTTAAAGACCGAGGTGACGAGGCCCATGTCCTTCATAACCGTGATCGTTTCGCCGTCGCTGACGGCCATTCCGGCCGATTCCTGGCCACGGTGTTGAAGAGAGAACAGTCCGTCGAAGACAAGCGGTGCGACTTCGAGATTGGAGGCGTAGACGCCAAAGACGCCGCAGGCCTCCCTCATTGGGGCCATTCTGTCACCCGGCCGGTACGGCCATGCCGACTCCTCCACGCGTCGAGATCGCGCAGGCGACGTCCGTGTCTGTACGGTTGCCTCGATGCTCGATCTGCATACCCATTCGACGTGCTCGGACGGCTCCGAAACTCCGCGCCGGGTCGTCGAGCTCGCTTTCCGAGCTGGATGTAGCGCGATCGCGCTGACAGATCACGACTCGTTTGACGGCATCGACGAAGGAAGAGCGCGAGCGGCCGAGCTCGGAATCGACTTCGTATCCGGCTGCGAAGTGTCGTGCGCGAGCAGAGCCGGACCGTTGCACTTGCTGTGTTACTTCGTCGACGACGACGAGAGCAGACTGGGTCAGGTGCTGGTCGCCACCCGAGCAGACCGCGCCAGACGTAACGACCGCATCGCTGAGCGAATCGAGGCACTTGGCATCCCGGTCTCCCTCGCCGACGCGACCAAGGAGGCGAAGGGCAGCGTGGTCGGGCGACCGCACTTTGCGGCAGTGCTCGTTCGCGTTGGCGCGGCGCGGTCGATCGAGGACGCGTTCGATCGCTTCTTAAAGCGCGGTGCAGCCGCCTACGTCGCTCGCGAGCCACTAGAGGCTGACGAGGTGATCCGGGCAGCCTCGGCGTCGAGCGCCGTCGTCTCCCTCGCCCATCCGCACTCGACGGAACTTGACGCGACCGATCTCGACCGCCTCGTCGCCGAGCTCGCCGCCGTCGGGCTGAGCGGGCTAGAGGCGTACTACTCCGGATACGACAAGGCGATCCAGAGCGAGTTAGTCACCCTTGCCCGCTCCCACAATCTCGTGCCCACCGGGGGATCGGACTTTCACGGCGATTACCGACCGTGGTCGCGAATCGGGATCGGCGCCGGAGACCTCGAGGTTCCCGACGCCACCCTTCGCGAGCTCAAAGAGCGGCTCGGATAGAAGTTCAGCTCGCGGCGGTGATCGAGACGGGCGCAGAGCCCGCAACCGGGTCAGGCTCAGTTGTCGAAAGGCGGGCCGTCCCGAATGCCCCGACAGCGCCGTTGCTCGAGACGATCCAATAACCGGCACCGTCCGGCGTGCTGGCAATCCCGACCATGCGGCCATGGAGGCGGACGCCGGCGGTCAAGGGTTCTCTCCAAGCCGATCCGAACGGGAATACCCGTCCGTTGGCCGCCAGGACCCAGTATCCCGGCGCGCCGGTCATCAAGGCGATGGCCGTGAACTGACGGTGGGGCTGGTCGACGGACCCGAGTGTCGGCGCGTCGCCGAACGCCTCGACGATCCCGTGCGCCGAAAGCACCCAGTAGCCGCCGCCCGTCGGCGACGACGCGATCCCGACGGCTTTTCCTATTTTCACAGTCGCCCCTTCGGGGTGACGAAGGCGGGCGGCGCCGAACGCGACAACACGGCCGGTCGACGTGAGAACCCAGTACCCCTCGCCTGCGGGATCGGCGGCAATCGCGACCGGTCGGCCCGCGCGGCGCGAACGACCGAGGGAGCCAAGAGATGGCGCACCGTCGAGGCCTCGGACGGCGCCGCTTCGGGTCAACACCCAAAAGCCCCTCCCGTTCGAACTGGCGGCGATGGCCACTACCCCACCCGTTGGCCTTCGCACCTTGAGCGTGAATAGCGTGCCCGGCGGTCGGGCGACGTCGACGGCGCCGTCTTTGTGGGCGATCGCGAGCATCTCGGGGATCGGTTCGACGGTGAGAGGCACGATGGCGTCCCCGCTCACTCCGGCAGAGTCGGTGACTTGAAGGTCGAGCATGCTCGTGCCCGGGGTTCCCGGGGTTCCGGACAACGTCCCGGCGGAGTTGACGACGAGGCCACCTGGCAGTCCACCGCCCGGTCCGACGCTCCAGGTGTACGGGGGAACACCCCCTGCGGCGGTGAGCGTCGCCGAATAGGTTTCTCCGACCGTCGCAAGCGGCAGCGTTGCCACGGTCACGGTGGGCGGGGGCTCGACTGTGAAAGTGAACGAGTTCGAAACCGACAACCGGTTGTCATCGGTGACTTCGACCGCAAGCTGAAATTGCCCAGCAGCGGCCGGGGTGCCCGTGATGATCCCATTCGAATTCAGCGTCAGCCCTGTCGGGAGCGCTCCGGCCGAAATCGACCAGGTATACGGTCCGACTCCGCCAGCGGCGCGGACGCGAAAGTAATACCCGACACCGACGCCTCCGTCGGAAAGGGCGCTCGTCGTGATGACGAGCGGCGGTGCGAGTTGGAACGAACCGGTGAAATCACAGCCCGGTGGGGCCGTGCCAGAAAGCGTCACGTTCGCAAAGCCCGGCGCCAGGCTCGGCACGGTGAACGTCAGCTGCGTCCCCTGTTGGGAGTCGATGGCCGCGGTTGCCGAGGCGCCCGCTTCTGTGAAGGTGACGTTGTTAACGCACGTCAAAGATGTCGACATCGACGTTGCAATCACCTGCGTGCCGGGTGCGGCTTTCGAGGGAGAAAAGCTCACCGAACTCGACTGCGCGCCGGTCCTCGACGCAAACAAGAGCTCACCTGAGACGAGCACCGCGAGAGCGCCGACAGCCATGATCCACCTTGACACGCGATGCGCTGTCGGAGGCGTTCGAGTTCGTGTACGCGGTGTCGGAGTCAAAGCAGTCAGACAGTAGCGAGGCATCAGCCGCTTTTTGTTGTCGCGAGCGCTAGACGGAGGGGTCGTAGTCCTTGCCGGCCGAGGGGGGAACTGCGATGCCCGAGCGACGCATTCCTTCCTCTGTTCGGGCGACGACCGTTTCTAGGACTGCGACGCGTGCATAGTGTTTGTTCTCGCCGGCGACGAGCTCCCATGGCGCGCGTTTCGTATCGGTTCGCTCGAGCATTTCCTCGATCGCTTCGAGATACGCCGACCGTTTCGAGCGGTTTCTCCAATCTTCGTCCGTGAGCTTCCAGCTCCGCAGTGGATCGCTGCGGCGCGCTTCGAAACGACGCTTTTGCTCCTCGTCGGAAATGTGAAGCCAGAATTTGACGAGCGTCGTTCCTTCGGACACGAGATCGCGCTCGAAGCTTTGGATCTCGTCATAGGCCCGGTGCCACTCGTCATGTGACGCGAAACCCTCGACGCGCTCGACGAGCACTCGCCCGTACCACGAACGGTCGAAGACGGTCATCTCTCCTAGCCCAGGAAGGTGGGGCCAAAAGCGCCACAGGAAATGGTGGCGCTTCTCCTCGGCTGTCGGGACTCCAAACTCGGCAACTCGGAAGTGCCGCGGGTCGATTCGGGCGACGAGCCGCTTAATCGCTCCACCCTTGCCCGAGGCGTCCCAGCCTTCGAAGACGACGCAGAGAGGAGGTCCGAGGTCTCCCGAGCCGATAAGTCCGCCGTTGATGAGCCGCAAGTGGAGGAGTCGGCGCTGCAACTGCTCGAGTCGTTTTAGTGAATCGGCGCGACTCATGGACAAGGACAAGTCGACCTTGTCGAGCCGGCCCGTCACCGAAACGCCCCCGAGGAACGCCTCGCCGGTGGCGGATACTGCGGTTCGAGCCGGCGAGGAGCCGCCCCTAGTCGTGCGTCGCGTCGACTTAACCAGCCCCGGCGACGACGACCTCCTGCGTTTTCGTGACTTGTCGACGTTGCCACGCTGCCCAGGTTCGCGCGATCACGAAGGATCCCGCGCCAAACACGCCGACAAAGAAGCCGATCGGCCAATTCGACTCATAGGAGGCGACAATCGCCATCCAGATGGTGACAACGGCGATCGCGACGCTGAGCGAAAGGGCGCGCCACGGACTCGGCGTGAACGACCGTGCCGCGGCCGCTGGTGCGATCATCAAGCTGAACATCAAAAGTGCCCCGACCACCGGTACGGTCGTCGTCGTCGTGATGGCGATGATGAGCAGGAAGGCGATCTCCATTCGATACGGGCGGATGCCCCGCGCCTCGCCGATCTCGGGCAACACAGAGCTGAAAAGGAGCGGCCGATAGACGACCGCGATCGCCCCCAGACTGACGAGCGCAAGCAGCAGGGTCGGCAGGATCTGAGACCGGCTGATGCCAAGGATCTCGCCGAACAGCAACGAATAGATCTCCGGCGCGTATTCGGTGCTCATCGACAAAAACAACGCGCCGAGCCCGAGCATCAAAACGAACGCCAGCGCGGTCACGACGTCGTGGCGTCCGCGTCGTCCGAGCCAGGCGATCAGCAGTGCACCTGCCCCGGCGAAGACCCCGAACCCGAGCAGCGTGCTCGCACCGATGAGCGCGGCGCCGGCCGCCCCGGCGAAGGCACCTTGGGGTAGGGCATGGGAAGCAAATGCGGCCCCGCGCATCACCGCGAAGAATCCTGTCGCGCCGGCTACGACGGCGACGACGGTAGCGACGATCCAGGTGTTCAAAAAGAGTCCTGAAAACACGTAGATTCGCTCGAGTACTCAGTGGCAGACGGGGCCGGATTCCCCGTCGTCGGTCTCTATGTGTCTTTTCTTCTTGAACGCATGCTGGGTGGCTACATGGACACTCACGTAGAAGGAGAAGATCAGCGCGACGACGAGGAAACTCACCGGCCAGCCGCGTCCGACCGGCGGCCAGTAGTAACTGTCGTAGGCAAGAAGGATCCCGACCCACACCGCGACCAGTCCGATCAGGCCGGAAAGGGCGAACGCGAACCCCGGTCGTTTCGTCAAGTGCAGTGCCGTCGCCGCCGGGCCAACGACGAGGGCAACGCCGAGCACCGCACCGATCGTGATAGCTGAAAGGGCGACCGACAATGAGAGCGCTAGCAAGTAGCCGAGTCCGACCCATCTCGCCGATACGCCCCGCGCGGCGGCGAGGTCGGAATCGAGAGCGGTCAGGAGCAACCGCCGGTAGAAGACGACGACGATGGCAAGAACAAGCGCGCTGAGTCCGACGATCGTCGGTACGACCGATGACGAAATCACGAAGATGGACCCGAAAAGAATTGTGATCGAGGCGCCAGTGGTGCTTGTGTGCGTTGTGTCGAAATACAAGAACAGAGCTGCGAATCCCAGCGCTGCTCCGAGCACTATGCCCGTCGCGATGTCACGACCGCGAGGTCGCCGCAGCCCGATCATCTCGATTACGCCGGCCGACACGACGGCAGCGGCGACGAATCCCGCCAAGGCGCTCACGCCGACGAGATAGGCGCCCGAACCACCGGTCGCGCCGACGTCGCTTATCGCCTCGGTCGTGAAGGACTGACCACGTATCACTGTGAAGACGCCGACGAGGCCGGAAACGACAGCAACGACACCACCGACAACGAGCGCAGTTTGAACGATGGGATTCGAGAAGAACCCGGGCGCGATGACGCCACCGAGGACAGACATCACTTCACGAGCCGATCCCTTCTCGAAGGTGAGTGACGACCCCTTCTCTGTCGCTGCTCAGCACGTCGGCGACACTTTCGGCGATGACGATGATCCTGCCGTGAACCCGAAGTACGTCAACGTGGTGACCGTAAAGAGCACTGAGAACATCTTGGCGGACAACCTCTTGAGTAGATCCTGAGGCAACCCGACCCTCGGCGATGTAGACGATGCGGTCCATGTACGGCAGGAGCGGATTCATGTCGTGAGCTGAGATCAGCACCGCGACGTGATGCTCTCGCGCCAGACGGGCGAGCAAAGTCGAGATTTCCTGAGCACTGCGGATATCGAGATTGGCGAGTGGCTCGTCCAACAAAAGGAGTCTTGGGTTCCCGGCCAGAGCATGGGCGATGAGGATCCTCTGCTGCTCACCACCCGAGAGCGTTCCGACTCTGGCGTCGGCGAAGCGCGCAGCATCCACGGCCTTCAAGAACTGATCGACCGTTTCGCGACGGCGTCGTGACGGCATCGGCATCCCGAATCGGTGCCCGTCGAAGCCGAGCGCGACGACGTCCCGGGCGCGAAGCGGGACGTCCGGGTCGAACTGGACCTTCTGGGGCACGTAGCCGATCAGCCGAGAGTGCCCCGTCCGGTCTCGTCCCGCGATCCTCACCTCACCTGACGACCGTTCTTGCAGACCGAGGATCACACGCAACAGGGTCGTCTTTCCCGCTCCGTTGGAGCCGATCAGCCCAGCGAACTCGCCTGCGGCCACACTGAATTCGACGTCGTGGAGAACCTCGCGTCCGCCAAGCCAGACCGAGACGCCAGCAAGCGCCAAGACCTCCTCGCGGTGGCGGGTAATGGGGCCGTGCTGAGTCACAGCTTCACGGTCGACTTCCCGCTCTTTAGCGCGTTGTACAGAGCGACGACCTCGGCGACCATCCAGGCCTGATATGTGAAGCCGGGCGTGGGCATCGTTTCGTAGACGCCGACCACCGGCACGTGGTGAGCTTTCGCGACGCCGAGGAACGTTGCCGTCAGCGAGTCCGTAACCTGTTGGTTGTAGACAAAGACCCGAACTTGCCGTTTCGACAACAGGCTTTCTTCGACTGAGATGCCCTGGGGCGAGGGGTCAACGCCGTTCATCACGTCAGCTTGGAACGTGAACGGCGTCTTGTTGACAAGCCCCGCCGCCTGGATCATGTAGTCGGCCACCGGTTCGGTCGTCGCCACCGGCGCATTCGGGAACTTCGCCTTCAGGTTCGCCATCGCTCGCAGCCACGGCTTGAGGGAATCGTCGAAAGCGACAAGGTTGGCGTGGTAGTACGACGCATGCGTTGGGTCGATCGCTGCGAGGTCCGTTGCGATGGCCTTGGCGACTCTCGGCATCGTGGTCGGGTTGTACCAAAGGTGCGGGTTCGGGGTGCTTTTGGGCAAACCGAGCAACGACTGAACGACCATCACCTTGCGTGATCTGTTAGGCGAACCATTCTCGATCTTCGTCATGTAGTCGTCGTATCCGAGGCCGTTCTGGACAATAAGCCTCGCCTTGCTGATCACCTCGGCGACGCTCGGGCTCGCCTCGAACGTATGGGGATCCGTGTTCGGGTTGCTCTCGATCGCCGTGGCACTCACATAGTGACCACCAATTTGAGCGATCACGCTCGCGTACTCGTTCTCCGCGCCGACCGCGACGATCTTTGAGGCCGGGCGCGATGCGGTGGCGTGTGCGGCGCCGGCGATCGACGTAACCGTCGCGATCACCGCGAGGACGGCCGTTGCAGTGCCCCACCTCGCGACTCTTTGACGCTGGTCGGTGCCCAACTGACGACCCCCTTCTAGTTCGCGTACGCCCTCCGGTCGGGACCATTGCTAATGATACTCACTCTCAAAAGAGAGGAGGTCAGCTGCACCTCGTCGGGCTGCCAGCAGCTAACAGCCAGATATCGTTTTCGAGGTTCTACCTGGGCATTTGACGCCGATTTCGAGAGCTTGGATAAGCGGGCGCACGGCGGTCTCACGAGTCACCTCTAGGACTGATTCCACTAATTCGTGTCTCGGTTGAGAGCGAAACGGCGGAGGACCGGTACGCTGGCGTGGTGACGGATCAACTAACGGTCGCGGACGAAAGAACCCACCGCGACGTTGCGTTCCGCCTCGCCCGTCAAGAGCAGCGCTATACGCGCCAACGAAGAATGATGGTCGACGCGCTCTCGGTGATTGGTCGCCCGGCCACAATCGGCGAACTGCTCGATGCCGTCCCGGATCTCCCTCTCAGCACCGCCTACCGCAATTTGGCGGTTCTCGGGGATGCCGGGGTCGTCCGGCGCATCAACGGGAGTGACGAGTTCGGGCGTTTTGAACTCGCTGAAGAAGTAAGCGGCCATCATCACCATCACGCCGTCTGCACCAACTGCGGGCTGGTGATCGACGCGACGAGCTCGTCACGACTTGAAGCGGCGCTCGCCGAGACCGCCAGAGCGATCGCCGAAGAGAACGGGTTCGACGTCGCCGACCATCGACTCGAACTCGTCGGTCGTTGCCGGAGCTGCGGGCGGAGATAGCGAATGCGCTCGCCAACCAAAAGCGAGCGCCCGGCTCGTTAGTTCACGCTCTCGAGTTCGTTCCTGAACTGCACATCGCCGCGAGAGGTGCCGTCACCATCGCCTTCACCCGACTCCTCCGCGGCAATCGCCCAGCGCTCCTCAATCCGCCCGTAGTGCCAGATTGATAGCGCGATTATCCACGCCGCGACGAACAATCCCGCGATCACGAATCCGGCGAGGTTGATATTGAACCCGCTGACGGCTCCCCAGAAGCCCCCACCAAGGTGCAACTCGTTTGAGATCAGTCCAAGGAGCTCGATTGTTCCGATAGCGAACGCGACGAGGACAGAGAGCCCGGTTATCGAAAGGTTGTAATAGACCTTGCGAACCGGCTCCGCGAAAGCCCACCCATAGGCGAAGTTCATGAAAGTTCCGTCGATGGTGTCGAGCAGCGTCATGCCGGCTGTGAACAAAAGGGGCAACGCCATCACCGCGTACCAGGGCATCGACGACTCGGCCGCACCGGCGGTGGCGGCGAGCAACGCCACTTCGGTCGCGGTGTCGAATCCAAGTCCGAAGAGCACTCCCACCGGGTACATCTGCCACGGGCTTGAGATCGTGCCGAGCCGTCTGCCGAGGATGCGCACCATGAATCCACGCAACTGAAGCTGCCGATCGACTTCGACTTCGTCGTAGCGACCGTGCCGCATCTCCAGGAAGACGCGGAAGATGCCGACCAGGATGACGAGGTTTATCGCCGCGATGAGGTAGAGGAACGACCCCGAGACCGCGGTTCCAAAAACACCACCGAAACTTTGCAGCGCTGAGTGCGGGTCACGTATCGCTGGGAATAAGTGCTTCGCTGCGAAGGTAAGGCCAACACCCAGGCTCACGACAACGGTGGAATGCCCGAGTGAAAAGAAGAATCCCACGCTGAGCGGCCGCTTTCCTTCGCCCATGAGCTTACGAGTCGTGTTGTCGATAGCCGAGATGTGGTCCGCGTCGAAGGCGTGACGGAGGCCGAGCGTGTAGGCGGTAACGGCGATGCCAACACCGAGCAGGCGAAAATGGGCGGGCAAGATCGCGAAAACGAAGATCCCCCAACCAAGAGCGTGGAGGAGCGCGATGACCGCTGACATTCCTCCGACTCGCCGCCACTCAGCCTTCGTGAGCGGGGCTGAAGAGGCACGCCGCGGCCCGCCGTTCGCCACGAGGTTGCTCCTTTCGTCCTGGCGCTAACACTACCCAACTGCGAATGATCCGCAATAAGCAGTGATCCGCCAGCAGGGAGGGCGCGGCCACGCCCGTCGGCGGCGATGGGTCGATTTCACTGCCAGCTAGGGGGCGCGACCTGCCACCTAGGCCGTCTGGACGGAAAACCTCTCCCCGAGCTCGTCAAGGTGGCTCTTCAACTCTGCGTCACGGAGCAGGCCGGCTTGAGAGCCCATCTGATGCGAGACGGCCATGAAGTTCACTGGACCCCAGCGAAGAGCGTGCTCGAACGGCAGCCCACGAATGAGCGCCGCCGTGACTCCAGCTGCGAAAGCGTCGTCCGCGCCCGTGCGATCGAGTGGAGAACTTTCGTCGGGAAACGGGGGGACCAAGAAGCGCCTGTCGCCGTCGCTCGCCCCCGCTCCGCCACCCTTGTCGATGACGACGACTTGACGAGGTCCGAGCTTCACCAACAGGTCGACTAGCGAAGAAACATCCTTTCCTCCCACACCAGCAATCAAAGACGCGTGTTGCCGGTCGCAGATCAAGACCTCCGCTCTCCGGAGCAGTCGCTCCAAGCGGTCGGGCCCATCTTCGGCCTGGAGTGTCCCGGGCTCGAGGACAAGGCGCACGTTCGGTGCCTCTTCGAGCCATTCGGCAATCTGATCCTCGTACGCCCTCGCGTTGCCACCGAGGGATGTCAGGTAGAGCCAGGTAGGCACCTCGCTCGGGCGCAGATGTGGCCAGTGGTAGTCGAAGTCCTCGTGCCAAACGAGGATCGTGCGCTCGGCTCGGTACGAAAGCACGAAGTTCCTATTCGTGTGCGCCGGCGAATCGATGTGGACAAGCCGCGTGTCGATTTCCTCCGTGTGGAGGGCAGCAAGCAGATCGCGTCCGATCTCGTCGTGGGCGAGGAAACTCGCGAGACCGACCCGCAGGCCGAGGCGGGCGAGGCCGACCGCGACATTCGCCGCGCTCCCCCCAGCTTCGACGGTCGTCGAGCGCTCATAGGGGACCTTGGCGCCGAAGGGTATTTCGAGCCACGTCCCGCGATCGTCCGTGCGCAGGGCGAAATTCGCCTCAGGCAGGCGTATGAACACGTCGGTCGATACGTCGCCCACACAGACCACGTCATACCGCTGAGCGGGTGTCACAAACCCCATCACGGCCTCCTTGCGATCCCAGACGCCAATCTGGCCGCCTTGTCGCACGAACTGCCGAGAACATCAAACCTCGATGCCGACGAGCAAGGAAGTGCCGTTGGTCCCCCGTAGCTGGAACTGTTGGTATTACAGATGGGCGGGGGTCGCTCTATTTCGTCAAGGTGGTAGGGATGTACGGGGGGCCGATGAGCTCGAGGAGGAGACATGGAAAAGCGAACGCTTGGGGGATCCAACGCCTCAACTGCCAACGAACGGGACGGCCTCGTGGTCTCGAGCATCGGGCTCGGGTGCATGGGGATGAGCGAGTTCTATGGCGATGGCGAGGGTGACGGAGAGTCGATCGCCACCATCCAAAGAGCATTGGAGCTCGGCATTAACTTCCTCGATACCGCCGACATGTACGGTCCGTTCACGAACGAGGTGCTGGTCGGAAAGGCGATCGCGGGACGACGCGGCGAGGTCGTCTTGGCAACGAAATTCGGCATCGAGCGCCAAGCCGACGGAACCCGCGTCGGGATCAACGGTCGGCCGGAATACGTGAGGAGAGCCTGCGACGCCTCCCTACAGCGCCTGCGAACGGACTACATCGATCTCTATTACCAGCATCGCGTCGACCCCGCCACGCCGATTGAGGAGACCGTCGGTGCGATGAGTGAGCTCATCGAGGCGGGCAAGGTACGGCATCTCGGCCTTTCGGAGGCGGGGCCAACGACGATTCGTCGAGCGCATTCGATTCATCCGATCACCGCGCTTCAGTCCGAGTACTCGCTGTGGACGAGAGACCCGGAAGTAAACGACGTGTTTTCGACGGTCCGCGAACTCGGGATCGGCTTCGTGTCCTACTCGCCTTTGGGCAGGGGCTTCCTAACCGGCCGCTTCCAAAGCCCAGACGATCTGCCAAAGGATGGGGACTTTCGTCGCCACAATCCTCGATTCCTAGAGGAAAACTTTCAAAAGAACCTGCGGCTCGTCGATCGGATTGAGGAAATGGCGAAGGAAAAAGGAGTGACCGCGGCTCAGCTCGCCCTCGCCTGGGTACTCGCTCGGGGTGACGACATAGTTCCCATACCGGGTACGAAGCGTCGGCGATACCTCGAGGCAAACGTGCACGCCGTCGACGTGAGTCTCGACACCAACGACCTCGCGCGGCTTGACGAGATCTTCCCGCCGGGGGCAACGAGCGGTGACCGCTACCCAGACATGAGCGCGGTTAACCGCTGATTCAATCGTGCGCTCACAAGTGGCGCCGCCAAGACGTGAGTTTCGCTTCGGCGATGTTTATTGCTGGTAGTGCTCGACGACGCTCTCGGAGCGCACCTCCGCTTCGTCAGGGTTTTGACCGGCCGAACGGCGCGCTCGCCTTTGACGAAGCAGGTCCCAGCACTGATCGAGGTCGACCTCGATTCTCCTCATCCGGTCGAGCTCCTCCTCAGAAAGGCCGCGCCCGACGTGAGATTGCTCGAGGCGGTGTTCCTCGTCGACGAGCCCTCCGATTCGGTGAACGATTTCATTGTCATCCATGACCTCGCGCCCTCCTTTCGGA
>Ga0070733_10002381_pt1 | contig 13440 bp, 13 predicted proteins | sample Coa_R1_9_FD_66450 | JGI IMG/M metagenome (GOLD analysis project Ga0070733, IMG submission 66450) | Surface soil microbial communities from Centralia Pennsylvania, which are recovering from an underground coalmine fire - Coalmine... | ecosystem: Environmental > Terrestrial > Soil > Unclassified ... | reverse complement strand
GATCTGATGACTGAGGAACGGCATGTCAGCCACGATCAGCGCATCCGGCGCGCCCGCCCGCACGGCGCGTGTATGCCGCACCATGTCGTTCATGGTCACCGGAATCGTGGTCCCGTAACCCATCTCGACCATCCCGACGGAGTCGCCCACCAGCAGCATATCCACCACGCCGCTCTCCGCCAGCAGCCGCGCCATCCACGCCTCATAGGCCGTGAGCATGGTGATCTTCTCGCTCCGCGTCTTCCTCGCCTGAATGTCGGGAATCCGCACCGGACCGCTCATATTTCCTCACCCAGGGCTTTCGCTACTTCGAGCGCCGCGCTCTTTTCCAATCCAGCCCGCTCCGCCACCGCGATCGTTCGCAGCCCCGCTGCTATATAAAGCCGTTTCGTTTCCGGCGAAGCATTCTCCACTGCCGCCAGATGCCGCCGAATCGTACCCACGTCTCCGCGCCGAACGGGGCCGGTGAGCGCTTGCTCCGGACCCAGCCGCAAAACATTCTCCGTCGTCTGACGAAGAATGGGCCCCAGCGCATCCAGAGCCGCATCCCGCCCGATCCCCGCCGATTCCATCAGTTCCAGCGCCGCGTCCACCAGCGTCATCTGGTAATTGCACGCCATCACCGCGCCGGCATGATAGTGGTGCCAGCGTTGGGCATCCACCCGCAGCGCCCTGCCGCCGAGCCGTTCAGTCAGTTCCGCGGCCCAGCGGGTTGCATCGGCATCTCCCGCGAAGGCGAACGTCGCGCCCGAAAGCGCTTCCACGCCACGCTCGGCCGAAGGCACTGTCTGCAATGGATGCAGGACACCCACCGCATTCCCCGCGTTTCGCAGGACGTCCAACGCCTGCGGCCCCGTCGCACCGCTGGTGTGCAGTATAATCCCTCCCCGAAGCCCGCCCGCCGCCAGTTGCGCGGCCACTTCGGGAATCGCCCCGTCCGTTACTGCAATCACAATCCGCTGCGCGTGAACCGGCAACTCACCAATCGTAACTGCCTGCGCCGCACCGATAAATCGCGAGACCTCTTCGGCCGAGCGCCTGCACCGCCCCGCAACCGCCGTAACGCCAAACCCGCGACGCACCATCAGCGCACCCAGCGCCTTCGCCATCCGGCCGGTCCCGGCAATCCCCACTAACGGTCCTGTCACCAAATGATCCCGTTCCAGCGTATCGCCTGCCCAGTTCATAAGAGTTCGATGCATAATCGGAACAGCCCGTATATGCGACGATCCATCCTTCTGGCTTTCGCCTCGCTCGCCACGTTGTCCGCGCAAACCCCGGCTCCCAAGCCCGAAGCCGCGCCGCCCGCGCCCCCGCCAGTCGAAACCACGTCCCGCACAATCCATGAGATCACCGTCAACGGCACAAAGATTCCATACATGGCAACCGCCGGCACGCTGCTCCTGAAGAAAGAGGATGGCAAGCCCTGGGCGACCATGTTCTATGTCGCATACACCCGCGACGGAACCCCGGACCCCTCGAAGCGCCCGCTCACGTTCTGCTTCAACGGGGGCCCTGGCTCTTCATCCGTGTGGCTGCATCTCGGCGCGCTCGGACCCAAACGCGTCGAAATGGGTCCGGACGGCGAGCCACCTGCGCCGCCCTACCATCTCGTCGACAACCAGGACACGGCACTCGAATTCACCGACTTGGTTTTCATCGACCCGGTGACCACCGGATACAGCCGCGAAGCCCCCGGTGAAAACGCCGCGCAGTTTCACGGTTTCGAGGGCGACCTGAAGTCGGTGGCCGAATTCATCCGCCTCTACTCCGTGCGCACGGAGCGTTGGGCCTCGCCGAAGTTCCTCGCGGGCGAGAGTTACGGCACCACGCGCGCGGCCGCGCTTTCGCAGTATCTCCTCAAGAACCATGGCATCTATCTGAATGGCATCACGCTGATCTCGTCGGTGCTTAACTTCGCGACGATCTCCTTCGCGCCCGGCAACGATTTGCCCTACGAACTTTACCTGCCTACCTACACCTCGACCGCCTGGTATCACAAGAAACTCCCCAGCGATCTGCAGACGAGCCTCGAAAAAGCCATCGGTGAAGCGCGTCGTTTCGCCGACGGCGAATACGCCACTGCACTGATGAAAGGCGACAAGCTCACGGCTCCCGAGCATGCCGCCATCGTCAAACAGCTCGCGCGCCTTACGGGGCTCTCCACAGCCTTTATCGAGGAAACGAATCTGCGCGTTTCCCCCGCGCGGTTCGAAAAGGAACTTCTGCGCGGCGAGCGCCGTACCCTCGGACGCTACGACACTCGCCTCGAAGGACAGGACGCCGACGCCGCGGGCGACCGCCCCGGCTACGACCCCAGTTATGCCTCCGTGCAGGGCGTCTACACCGCCACGTTCAACGATTACGTCCGCACTCAGCTCAAATACGAGACCGATCTCACCTACGAAGTCCTCACCGATAAAGTGAGCCCCTGGAGCTACAAGGAATTCGAAAACCGATACGTCAATGTGGCTGATATGCTGCGCGACGCCATGACGCAGAATCAGAATCTGCGCGTGGAGATAGCCAACGGTTACTACGATCTCGCCACGCCGTTCTTCGCTACCGAGTACACGGTCAGCCATCTGGGTCTGGAACCCGCTCTCGCCGGACACGTGAGCCTGACGTACTGCGAAGCCGGCCACATGCTCTACACCAGGCAAACCTGTCTCGACAGCCTGCGCGCGACCATGGCCGGCTTCTACCAGAAGTCCGCCGCCGCGAAATAGAGGCGTGGGGCAGTCCATCGTTCCTCCGTGGCCTGCCTTTTTCAATACACAAACTTCAGCTGCATCTCCAGCCTGCGATTGCTCGCATTCTCCGAGAACCCCTCGCCGTTGGCTCCCCCCGCCACCTGATTCGCCTGTCCAAACAGAGGCGACGTGATGTTTCCGATAATCGGCCCGGGGTTCACATGATTCAGCAGATTGCGTGCCGACATCCCCAGGGTCACGTTAAATCGCCGGGATGCCGGATTCGCGAACACAGAGCGCGAAGATGCCGCTGCGTTGGGCGTTCTCTCCGCGCCAAAGCCCCACGTTTTGGTGACTCTCAGATTCGCCATGATCTGGAACGGCCCACGCCCTGAATTGCGGCCCAGAATCGCCTCGCCGGGAGTTGGATTCGGGTCCAGCAATCCATATGCGGTCTGTATCAGCCCGGGCTTGGAAGGATCGGCCCCGATCCCCGGCCGCGCCGTAAACAGCGTCGTCCCGTATGGGTCGCCGCCAGTGGTGATGTTAAACGGCGCTCCCGTCAGAAAAGTCAGCAGCGGATTGAACCGCAGACCCCATTTGGTGTTGATCGATCCCCCGAAAACCACGCGATGCCTGATATCCGTGCTCGCGGGCCCATACTCACCGGAAAAATTGTAAGGATTTGCCGGGAACGTCAATCCGTCCGAGTTACTCATCGCCTTGTTCAAAACGTAAGTCGTATAGAGTGACACCGCCGCGTTCAGCTTGGAATTGACGTTGAGGCTCACCTGATTCTGGTTGAACAGGCCGGACGACGCCATCAGAAAAATCGGCCCCTGCGCCGGGTACGGATAGGTGCCCGTCCCCGGCCCCGAGTAAGTTCCCGGTAAGGGCGCATTAATGTCCTGCGACCGCAAAACGTGCAGCGCATGCCCGTTGGTATAGGTGACCGCCAGCGTCGTGCTCCTCGGCAGCTGGCGCTCGACAGTCAGGGCCGACTGCATCAGGTATGGCGCCCGCAGATGCGAATCCACCTCTTGCGTCGACTGCAATGACGGACTCGCTCCCAGCGACCCGATCGCCGGCACGTTGGGATAAAAATCCGGATTCGTAATCACGTACTGCTGCTGAACAATGCCGTTGTATCGGAGCGCCGCGACTGTGTTCGCCAACGCGAAACGATCGTAAAAAATCCCGAACCCGCCCCGTACCACGGTCTTGCCCGGATGGTTCGCCGTCGCTCCCGGCGCCCATGCGAGTCCGATTCGCGGCGCGGGATCGAAGTGATCGTAAATATTCGTCTGGCTCTCGATGCGAATCCCCAGGTTCACGGTGAGATTGGGCCGCAGACGCCAGTCGTCAACCACAAAAACGCCTGCGTCAAACCGGTTCGCGATGGTCACCGGGTTTCCGCCGGTGATAGTGAACTGGGATGCGCCTCCGCCCAACGCGCGAATTTGCGCCGGCGTGTCTCCCAGCCGCTCAAACAGCAGTGTCCGCCGGTATTGTTCGATACCGGGGATCTGCTCGAGCACCGGTTGCCCGCTCCCATCGACCATCGGCTGATTGTTGGAATCCAGTTCCGGCCCAAGCTCGCCGCCGAACGTAAACGCTCCGTTGAAATTCTGCAGCAGATAGCTGTCGTCGGTCAGATAGCGCAGGCGTGCGCCGAACCGGAAAACATGCGCACCGTGAACAATCGAAGTGTTGTTCTGCAGTTCGTACGCTTTCTGGATGTCGTGGTTGTGGGGGCTCGAAGCCGCGCCGCCGTTGAACGCTCCCAGCACCAGAATCGCGGCGCCCGGCGTATCGGCGGTAGTCGAACTGCCCCAGCGGTAAAACTGGAACCGCGTCTCGTTGACCGCCGTTCCGTGTACCGACGTTTCCACTACCTGCAGGGTGTCGTAGTTATTCAACAGATAGTAGCCGCGCGAAATCAAATCGAAGGCGCCGATCCCCTGGTCGCGGATATTCACCTGGGTCAGCGTGTAGCGGACCGAGAGATAGTTGTTATCGTTCAGCTGATAGTCGATATGAGGGCGCACCAGAAAATGCCGCTGCGGCGTCGACAAAACGCTCGTGAACGGCGTCGCCGTCAGCGTAACCGGATCCAGCGTAAATCCGTTGCTGACCGATCCATTGTTCACGGCATGTTTTTCCACATCGAGCGTAAACGAGCTGCGTTTGGTAATAGGGCCGCTGAAACTGTTCTCGCTCTCCTGCAGCAGAAAAGGCGCCTTCTGCGCGGCGTACGGGTTGCGTGCATTCCAGATCTCCGTCCCCAGGTTGTAAGCGATCGTGCCGTGAAATTTGTCGGTGCCGGGCTTGGTGAAAATCTCGATCCGGCCAAGTCCGACTTTGTCGTATTCCGGCGAGAATGGATTCGCATTGAGTCTTACCTCGCGGATCGACTCTTTGGGTGGAAGCTGGCCGCCGCTGAATCCATCTATGAAAATCTCGTTGCCGCTCGGCCCGGCAGACGGTCCGGCAAGCGCCTCGAGATCCGCCTGCAGATCGTCCGGATCGTCGGAGAGCGACTCCAGGTCGTCCCCCGCCAGAATCGTGGCATTGGCGTTGGCGGAGGCTTCGGTGCTGACCGCCGGCCCCGCGTTTTCCTGCACCGTCACCTCCGCCGCGGTCGCCGCAACCCTCAACTGGAGATTCACCGTTTGGCCGCCGGTACCCAGCGTCACTTTGACGGGCCGGGGCATAACAAGCTGCGGGGCCGAGGCCGTGAGGGAGTAATCTCCCGGCGTCAATCCGGGAAAAGCGTAGCTGCCGTCGGCACCCGAAGTCGCTGTTCGCGCCAGTCCACGCGGTCCGTTCAGCGCTACGTTCGCCGCCGGAACCACTGCGCCGGACTCGTCAGATACACGCCCGTTCAGCGTCGCGGTCTGCGCCGCCAAACCCATCGCGGTCGTCAGCGCTATTAAGGACGCAAAAAATGATGTCACGGTCTGGCCGCTATTTTCCGATACACGTCTGAAAACATGCTGAAAGCCGCGAACGCCAGGCCCGCACCTGCCGTATAGTGTAAAGAGAGGACGCGACGATGTTTGCGAATCTAAAGCATCATCTGCGGTATTGGGGTTTCCTGCTGTTGAAGTTCGCCGGCGCCGCTTTCGGCTCCGCCCTGGCGCTGTGGTTTCTGAATCTCTTCTTCGCGCCACACACCAAGCTCTTCCATCTGGCGATGGGCGAATTCAGCTTCGATCTGCTCTACACATTCCTTGCAGGCATATGGTTTCAGTTCTCGTTCGGGCTTTTCTACCTGGCCATTTGGGACCAGCGCTACCGCTGCCGCACCTGTCTCCGCCGCCTTTGCATGCCGATTGAAACCGGTTCCTGGGGATATATGCTGCAGCTGGGCCGTCCGCAAATCGAATACATCTGCCCCTACGGCCACGGCAAGCTCAACATCGAAGAACTCCAGATCACCGGCAAGACGACACCCTCATGGACCGAACACGGCGATCTCTGGGAAGAGCTCTTCGCCGCCGGTAAAGATTCGGATTCCCGGCATTGAGGGTTGAAGGAAACGAGAAGTTACCACTTTGGCGTCTGATCGCCGCTATCCTCGTGCTGGCCGTTATGGCGGGAGTTCTTCTGACTCTGGCGCCGGTCTATTTCGAGGACTACCAGCTCCGCCAATACATTCGATCGCTCGTCCGTGCGGCGAATTCCAGTGTCACGCCGGATGAAACGCTTCGCGCCGAAGTTCTCGCGCGCGCCCGCAACCTCGATCTCCCTGTCGAGCCCGGCGATGTACAAATCTCACACCCGGACGGCAAGCTCCAGTTACAGCTGAAGTATGCCGTCCAAATGGATTTCCCTCTTTACCAGGTCGACCTCCACTTCCATCCCGGCGCCACCGGCCCGTGACGCAAACTTCACGCCGCGGGCGGGCAGTTGATCATCCACGGGATATGAAACTGGTCCACCAGCATGCCGAACCGGGTGGAAAAAAAGGTCTCCTGCAGCGGCATTTGGACGGTTCCACCCGTGGAGAGCGCCTGAAACGCCCGCTCCGCTTCTTCAGGCGTGGCTGCCTGCAGCGATACGGCGAAGCCCTGCGGCGCCTCGTAATGACCCGGCGGCGCGTCGGAACCCATCAGCACCGTGCCATTCACGGTCATGCTGGCGTGAAGGATTTTGGCGCCCCATTCGGCCGGGACGTGCTCTGAGGACGGCGTGCCTTCATGCCGCGCCATCGCGTCGATCGTTCCGCCCAGCGCCTCCGCATAGAACCGGAACGCGGCTTCGCAGTTTCCGTCGAAATTCAGATAAGCGTTGACTTGCATCGGTTAATTCTCCTGGTTGATCTATTTGTCGGATAACAGGTTCCGCAGCCGGGAATCGCGTAGCCAAAGGCCGCCCCAAACCAGGACGGCGAAGAGTATGGGAAAAATCGTCTCGAACAACCCGGAGCCCGCGCGTACGTTGCTGGCGACCGCCCCTCCCAAATAACCCGTCAGCAGGATGGCTCCGACGATCGCGGTCCGGGGAATGACGTAAACCACAGTGCAGGCAATCAGCGCAAGGCCGATGCCGGTGAGCGTGGACACGGGGTAGCCCAATCGGGCGTTCGCCTCCAGAACCTGAGCGGGTTTGAAAATTTTCATAATCCCGTCCATCAGCATGAACAACACCGCCACGACGGTGAGGATTCGACCTGTCCAAATCATTTTGGCTCCATACCAAGCAGTTTAGTTTTACTAAACGGTATAGTAAAATAAAGTCGACCATCCGTCAAGGAGAAAGTGGAGAAAATTTTGTGAAGCCGAGCACTGAAACCCGATCGGAACGTAAGCGCAGAATGCTGATGACAGCGGCTACGGCTCTGTTCCTCGAAAAAGGCTACGACGGCACCAGCATGGACGACGTCGCCGCCAAAGCCATGGTGTCCAAACCAACTGTATACAAGTATTTCTCGGACAAGGAGCGTCTCTTCGCCGAAATTGTCAGCGCCACCACCGGGCAGATTGACGGCCTTGTGCGTCTGGTGGCCGAGACAAGGGCTGGCCATTCCGACGCTCGCACAGCACTGACCCTACTCGCCCGTGGATTGATCACCGCGCTGATGCAGCCCCAGGTGCTTCGGTTACGCCGGTTGATCATCGCCAACGCCGGCCGCTTCCCCGCCCTGGGCCGCAGTTGGTACGAGCAGGGGTTCGAGCGCGTCTTAGCCACGCTGGCAGCCAGTTTCCGCAGCCTCACCGAACGCGGCCTGTTGCGCGCGGACGACCCGATGCTCACCGCCCACCACTTCGTCGGACTCCTGCTGTGGATACCGGTGAACAAAGCCATGTTTACAGGGGATCACCACACCAACCCCGGCGAACTCGAAAGCTGCGCTTCAGCGGCGGTCCACGCTTTTCTCGATGGCTACGGAGTATCGGAAGGCAAGCTCGCCGGACCCGCCAAAGAACGGGCGCGGCGCGTGCGTTAAAATCTCAGCGGCAAGGGGAATCACAGATTGAAACATCGAGTCATCCGCACGATCTTCACGGCGGCAACGATTTTGTCGGCCGGCGTAGCACTGGCGCAGAAACTGGATCGTCCGGCAACCATTTCCAGGCATCCGAGCTTCAACGGTATCTGGCAGGCTCTGAACACCGCCTACTGGAACCTGGAAGGCCACTCGGTCGAGGCATTCAGTAAAGATAGTAAAGATTTCTGGCAGCTCGGCGCCATCGCGGTCATTCCGGCGGGACAAAGCGTACTGCGCGGCGGAGGCGCCATTCCCTACCTGCCCGAGGCGCTCAAAAAGCGCGAAGAAAACCGCTCCAAATGGCCCGCCGCCGACCCGGAAGCCAAGTGCTACATGCCGGGGATTCCCCGCGCCACATACCAGAATTTTCCGTTCCAGATTTTTCAGGGCGATGGCGATCTCCTGATGGTCTACCCGTTCGCAGCCACGAACCGAATCATCTATATGAAGGACCATTCCGACCTGCCGGTCGATTCGTGGATGGGCAAGTCCAACGGAACGTGGGAAGGCGACGTTCTGGTGGTCACAACGACGTCGCAGAACGGCCAGTCCTGGCTGGATCGCGCCGGAAATTTCGCCACTAATAAGTTGAAGGTCACCGAGCGCTTCAAGCTTCTCGACGTCAATCACATCTGGTATGAGGCCACGCTGGAGGATCCGAAGACTTTCTCGCAGCCGTGGACGATCGAGATGCCGTTATACCGCCTGATCGAGAACAATGTACAGTTGCTGGAGCATAAGTGCGTTCCATATGCCGATCAGCTGCTCTATCATGATTTGCTCCAGCCGAGAGACTAATATAGTTATATGCACAGCAGACTGCTGAGAGTTGTGGCGGGCGCCGGCATGCTGATGGCGGCGGCTTTGCCCGTCGCGGCGCATCATTCTTTTGGCGCGGAGTTCGACGCCACCAAACCGGTTACGCTCGACGGTAAAGTCGTCGAGATGGAATGGGTAAATCCACATTCCTGGCTGACCATCGACGTCACGAAAGCGGACGGTACGGTGGAACGGTGGCACATTGAAGGTGGATCGCCCTCGGTATTACTGCGCCTGGGCTGGAACAGGGACTCGCTTCCCGCCGGAACAAAGATCAAAGTCGTCGCTTTCCAGGCCAAGGACGGATCGTTCCGAGGGAGTTCGCGGGAGATCGAGTTTCCGGACGGCAGAAAAATGAATATGGGCGGCTCTGCCACTACCGAAGGCGAAAAAAAATAAGCGGTGAAACGCGGCTGAAGCCGCGTGTACCCTTTACTTAGCCGCTTTCGGATGCGCCCGCTCGAAACGGGAATTCTCGATGTAACCACGGAGGGCCATATTCCCCTCGTGACAGGCGTATTCGTACATCTGATACTTGTTATCCAGCTTGAGCGGAAACGCGACCGCAAAAGGGCTTACCACCACATCAGGGTCTTCGACCTTCATTTGAAAATCGATCGTGTCGTTGGCGGTGCGGGTGAAGCGCTCCGTGATGTGCTCGCTCTCCGTAGCCGGCGTGAGCGGCGGAGAGCCGGGAACGCCGGCGTTGGTCAGATCCGACTTCCCGTTGAAGTTGGTTGTTTCGACGACGAGCGTATTACCTTCCCAGTGGCCGCGCGACTCGCCCAACCACTCCTTGATGGACTTATCGAGCGCCGCCCGTCCATCGGTTGGAATGATGCGGACTTCATGCGCCATTTCGAGCACAATCAGAACATAGCCCGGGGACTGCATGATCCGGATGCCGTTGTTGTAGTTACGCGGCAGCATGGAAACAGGCATGCCGCGCGTGATGCACCGGTCCCAGCTGTCGAAGTCGTCGGGACTGTCGAAAACGGTTTGGCCCGGCTTGTAACTGCCGTGCATCTTGTCGTACAACGCCTTGCCGTTTGGCGTAAGCGCGGGGAAGCGTCCGTTCGGCGGATCGACCAGCAAAGACGTCTGCCGCATCACCTGTGTGCCGGAGTCGGCCTGCGGTATCGCGCCCGATTCGAACCGCTTGTTACGTGCCTCCGCGCTCTTTTGCGCCGCGGCGAATTCTTCGTCGGTCAGAAACCCGCGATCCCCGTATTTCTCCGGCCGTTGGAACGGCGTAGCGATCAGATGGTTGAGGGGCCATACACCCTGGAGGTCGGGTTCCCCCCAAGGGGTTTTGGGCGGCGTATAGTTCTTGCTGGCCGCGGGCTGCTGGCCCAGCATCAGCCCGACGCTCATACCAGCCAATGCCAGAATCTTATTAATCATCTGCCTTGCCATCCGAAAATGGGATCATATCATTGTTACCGGGAGGTTTATGAAGATCGCGCTTGGCCTGCTGCTGGCCTTATCCCTGGCGGCTCAGAGTAGTAACGATACTGCCGACGCACACATTGCTGCCGCTAAAGCCGCGGCGGGCGACGATTTTCAGAACCTGTTCAACTTTCAGTGTTACGGACCCGGACCCGGAGGCCAGCGTGCGGTGCCAGGCGCGCCAGCTGTTCAAGGTCGCGGCAGAGTACCTGGACGCGCTGCCGGTCCGCCGGACCGGTCCACGTGGCACGCCGAGCCGGTGAAGGTCTTCGACAACCTCTACTTCTTCGGCCAGTCCGAGTACGCCGTGTGGGCGATCACGACATCCCAGGGCATCATCGTCCTCGACACGATCTTCGACTATTCGGTCGAAGACGAAGTCGCCGACGGCATGAAGAAGATGGGCCTCGACCCGGCCAACATAAAATACGCCGTCGTCAGCCATGCCCACCCCGACCACGACGGTGGCGCGAGATTCCTTCAGGAACATTACGGCACCCGCGTCATCATGTCTCCGGCGGACTGGGATGTGCTCGATAAACGAACCAACGGCACGAAGCCGAAGCGGGACATCGAAGCCACCGACGGCCAGAAACTAACGCTCGGCGACACCACCCTGACTCTCTACATCACGCCCGGTCACACGCCAGGCACCATCTCGACGCTTTTCCCGGTCAAGGACAATGGGACGCCGCATCTCGCCGCTCTCTGGGGCGGGGTGGGCCTGAATCCGGATCGGGAAGCCGTTGAAACCTACATCCGGTCCGCGCGGCGATTCAGCGCCATCGTGAAGCAGGCGGGTGCCGATATCATCCTGGCCAACCACACCGATTGGGACCGGTCGAAGATCAATCTGCCGATACTGGCCAAACGCGCTCCCGGCACGGCGAACCCATACATCGTGGGTAATGCAAAAGCCCTGAACTTCCTGAAGGTCGCCGAAGAATGCGCGAGCGCCCGCCTGAAGTGATTTGGCAATGGCCGGGCGAGGGCGCCCGCCGCGGCTCAGGGGAGCCGCCCCACCACTGACCGCCGCGCCGATTACCCCGACTTCCCAACCGCCTTCCACACATCCGATTTATGCTGCGGAGCCGCCGACGCATGCACGTTGATATACCGGTCAAAATCCAGATTGAGCTTTTCCAATATCGGGACCAGAGCTTTCACGTGATCGTTAGCCGGCTCCCCGGGATTTATCGAGAAGTCGCCCTGAAACAGAATTTTCTCCTTTGGTATGTACGCGATCATCAGCCCGTTGGAGTGAGGCACCGGAGCCACGTGGTACAGCTCAACCGTTCGGGTTCCGTCGGAGAAGACCTTCTTCTCCGCCACGCCTTCCACCTTCGCTTTCTTCGGATTCTTCGCCAGAGTATCGTCCAGAAGCGTTCGAGGAGTGTTGAGCGCCTTGTCCAAAAACTGCTCGTTATTCTTCTGCGTGACGATCGTTGCGCCTTCGGCCACCAGCACCGGCAACCCTCCGGTGTGATCGGAATGAGGGTGCGTATTAAAAACGTACCGGATCGGCTTGTTCGGGATGAGCTTCTTCGTTTCGGCGACGTACGCAAGCGCGCGCTGCTCCGATTGGCCGGCCTCGAGCATCATAATGTAGTCCTTGAACTCCACGATCACCGAATCGTAACTGCCTGGGCCGGTCGTAAGCCGGTAGAGGCCGTCGCCGAGTTTTTCCGAAGTGACCGTCATGGGCGGCGGTGCTCCGCGACCCGCGCCACCACGGCCTCCAGCCGACGGCAGTGGAGGAACCAGCGTCGCGACATCGGGCGGATTGGCCTTCGCCGCGGTCACGGTCACGTCAAAGAAAGGCCAGCCGCCGCGCGTCTGCACGATCGTCGAAGGAGCCATGACGCCGCCAAAGTCCTTCCATCCAGAGTAAGTCGCCAGGATGTGCATGTCGCCCATGATGTTTTCACCGAGCCATGTCTCGACCCGGTCGACCATGTTCTTATCGTCGACGTAGCCGTTGACCACATAGCTCTTGCCGGAAGGCGCTTTGACGGACGGACTCCATGTCAGGACAGTGTAGTTCCTGCCATCGACTTTTTTGTGGCTCACGGTGGCGTTATTGTCAGCGGCGCCTTTCAGAAAACCCCAGGGCGTGATGTAAAACTCGAGCGAGCCGGCCCAGGGCTGCGAGACATCGGCCTGCTGCGCCGTCACCTGCTGGAAGAAGGTCCCCGGCGACAGAGTGGTTGAGCCGCCGGCGCCGATGTTGTTGGTAGCCCCGGTCGCCCGCGACGCGGGAGCGGTGAGATCGATCACCCGGACGTAGTTGTTGATGGGCCGCATGGGATCGTGCGTCCCCCGGCAGTTCATGTCGGCGGAGTTGGCTCCGCACTGCTGGAATGCCACGTCCTTCGCCGATCCCGAATAAGTGATGGATTTCAGATCGCCCAAAGCCTTTTGCGCATTGGCGATCGCGGTCTTCGCATCCTGCGCCATGGCGCTCCCGCACAGGAACACGGCGCTGACTACGGCCACAGGAACTTTCTTGAACACAGCTTCTCCTCTCAACAGCCCGGTTGCGCGTTGGAACGCAGCCGTCCCGAATATTCTATACCGTGGCGCCACCCGCGCCACTCGGACATGCGGCGAAAGCCGCGTCTTCGCCTGGTGAAGTGAAAATCCGGCCTTTCGCCGCATGCCCATGACGGAAGTCCATCCGTGATTCATTTCGCACACTCGCCGCGACACGGGCTGGATGGCCTGCGCATCCGTTATTGCCGCGCTTATTATAGTGACGATGGAAAGAGCGGCGGAATGCGTCAACGCGATCCGTGCGGGAGACATCGGTCTGATGGGGTGACAAGACAACCATGCGCACTGTGATACGAGTAAGCGCAATCGCGCTTGGCGGAGTTCTCGTGTTTGCCGACGCTCAGTGGCTGAACTATCCCACACCCGGCACTCCTCGATCGCGGGACGGTAGACCGAATTTGTCCGCGCCGGTGGCGCGCGCGTCCAACGGCA
>Ga0070733_10002380_pt1 | contig 13448 bp, 13 predicted proteins | sample Coa_R1_9_FD_66450 | JGI IMG/M metagenome (GOLD analysis project Ga0070733, IMG submission 66450) | Surface soil microbial communities from Centralia Pennsylvania, which are recovering from an underground coalmine fire - Coalmine... | ecosystem: Environmental > Terrestrial > Soil > Unclassified ... | reverse complement strand
TTCGAAAATCTACTACCACGACATGACCATGGCCATGACCTTCAAGAGTCTTCTTAACTCCCAAGGCCAGCGCTTCGGTCTCTATGACGACTTTATTTCTGCCTGCTCTAACGATACGCTGCCCGCGTACTCTCTCATCGAGCCGCGATACAACGCTGAAGACATGGGCGATCAGGTCTTCGAGCCTACCGACCAGCATCCTGACCACAATGTCACCGAAGGCGAGCACTTGATTCGCGACGTTTACAATGCCATTTTCGGCAATCAGAAAGTGCGGGAGAAAACGCTCCTTGTGATCCTCTATGACGAGCACGGCGGACTCTATGATCACGTTGCTCCGCGAACCGCAATCAGTCCCGACGGGAAGGTCTCTCAGCCTGAAGCTCCAGATCAGGCGGGTTTTGACTTCACCCGTCTTGGCATTCGCGTCCCCGCCGTGTTGGTGTCGCCCTATATCGCAAAGGGCACCATTCGCCGTATCCAACACGACCACACGTCCGTGATTGCTACGGCTCGTAAACTCTTCATGCCCGACTGGGAAAACAACTTTCTCACCGAACGTGACCGCCGAGCTGCAACGTTTGAAGACGTCCTGACTCTCGATGAGCCGCGTGCTGACATCGTTCAGTTCAAAGCCCCAGAGGTCGTAATGGGCATAGCCGCTGTTGGTGATCTCGCTCAAACCAGCAGCCTCAACAAACCTCTCACGGTTTATCAGCAATCGCTGGTGCAGCACACCTTCAACCTTGAGCAGGGATTGCCGCCCGATAAACGTTCAGGTAAGAAACCGGAGGACATCAAGACCGAAGGCCAAGCTTCTGCCTTCATGCGGCTAGTCGCCACCGAAATCCGCAAAGCTTCGCAGGGAATCGGAGCATGATACCCAAACTCCGTAGGTTCACATTGATCCTCGCACTCGTTGCCGGATGTGGATGCGCCCAAACGACCCAGAATCCTGCGTCCTCGTGCGCGCCAATCAGCCCACAAGTGCAGAAGCCGACAACGGCTCTCGATTTCCTCGGGCCGATAAAAACCTTGGCGACTGAAACGTTCACCTACGAACCAATTCATCTGACGGTTAAATCTATCGCGCCCGGCGGCGGCGAGGCCTTTGGTCCGATCTACACTTGGGATCACCCCTCCGGCGAATGGCACGAAATTTTCAACGCTGAAGCCGAGGCTTCCACCCGACGCTTCTGGTCCGCGCAGACGCGGTTCCGCATGTTGCATCCAGCTATCTTCCAGAACACCAATCCCGGTGATTCGGTCCTCCTCGAGTTCTTCGGCCGTACTCGCGATATGCCACTGCTGCCTTTCTACGGAATCGGACCCAACACAGCAAAGACAGATCTAACCGACTATCGCGAACGGGAAACAACCGCCGGTCTCCGTGTAATCTTCCCCCTCACGAAATGGCTTGGGGCAGGAGGTAACATCGAAAACATCTGGCCGGATATCTCGCGCCCCAATGGCGCGACCATAATCGATACGCAGGATCGGTTTACCGATGCCACCGCGCCCGGCATTGTTTCGCAGCCGAGCTTTTTCCATACCTCGTTTTTCCTGCACCCTTACCATCGCTACCCCGAAGAGGTCGATTCCTATTTCGGCTATGAAAGCTTTCACGACAACAAAGGATCCGAATATTCGTTCCAGCGCTTTCGCGCCGACCTTCGCTACAACTTCTATCCCGTTGCGCACGGCGGTCAGCCGCATCGTGACAATGTCCTCAGCATCCGTGGACTCTACGAGGCATCGTTCACGAATGGCGTCAATCGAGTACCGTTTTATCTGATGAACACGCTCGGCGGCTCCGACATTGACAATCAGCCTGCCCTCCGGGGCTTTGGCGACCTTCGATTTCGCGCCTCCAATCTGGTTCTATTTCAGACTGAATACGACAAACGTCTCTATAGCGCCCTCGGGATGATGGCGTTCTACGATACCGGCCGCGTTGCCAACACCCCCGGTGAAGTCAGCCTCTCGGGTGTGCGACATAGCTTCGGCTTTGGTGGCACTGTGTGGCTCGAAAGCCGGGTGGTGTTCCGCGCCTACGTGGGTCTCGGCAGCGGGGAAGGCGTTCATCCGTTTTTTGGTATAGCAAATCTTTTTTAGAATGGGCGCGCACTGATATACGTGAGTTATAGGAACCTGTGCCGCAAGCGCGACCTGTGCGCTCGCATCATAAAGCGAGCCTTAGTGCTTTCCCTTGACGAGTGCTAATCCCGGCGCTATGATTCCTTCAGAAAATGGCGAATATGAGGCAAATAACTTGGGCGGCTTATTTATCATGAGTTTAAACGTTTGGCCCGACAACGAAACCGATCAAGATCTGCTCGGATTCCGCGTTCACGCGGACCTAATTCGTAGCGTCGTCACAGATCAGCGCGTTTTGCCGATCGTGCTCGGAGTATTCGGCGATTGGGGCGGAGGAAAGTCGAGCATAATGCGCATGCTCCAAAAAGACTTTGAGCTGCCCGAGTACGAAAAGACAGTCTGCCTTTACTTCAATGGCTGGATGTTCGAAGGCTATGAAGATGCAAAAACTGCGCTTCTTTCATCTGTCTTGGTCCAGCTTGGCGACCATAAGAGGTTCGGCCCTGCCATTAAAGACAAAGTCGTCGGTCTACTCAAACGGGTAAAGTTGATGGAGGTAGCCAAAATCGGGATAAAGCATTTCGGCGTGCCGATGGCTGCCGCTTTGATGGCCGGAGACCCCCACGCCGCTCTCGGCGCTGCTGCGCTCGCCGGTTCGCTCGCAACCGTCTCCCATTCTGCCTCGGGGACCGATTCCGGCAGTAAGGCTGAGAAAATATCGTGGTCGGACCTTATCGAAAAGGATCCCGGAAAGCCAGATCTTCTGGAAGTACGAAAATTCCGCGAAGAATTCGCGGACATGCTCGCAAAGACTGATATCGAATCAGTAGTCATTCTGATCGACGATCTCGACCGTTGTTTGCCGGAACGGATAATTGAAACCTTCGAAGCGATCAAGCTTTTCGTGGCCGTCGAGAAGACCGCCTTTGTGATTGGCGCGGACCCCCGAATCGTCCGGCACGCAATCGCCACCAGGTACGTTCAGAAGCAGTTGGGTGGAGACAGCGTGAGTACGCACGAGGAGCAATATGATCTGGTAAGCGACTACCTTGAAAAATTTATTCAGATTCCCTATCACTTGCCCCGTTTGTCTCCCAGCGAGGTCGAATCGTATGTCAACCTGCTCGCTTGCCAGAAGTTGTTAGTGGAAGCAGATTATGCCCGAGTCGTCAATCATTGGCAAGGTAACCGAAATAAGAATATGTACGCAGCATATCGGCAAGCTGGGATCGGCGATGCCCTCGGTTCTGCGGATAAGATGCCGCCCGAGTTGCTGGCCCAGCTCGCGTGGAGTAACGCTATCGCCGATGTAGTTACCGAGGGATTGAAAGGTAACCCGCGGCAAGTGAAACGGATGCTCAACGCGATGGCGTTGCGAAAGCAACTGGCTTCGGTCGCAGGAATTCAGATACGCGATGACGTACTCGCCAAGCTTATGGTCTTGGAATATGCGAATCTGGGGCTATTTCAGGAAATCGGTATGTGGCAAGGGTCGGCCAACGGTTTTCCGGAACGATTGCAGTCACTCGAAAGAATAGCACTCGATGGTATTTCCGCGAAAAGCGATCCTCCCCCGGACGTCTCCAAAGAATGGCAGAAACGTACCGCGCAGAGCTGGCTTCGGATGCAGCCCAGCCTCTCTGATGTTGATCTTCGAGACTATTTCTGGCTGGCCCGTGACCGAACAAGTTCAACCCTCAGCGGGGTCACCATGGTGGCACCAATCATCCGAAGATTATTTGACGACCTCACCTCGGACAATAAGGGAGAACAGAACGCGGCAGTTAAAGCCTGTGCGGATCTGACCGAAATCGAACAGCAAGCATTGCTGGCGATGTTGGAACGCCAGATTGAGCGACATCCAGACCATACTCCCTCTCAGAATGCATTGCTGATGCTAGCCGAAGCCAAAATGGCAGGTGCGGGAATGACGCTAGTGATGGCCCTTAAGTCGAGCCCGCCCCAGCAACTGCAGCCCGCTTCCGCTTATCGCCTGAAGACGCTCGCGACCATAGACGGCGATCATCAGTCCGAATCTTTGTCATTGCTGGCAACATGGGCGAAGGATACGACGACGCAGGTCGGCAGGGCTGCTGCTAAGAAATAAACCTGACCATCATGGGCACTTCAAAAGGTTACAAAATGCCAACTGGCGGCGACTGGGGGCCACTCAAGCGAGAGGCTACCGATTTCGCGCAGAACGTTGGCTTTCAATCCACTGCTGCCCAACCGCTACTGCGCCAATACATACGCGTCCGTTCGAACGCTGGAGTGCCCGTCGGCGGGGCTGGACCCACTGGGGGTCCCGGCGGTGTTGGTAATAGTGCCGGAAGTGGGGGCAGTGGGAGCGGGGGTGCCGGGGGTGGCGGAACAAGTTGGAGTGCTGGCGTCTCGACCGCTCAGAATGTCGGGGGTTTTCTCTCTCGTGTTGGAAATGTCGGCCTAGCCGAGGCGCTACGCGAAGTCGGTCTTGGTGATCTCATTGGTCGATCAGCCGCCGAAATCACCGGCGCACTGCTGGATAAACTGGCTGGTCCGGGCAGCACACTGGATCAAGCTGCCGCTCGTCAAGCACTCGTAGAACTTAACGATGATTTGTTGAAGGACGCCGATACGTTCGAGGAACTGGAGAAAGTGCTTGGCGAGACTATCGACAAAGACGGCCTATTCGCAATTCTGTTGAGGTTTTTCGGGCACTATTTGTACGAATGTTTTTGCCGCGATTTTTATGAGCGCCTAATCAAGAAAGTCGGCTCGTCGCAGGCAGCCCAGTCTCTCAAAAGTATTAGGGACTGCATCGAATCCGCCGTCAAAGCGAAGCTTGCGGGGCGTAATGCCAAGGACTTCAATTGGCACGGTGCGGACGGAAAGAAATTGTCGGAACAGGTGTTGACCGAGGTTCTCGATATTTTCGAGGTACCTGCATGAAGATAGAAACCATTGTCAAGTCGGATACGCGATTCCGCGATGGGTTGGCAGATATTCGAATCAAGACTGAGCTTGGTCAGGAACACCAGCTTGATTTACCGTTCCGTGATATGTATCGGAGATGTGGTGTGCCAAGCCGACGGGCGCTTGATCTGTTGATAGTAGCGGGCGTCTGCTACATCATCGACAAGACCGTGTCCCGTGCCGATGCCGCAGACGGATGGACCAGACAACTTGAGATCAGCATAGCTGTTTCAGATACAGAACCTTGGAAGCTAGTGAGCCGGGAGCTTGCAGAGACGCTGACGTTTCTGACCGGCGACGTTTGGGTTTTGGATTTTTATCAGTCCCCGGTGCCGCTATTTGAGGTGCCGGAATCCGGATCCGAGCCACTGATTTCTCCCACGCAAGCGGTGTCCCTGTTTTCAGGCGGTTTGGATTCGCTCGCGGGGGCAGTCGACTTGCTCAGTAGCGCTGTGCCAGAGAAAGTCCTTTTTATCGGACACTATGACAGTGGCGGCCCCAAGAAGATTCAAGGGGAGTTGGCTAGCAGACTAAATGAACACTATCCGAACAGGTTTGGCATTGAACATATAAGGGTTTCTCACCGCCCCTCTAAAGGAGTCGAGGAGACTCTTCGTTCGCGCTCTTTCGTATTCATAGCATTGGGCCTTTACGCCGCGCAGGCATTTGGCACAAACACGCCGCTGTACATGTTTGAGAACGGGCTAATCGCGCTGAATGTGCCCCTGACGCCATCCCGCAGAGGCTCTTGTAGCACTCGGACCATGCATCCCTATTACCTGCACAAAATTCGTGGAGTTATGTCGGCTCTAGGCATATCGAATCCGATCTTCAATCCATATGCACTGAAGACCAAAGGAGAATGCCTGACAGAGTGCAGGAATCGGGAGATTCTCTTCCAACTTGCCGACACATCGGTGTCCTGCTCACATGCATCTCGCAGGCAGTACTGGAAACGTAAGAGCGCAAACAATTGCGGCTATTGCGTGCCCTGCATCTTTCGCCGTGCAGCTTTGCGTGCCGCCGGTCTTGACCGGGGGGATGTGTATGGTATGGACGTTCTTACCGGCGAATTGACCGTAGACGACCAACTGGAGAGCTCCACCGATCTCAGAGCCGTTACGGACTTTCTGCGGCGACCCTGCACCGTCGGTGCTATCCGCAAGGAACTTCTTGCAACCGCATATTTCCCCGATCTGGAGGCCCATGCCGAGATGGCGTGCCGTGGATTCGCGGAGCTTAGACGCTGGTTTGAAAGTGCATCGCTGAAGTCGGAGAAGCTAACGACAGCCGAACATGCTTGACGCCCATTGCCACATTGACCTATATGCAAAGCCTTCTGAAGTCGCTGATCGCGCCGAGCGGGCCGGTGTCTTTACGATTGTTGTCACGAACCTCCCTTCAGCGTGGGAACGTAGTCGCCCATACATCGCGGAGAGGCGACAAATGCGGCTTGCTCTCGGGCTTCACCCCCTTGTGGCTGAACAGCATGGACCCGAACGCGAACGATTTCGCGCACTGTTAGACCGTACGTCATTTGTTGGAGAGGTCGGGCTTGACTTCTCTCGCGAGGGAATGCCAACAGCCGAATTGCAGATCGAGTCGTTTCAGTTTGTTTTGAGCGCAATGGCTTCTACGGCCAAATTTGTGACCGTTCACTCACGGAGGGCTGAGGCTCGCGTGCTGGAGATGCTGAAGGTAGCCGGTCGATCCCCAGTGGTGTTCCATTGGTACAGTGGCTCGATCAAAAATCTGAAGGCTGCCCTTGAAGACGGTCATTTCTTCTCAGTCAATCCGCACATGGTTCGTAGCGACAACGGTCGAAAGATAATCGCAGCAATCCCGCGCGACCGAATTCTTTCCGAAACTGACGGCCCGTTCGTCACTGTGGACGGCCGGATCGTTGAGCCGACAGACGTTGCCGTTGTCGAAAAATCGCTTGCTGAATTATGGAAGGTATCACCTTTGGATGCCCGATACCTGATCGCGGCGAACTTCAAGAAGATCATGGAGCCGTTAAGGGCCCAGAATTCTTGAGTCGCCGTTGTGCAGCGATGTCGGTGTATCGGGACACAGAATGTGCGCGAGGCGTGACAACAGCGGCTGCCAAGTTCGATGTATGTCCCGTCTCGGGCCACCATGTGCAGTTTTCGGGCGTTCAGCGATTGCACGGAAAGGCAAAGTAAGCATGATCGTGAGGATTTTTTTGTCGATCACCCGGTTCGATGTAATCGCATCCAGTAGATCTCGTTTTTCTTCGACGGTGCCGCCTTTGTAGGCCAACCATGCGGTATCCGCGCGTTCGATGAATTTGGCGAGCTCTTCGCTTGCGTCGCGCTTACCGTCCCGCCAACTGACGATCTGGGCTTCGAGATCAAGGCGCTCCGAGAGGAGCGTTTTTTTGCGTACCTCGAATAGGTCCTGTTCGATGAGCCGGTCGATGTATGCGTCGGTGAGACGGCCGATCCGGTCATCAACTTGAAAGAGTCGGAGTTTCAGAGCCGCGATTATCTCTTGCCGCTGCCCATCGACATCACAGCGCATTTGCTCAAGCTCCTGTTGAATAAACCTGCGTTCCTCGTCGCGCAGGGTCAACCGCGAGAAATCGGCGAGGACCGCACCTTCGACAACTTCCTCACGCAGGCAGGTGGTCGGGCAGGAACCGGTGTGGCACCGGTAATAGACGAAGCCCTTGGCAGTCTCGCCGATGAGAGAGCGCTCACAGGTTTTGCAGGCGAGCCTGCGGCGATAAATGAAGTCGTGCCGCTTGACACGGGTATTGAGCTTGCCTTGAAGAACAGCTTGTACGTGTTGAAATGTCGTCTTCGAGACTAGCGGTTTGTGCAAGCCCGTGAAATACTGCCCGGTTTTCTTAATCCGGATGAGGCCATAATAGAAGGGATTGTTCAGTAGAAACGACAGCTGGTTCGGCGAGTATGGCGCGCCGTTAGCGCGACGCAGACCGAGGCGCTGGGTCTCTCGCCCCAAGGTCTTTAGATTGAATTGGCCTGTGGCGTAAAGCTCGAAGGCTTGCCGGACCAGTGGCGCGGTCTTCGGATCAGGTGTTTTTGGCTTCGCTGCTCCATTGTTGAGGTAGCCCAGCGGGGCCGGCATCGGATAGTGACCCTGTTTGAGGCGTCCGTAAAAGCCTTTCTTACTCTCCTCACGAAGGTTGCGGATATAATCGGCGGCGACCACCGCCTGAATGTCCGCAGAAAGGCGTCCGCCACGCGAAGTGAGATCAAGAGACTCGTTGGCAAAGTGAACTTCCGTGCCCCGGTCGATCAGCTCGCCCAGATCGGCCCAGTCCCGGAGATTGCGGGCGCTACGGTCGATCTTGTGGATGATGACGCCCGCGGCGGCTTGTTTTCTCAGTAGCTTCACCATCGCGCCGAAAATGGGGCGGCCCTGTTTGGCCGCCGTTTCCTGTTCCTCAAACCATCTGGTGATCTCCAGTTGGCCGCGCTGGGCATAGCGCTCGATGGCCTCTTTCTGCTGTGGAAGCGACACGCCGAGTTCGCCTTGTCGAGTGCTGGACACTCGGATGTAGGCAAAATATTGCTTCATGATGAATGGGGGGAATGGGTTAGTGGATTCGACCTTTGACGATGGGATGTTACAGCGGATCGCAGGGATCGGCAAACCGACAATCCACAAGGTCATTGATCGACCGGCCCTCGTTGGCCAACCGCTCGCTCATACGCAAGAGCACGGCGAGGTACCGCCGCAAATTGGCTTCGGCCTCCTCCAGTTCCTCTTTAGTGAAATCCGGGTAGAGATCGGAAATCGTGACGGGCCCGTTCTGCATAGCCCCCGCACCTTACCTCGATAAGTCTGAATTGAAAAGACGGGAAAAAGTTCGTACCTGAGCACAGCTTCTCCGGCACAGCTTTTTCCCGTCTTTTCAGTTTTTGGGTCCAGCGCCATCATGAGGGGCTATGTTGGCCATTTTCCTCATCCAATTTCTGATTGAATTCATTCGCGCCCTTCTCATTGACGGGTTGTCTGAACATGTTCGCAAACGGGCAGCCAAAGCGCGGCGGATTCGAAGCCTCCGATTCTATCTGAGGCTCCGCGCGGGAAAGCCCGGACGGCCCGTTGTTCGCACTCTGTCCACAGAAGATCGGGAAAATGTCCAGTAATCCACACTTTTTCCCTCCTTGTGCGATTTCAGGGAATTGCTATGGTGCCTTCACAAGGAGGGCAGAAACCAAAAATGCAAAACCAACCAACAAACCAAAATGAGAATCAAAATCGGCTCGCGTCATTCCGCAGGAGGAGGGGCTATTCGCAGCGCCGGGTGGCTCATCTGCTGGGGCACAAAAGCCACGGAGCGCTGTCGAGCTACGAACGCGGGCGCACGGTGCCCACCCTGGCTACGGCCCTGAAGCTCGAGATTGTTCTCCGCACCCCCGTGGCGTTTCTGTTCCCAGTCACCTATGAAACCCTTCGCAGTGAGATTCGGGCCGAGGAAGACCGGCTGGCTGGAATCGGCCAACAGGACCTGTTTGATCATTCACCCCGGCAACTATGACGAACATCCTCAATCAGGTTGCCGAGAGCCTGCATAGCCGGTTCCGGCCTTCCAGCCCCGACGAATACGTGGCCCTTCGCCTTGCGCAACGGCTCGGCGAGCCCGAGGTTGCCGCCCACTACGCCATGCTGGCCTCCCAGTATTCACAAACCAAACTGCTATGCGCCTATCGCCACGCGGTCACGGCGGCCCACGGTGACCGCCCCGCTCGGGTCTTCCATGATTATCTTTCGGCCCACGGCACCAACGGAAACAATGGCTTGCCGCATCCACGGTTGCTGTCTGTGAGGATCGAACGCCGCACGGTGGCCGTGGCGGTGTTCTGCGGACTTCACTTGGAGGGCCGTCGGGTCCTTCAGCTCTCGTCCGATCCCGTCCGTGCCGAAGCCAGCACCGCCGCCTTCATTCGGGAGGCGCTTTCTGAAAATGACTGTCCATCGGCAGCGGTCGAATCCGTCTCCGGGGATGTCAGGCGGGCGATCTTGTACGCGACGGTTGTTGAGCAATGCCGCGCCACCGGCGTTTCCGTTTGGGAGATATCGGGACGGACTGTCGTTGAGACGCTGGCGTATCCGCCGCTGAAGAGCCGCGCAGAACTCCGCGAAGTGATGCTGCAGATGTGGCCCGTTCCGGGGCTCAAACAATCGCAGATGTGCGCCCTCGATGCTTTCGCCTTAGGCCTGTACGTCCAAACGGAGCGGTTGTTTGCCGCCGATAACTGACCCTCGCCTTACACCACCCCGCTCAAATCAATAACAGAAGGAACATTTCATGATTGGACCCATTCCATATATCGGCGGCAAGAACCGCCTCGCCACCAAAATCGTCGCCCTATTCCCACAACACACCACTTACGTTGAGGCCTTCGCTGGGGGCGCACAGGTGTTCTTCCGCAAGCAACCCTCCAAGGTCGAAGTACTTAACGATAAAAGTTACGATGTTACTAACTTTTTCCGCTGCTGCCAGTCGCATTACGAGGAACTCGTCCGCTATCTGCGTTTCACCATTGCCAGTCGCCGCTGGTTTGAAATCCTCAACAGCACGGACCCGGCCACCCTGACCGACATCCAGCGGGCGGCACGGTTCCTCTATCTGCAAAAGAACTGTTTTGGCGGGCTGGTAATCAACCAACATTTTCATTACGGCGTGACCCAGCCGTCGAACTTCAACCCGGAACGGATTTCGAAAGCTATCGAAGAAACCCACAAGCGCTTGGCCCGCGTGCAGATAGAGTCCCTGCCGTATGAGGAAGTGATGGAAAAATACGACCGACCGACGACATTTTTCTATCTCGATCCGCCGTACTGGGACCGGAAGCTCTACAAATTCAATTTCAAAGAAGAGGATTTCCGGGCCATGCAGCAGCGGCTCGCGGGTCTTAAAGGCAAGTTCATTCTCTCGCTGGATGACCATCCGAAGGTACGGGAGGTATTCAAGGCCTTCCGCATGGAACGTACCGAGATTTACTACACGGCGCAGAGGGAGTCAGGGGCGAGGTTCGGCGAGTTGCTGATCATGAATTTCCGCCCGCCCAAATGAACATTAACAGCAGGTTCCGGCGGGCGGTAGTTCAGCAAACGAAATCGTTCAACACAATGAAGTTACTTCTTGAAAAACTCATAGCGCGCGCGTGGAACTGCCTCGCGACTCCGGCACCGCCGAGAGTGTCCGGGGACAGCCTTGATCTGGGCGCACAGGTCGTTGATGAGCGAGTCATCGGACGGCGCGTCACCATCCCACAAGCGAAACGCCCGGAACATTTGGCCATCCTTGGGAAAACCGGGCGGGGCAAGTCGTTTTTCCTGCGGCACCTCGCCAGTCAGGATGTACACGCGGATCGCGGGTTTTTGTCTTTTGATCTGCATGGCGATTCCACGCCGTTCCTGCTCCGGCGCATCGCGCAGGAGGAAATTCGGCGGCGCGCCGACCTGAGCGCCAAGCTGATCGTGATCGAGCCTGCGGACGCGGAGTTTTCCATTGGCCTGAACGTACTGGAGCACCGGCCCGGCGAACAGATTTTTGTCCAGCTTGCGGAATTCGCGGAAATCCTGAAATCCCACTGGCACCTCGATCATCTCGGCGCACGCACCGAAGAACTGCTCCGCAACTCACTTCATCTGCTGGCCGACAATAACCTGACGCTGCTGGAACTGACGGCCCTTTTGACCAACGAGGCTTTCCGCAGCTCTTGCCTGAGGCAGGCCAGCAACCCGGACGTCGCAGACTACTTCCGGTCCCGCTTTGACCAGCAGAGCGAAGCCATGCAAGCAGTCTACCGGGACGCGATCTTAAATAAGGTATCGAGCTTCACACAGGACCCGCGCTTTCGGCACATTCTCGGACAGCGCAATTCCTCGTTTTCCCTTGTTGACGCGATCGATAACGGCTACTGGATCATTCTCAACCTCGACAAGGGCCGACTCGGCGAACCCGCCGCCATTTTAGGCAGTCTCCTTTTGACCAAGCTGAAAAACGCCCTGTTCGCGCGCAGGCGCAGGCAACTGTTCACCCTGTACTGCGATGAAATCCAGAATCTCGTGGCCTATCAGGGCGCGGGTCTCGACGTACTACTCAGCGAGGCGCGGAAGTTCGGGGCCAGTGTGTGCAGCGCAAACCAGTTCATGGAGCAGTATCCTCCGGCAATGCGGGCGGCCATTCTCTCGATCGGCACCCACATCTTTTTCCAGCTTTCCAGCACGGACGCCGACAAGATGGGCGCGGCGCTCGATGGCGGCAAACGCCTTTCAGAACTCCTCAAGAATTTACCCAAGCGCCACATGGTGGTGAAAAGCGGCCATGAACGCTACCGGGAAGCAGTGGTGCCCACCGTCGCCGATCCGCAGGTTGATTACACGGACCTGTACAACCGCTGCCGGACTCGGTGGGCGCGCAGGCGGACGGACATCGAAGCGGAAATCAGAGCCCGCCGCCAGCAAGCCGGGCGGCGGACCGACGAGGTGCTCCATGGCTGGGAATAGGCGCAAAGTTCGCACGATCCTGCAGGAGCGGGATCGGCGCTTGCTTCGGGAACTGGCCACCATGCGGATTATCGACCGGGAACTGACCAAGGTCGCGGCGGGCTTCGGGTCCACGACGCGCGCCAACACCCGGCTTCTGAAACTAACCCGCGCCGGACTGCTCCATCGTTTCTTTGTCGGCACAATCGCCGGGGGCCGCAAGGCGATCTACACGCTGTCGAGACAGGGCGGCCTTGTGGCCGGAACCGAACACCGGCGCATCAGCCGTAGCCACGGAACGACGCTGGTAGGCGACCTCTACGTCGACCACCAGATGCGCATCAACGACGTTTACGTCACGGTCAAATTCCGGCCTCTGCCAGTCGGGGCCCGGTTTATCGGCTGGCGGGTCTTTCATGAGCCGCTGACTCAGGGTTCGCGTCTCGTCCCTGACGGCTACTTCGAACTCGCCACATTGGCCGGCATCCGGCCCATCTTTCTCGAAATCGATCTGGGGAATCAGGCCATGAAGGTCTGGCAGCAAAAGGTCCGGTCATACCTGCAACTGGCTGTCTCCGGCGACTTTTCGAGGGTCTTCGGCCAGAGTCAGTTCCGGGTGCTGGTGATCACAACTTCGCCCCGTCGCCTAGCGAAGATCCGCGCTACTGCCGCCAGACAGACCGACAAAATGTTCTGGCTTTCCGATTTTCAATCCATTAACCGCGCGGGCTTCTGGTCCTCCGTGTGGCTTCGGCCCACGGGCGACAGAGCACTCCCGCTCATTTAAACCCCATGCGCTATTGCAACCATTGCCACCGCATAACCACCGGAGAGCCCCTGTTCTGTAATTTCTGTGGGCGCTCCTACGATTTCAAACTCTGTCCCCACCGGCACCCCAACCCGCGCTC
>Ga0070733_10002379_pt1 | contig 13456 bp, 14 predicted proteins | sample Coa_R1_9_FD_66450 | JGI IMG/M metagenome (GOLD analysis project Ga0070733, IMG submission 66450) | Surface soil microbial communities from Centralia Pennsylvania, which are recovering from an underground coalmine fire - Coalmine... | ecosystem: Environmental > Terrestrial > Soil > Unclassified ... | reverse complement strand
TGAGCCAGCGCGTACTCGACGAGCGCCTTGCCTCTGAAGTACGGCAGCGGCGAGGCGATTGAGGGATTGGTGATGCTGAGATGCACGATTCGCGATACGCCGGCGCGTTTGGCGGCGAAGAACAACATGCGCGAGTTCTCGATCGCGTTCGCGAAGCTCGCGGTGCCGTGGTCGAAGCGGACCCAGAACGTGTTGTAGAGCGTGCGCACGCCGTCGAGACTGCGAGCGAGCGCGGCCGGGTCGTCGAAGCGGTACGGGAAGGTCTCGACATCCGCCTGCAGCGGATGCGGGCGATCGGGATGAAAAGTCAGCGTTCTCACGCGAGCGTCCGTCTTGAGCAGGCGCTCGGCGATGCGGCTTCCCGAATAGCTGAAGGCTCCGGTGACCAGATCGACCGCCGCTTGGTTGCTCACCGTGACCCCTCTCGCGGCCGTGACATGAACGGCTCGGCGAGTCCGGCCACACGGGTGCCAAGATCGAGGAGCGACTCCGCACGCGACTGGTCGGCCTGCAAGTGGCTGAGCATGTCGACACCGAAATAGAGCGCCACCAGGCCGAATGCCAAGTCGCGCGGCGAAGCGAGCAGCAGTGCCGGCGAGCGCCTCAGCAGCTGCTCGATCTTGCGCTCGACCAGCGCGATCCACGGCTCGATGCGAGCGGCTACCTCGGCTCCCAGCTCGGCGTCGGCCACGCCACCGCTGACCATCTCGCCGAGCACCGTGATGTAGCCGCGCTCGAGGTCGTCGGCATAGATCTCCCGCGCTAGCGCCGCAAGCTCGCGAGGCCCGCCGGCACGCTCAAACGCCGGCCCGTACTCGTTCATTCGGCGCTCGCTGATCAGGTCGAGCACCGCGACCAGCAGATTTCGCACAGTTCCGAAGTGGTAGAAGATCAACGCCTGGTTAAAGCCACCCTCGTGCGCGATCGCCCTCGCGCTGGCGCCTGCGAAACCGTTCGTCTTCAGCGTTCGTAGCGCAGCCTCGACGATCAGCAGTTTCGTGCCGACCGGCGATTCCGCGCCTGACGCCCCGGCCGGTCTGAGCTTTTCTCCTGTGCCGCTCATTGCGTCTCGCAATTTTAGCGATCGCTCAAAGCGTGCGCTCAAATCATTCGCCGGCGCCGCGCGGCTAGCGCACGACAGATCCCACACGGATGGCGCCGCGGCAGAGACTTGGGCTAGAGCGGCTGCACCGCAGCGACGCTCAGCGCGTGAGCATCCAGCAGTTCGCCGTCCAGTAGAAGCGGCTGTGGCCGTTCAAAAGCGGCGTTGAGAGGGCGATCGAGCCGTGCTCGCCGCTGACGGTGACCGAAGCCGTCGCGATCTCGCGAAGGTCGGCGCGCAGCAGCGCTGCGCCGTGGCGGTCGGCCAGCAGCGTGGCGCTTCGCTCGTCCCAGCGCTGCGCGCAGGTGCGCCCGTGCTCGGTTGCTGTCAACGGCGCGTTGAGGACCGCGCAGGCGCCTGCGCCGTCGCGGTTCAGGAGCGCAGTGACGACGCGCGTCGCGGCGGTTCGCAGAGTCGCCGCCGTCGCGCCGGCGTCATCGGCCGCCGCCAGCGGCGCAGCGGCTCCGCCAAGCGCGAGGGCGACGGCGCATGCAACCAGCGACCGGCGGACGGGCATGGCGACACCGTAGCGCTCGCACGGCCGCACAAAGGCAAACGCGGACGCGTGTTCGATCAGTCCGGGGCGAAAACCGGCGTGATCATCTCCTCGAGGCCCGAGTCGAGCACGAGGAGAACCTGGTCGCCGGCCTCGACGACCGTATCTGCCGTCGGCACGAATCCGCGACCATCGCGCAGCACAGAGATGATCAGGCTGCCCTGCGGAAGCTCCACCTCGCCGACGCGTTTGGCGGCCGCCGGCGCGCCTTCCTGGACCTCGAGCTCGATGATCTCGAGCCGCTCCTCCTCGAGCGCAAGAAGGTGGACGAGACCGTAGCGAGGCACCTCGTGCTCGATCAGGCGCAGAATCAGATCCGTTGCCGAGACGACGGGCTGGATGCCGAGCAGCTTGAAGTGCTGGAGGTTGCGGGGGTTGTTGACGCGCGCGATGACCCGCTCGCAGAGGTACTTCTCCTTGGCGACCTGGCAGACGAGCATGTTGTCCTCGTCGTCGCCGGTGACCGCAACGACCAGGTCGGCGCGCTGGATTCCCGCGCGCTCGAGGACCCACAGCTCGGTCGCGTCGCCGTACTGCACAGCGTGCTCGAGCTCTTCCTCGACGATCAGATAGCGCCGGCGGTCGGACTCGAGCAGGGTCACCTCGTGACCCTTGTCGATCAGCTCGCGCGAGAGGTTCAGCCCGACCTTGCCGGAGCCGACGACGATCACATACATCTAGGCCTCCGTCGAAAGCGCCTGATCGAACATCTCGATCGCGTGCTGGGTCGGCGAGATCGTGTGGAGGCCCTGCTCGGCGTACCACGCGGCTCGCGCGGGGTCCATGACGCGGCAGAGCACCTTCTCGACCCCGAACCGCCGCTGGACGATCTGCGACACCGTCAGGTTGGTGTTGTCGCCGTCGGTCGAGGCGATGAACACATCGGCGCGCTGAACGCCGGCCTCGATCAGCGCGTCGACCTCGAGTGCGGTGCCGACCGTGAAGAGACCGCCGGCGTCCTCCCACGTCTGGCCCTCGACTTCGACGAGGCGCTCGTGTGAAAGCGGGTCTTCGTCGAGAACCGACACCTCGTGCCCCCGTGCAAGCGCCCGCTTGGCCACGGCAGCGCCGACGCGGCCAGCTCCAACTATCAGGACGAACATCGCCCGCGGATGCTACTGATCTGCCGCGTCTGCTCGCGTACGCAACGCGGCCCGCGCCGGCGCGGTGAGGATCACGCGGCAGCGGGCGCGAGCGACGACGTAGCGGATCGTCTCAGACACCGTGCTCTCGCCGATCAGCGTGCGCCCGCCGAGCAGCGACCCGGCTCTCGCGCGAGCCCCCTCGTCGGCGCCGAGCACGATCGCCTCGACGCCGCGGCGCTGGGCCTCCTCGACGATCGCCTGGCCGAGGCGGCGCGCGCGGACCGTCGCCGTGGCCACCTCGACACCGTCGTACTCCTCCCCCACCCGCTTGGCACGCGCGAGCGCGGCGCGCGCGGTGCGAAGCTGCGCCTCAGGCAGCGGAGCATCGATCGGCAACGACATCGGCACGCGGAAGATCCATAGCGCCTCGATCGTCGCCGGGTCGATCGCCGCGTCGTCGGCGCTGTCGGGCGAGACGAGCAATGCGGCCGTCTGGACGATGTCGTCGTCAAGAGCGTTACCGAGCAGCGGCACGAGGATCGAGCCGAAGTCGCGCTCGGTGCCGGCGCTTCGCAGCGCCGCCTCGGGCACCGTGACCCGCGCACCGACCGCCTTGCCCTCGCGCTTTCGGTAGAGGACGTAGAACAGGACGCTGCCGAGCACCCAGGCAAGGCCGACGTAGCGGGCGCCGGCGTGGAGCACGATCACCGTGATCCAACCGGCGAGCGACAACAGGGCGCCGGCCGCGGCGGGCAGCGGCAGCACGCCGCCGCCGATGCGGACGCCGCCAGGCATCGAGTACGGGCGCTCGCGGTCGCCCTCGCGATAGCGCAGCACGCAGATCGAGAGGTGGGCGATCGTAAACGCCAGCATCGCGCCGAAGGCGAAGATCCCGAAGAGGAAGTCGAGGTCCGCGAGCACGGCGAGCGCGCCGGCGACGATCGCCGCGATCGCGATCAGCACGAACGGCGTCGAGCGCTGCGGATGAAGACGGCCGAGCGCGCTCGGGATCTGGCGATTTGTCGCAAGCGAGAACGCGAGCCGCGAAAGGCCGAGCATCGCCGCGCGCGCGGCCGCGACGAGCGTCACCGCGGCGGCCGCGGCAACGATGTACTTGAGGGTGTCGCGCAGGGCGGCCGGATGGAAACGCTCGACGATCCCGATCACCGGAGCACCGAGGTAGCGACTCGAGAGGTCCGTGTGGCCGGCGATAACGGGCACGGCCGTGACCGCGACGACCGCCAGGCCGACGTAGACGACGAGGATCGTCAGGTTTGCCCCCCACGTCATCCGCCGAACCGCGGTGCGGCTGATCGAAAGCTCGCCGGAGACACCCGATGCCGACTCCAAGCACATGAAGGCGACGGTCGTGATCGTCAGCGCGTAGATCACGCCCGACCAGCTCGGGGCGCTTCCGAGGTGGACGTGGTCTGAAATCGTCGAGACGTTGAAGAAGAGGACCAGGCCGACGACGATCACGACGAGCTGGATGACCACGTCGAAGACGACGATCGCGAGCAGGCGCCGGCCGTGCTGGAGGGCGTTGAAGCCGAGCGCGTTGGAGATCGCCACGTAGGCGATCACGGCCAGCGCGACGGCGGCGCGCGGGGCGCCGTGGCCGAGCCCACCGGCGAAGGTCGCGAGATAGTCGGCGGCGGTCAGCGCGCAGACCGCGATCAGGATCACGTAGTCAAGGAGCACCGCCGCCGCGGCGATGAAGCTGACCAGCTCGTTGAACGCGTAGCGCGCGAAGACGGTCGACCCGGCCCGCTCGGGGTGCATCTTGGCGCCCTCGAGGTAGGTCATCGCCGTCAGCGCGAAGAACAGGCCGGCCGCGAGGTAGATCAGCGGCGTGAGGCCGAGCGCGTGACCGGAGACGATCCCCAGCGAGAAGTAGAGCGAGCTCGCCAGCGACGTCCAGACGATGACTCCGAGGCGAAGCCATCCGATCGAGGGGGTGGCGCGAACCCAGCTCTGGTTCATCGCGGCGGGCGCCGCTGCGCCACCAACCACAGTCGTCCGAGCCCCGCGCCGACCATCGCCACGCCGAGCACAACGCCGAGGATGGCGCTGCGAAAGACCAGGAGGACCCCCAGTGCAATCATCGCCGCAGAGAGGATTCGGGTGATCCCGTCATGGACGGCCCGCCCTCGTCCCTGCGGCGACGATCGTCGATCCATCGCTAGATGATCAGCGGGATGATCAGGATCGCGACGATGTTCGCGACCTTGATCATCGGGTTGATCGCCGGCCCCGCCGTGTCCTTGAACGGATCGCCGACGGTGTCACCGGTGACGGATGCGGCGTGGGCGTCAGAGCCCTTGCCGCCGAACGCGCCGTCCTCGATCAACTTCTTGGCGTTATCCCAAGCGCCGCCGCCGGCAGTCATCAGCACGGCGAAGAAGAAGCCGACGACGATCACTCCGATCAGCAGGCCGCCGAGCGCCTGGACGCTGATCAAGCCGACGACCAGCGTCAGGAGAATCGGCAGCAGCGACGGCAGGATCATCTCCCGCTGGGCGGTCCGCGTCACGATGTCGACACAGGTCGCGTAGTCGGGCTCATCGGTGCCCTCCATGATGCCGGGCTTCTCGCGGAACTGGCGGCGCACCTCCTCAACGACCGCGCCGCCGGCGCGCCCGACCGCCTCGATCGAAAGCGACGCGAAGAGGCAGACCATCATGCCGCCGAGGATCAGGCCGATCAGCACCGGCGGCTGGTCGATCGAGAAGTTGAAGACCTTGCCCTTCTCGACGAGCTCCTTCTCGAAGCCGGCGAAGAGGACGACCGCGGCGAGCACCGCCGAGCCGATCGCGTAGCCCTTCGTGACGGCCTTCGTCGTGTTGCCGACCGCGTCGAGGCGGTCGGTGACGCTGCGGACCTCTTCCGGCAAATCGGCCATCTCGGCGATGCCGCCGGCGTTGTCGGTGATCGGGCCGAAGGCGTCGAGGGCGACGATCAAGCCGGTCAGCGACAGCAGCCCCATGACCGCCACGCCGATCCCGTAGATCCCGGCGAGCTTCCAGGCGGCGAGGATCCCGAGCACGAGGACGAGCGCCGGAAGCGCCGTCGCCTGGAGCCCCGAGCCGAAGCCCTGGATGATGTTCGTCGCGTGCCCGGTGAGCGAGGCGCGCGCCGTCTTCTTGACCGGCGAGAAGCGCGTCGAGGTGTAGTAGTCGGTGATCACGAAGAGGCACGCGGTGACCGCGATGCCGATCAGCGAGCAGACGTAGAGCTTGCCCCACGACGGCGCCGCGGCGCCACCGATGTAGCTGTTGCCGTGCATCAGCCAGTAGGTCACAGGAGCGAACGCTCCGGCCGCGATCACACCGGAGGCGATCAGGCCCTTGTAGAGCGCGCCCTCGACGTTGCCGCTCTCCGAGCGCACGAAGAAGGTGCCGATGATCGAGGCGAGGATCGCGACGGCGCCGAGCGTCAGCGGGAACAGCGCGACGCGTGTGCTGTCGGAGAAGGTGAGGACGCCGAGCAGCATCACGGCGATCGCGGTCACGGCATAGGTCTCGAAGAGGTCGGCGGCCATTCCCGCGCAGTCGCCGACGTTGTCGCCGACGTTGTCGGCGATCACCGCCGGGTTGCGGGGATCATCCTCGGGGATGCCGGCCTCGACCTTGCCGACGAGGTCGGCGCCGACGTCCGCGGCCTTGGTGAAGATGCCGCCGCCGAGTCGCGCGAAGACAGAGATCAGCGAGCCGCCGAAGCCCAGCCCGATCAGCGCGTCGATCGCGGTCTTCGGGCTGTCGCCGCAAACAGCGGTGAGGATCCCGTAGTAGCCCGAGACGCCAAAGAGCGCCAGGCCGACGACCAGCAGGCCGGTCACGGCCCCGCCGCGGAAGGCGCCCCGAAGCGCCGGCGAAACGCCGCCGCGCGCCGCCTCGGCAACGCGCGCGTTCGAGCGCACGGAGACGTTCATGCCGATGTAGCCGGTCGAACCGGACAGAACCCCGCCGATCGCGAAGCCGACCGCAACGGCGATGTTCTGGACGAAGATCAACGCGACGAAGAGGGCAACGCCGACGCCGGCGATCGTCGTGTACTGACGGTTGAGGTAGGCGCGAGCCCCCGACTGCACAGCGGCGGAGATCGAGCGCATGCGATCGTTGCCCGGCGACAGCGCCAGCAGCGAGCGCGCTGTCAGGGCGCCGTAGAGCACCGCGCAGCCTGCGCACACGAGGGCGACGACAACCCCGTGATTAGTCAGAAAATTACTCAAAGAAGCTCCTCACCATGACGTCTGCGCGAGCGCGTCGGCCGCCAGACACAACACGAAAGCCGGGCGGCACCGATCGTCCACCCGGCAGATGCCACATTCTATCCGTCGCGACTGTCGGAGCGCTGTCCCGCTAGGACCCGGGAACCCACAAACGCCCGCTTCGCTGGGCCGGTCCGGGACCGCCGGTTTCACCCTCCTCGGGCGCCGGCGGAGCCGCTGATTCGGCGTGTGGCGGAGCAGGCGGCGCAGCGGCAGGGGCGCCGGCGAGCTTTGCGTACTCCATCTGCAGACCAGACAGCGCGTCGCGCAACGAGCCCAGGCTCGCGGGGTCCTCGCGGCGCTCTAGCACGGGCATCAGCGCCCGTGCGCCGTCGATCGCGTCGCGGACCTGCTCCAGGTCGCGCTCCTGCTGTGTTCCCGGCTCAACGCCGAGCCGACGCCCGGCAAGGCTGATCAGCGACACGACGGCCTGGACGATGACGTCGACCGGTTGTAGACGGCGCAGCTGCTCCTCCCAGGCCGCGCGGAGCTCAGCCTCGCTCGGTTGCTCTGTGCTCATGCGCGCACCTCCTCGGAATAGGTCGCCCGCGTGTCGCGGACGCAGTTCTCGAAAGCCTCTCGCATGCTCGCCCCGGCCTCGATCATCGCGCGCTGGCGCTGCGCGCCGTTGGCCTCCGCGCCGAGCGGCGCCACGTCGAGTCCATAGGCGGCGCGCGCCGGCGCCGTCCAGGCGAGCATCCGCTCGGCGATCTCACTCGAGGCGTATTCCTCGCCGCTGTCGAAGTCGATCATCCGCCCATCGAGCCCGTGGCGGATCGCCCGCCAGATGTTCTCTTCGATGAAATAGCCCGGCAGGGGCTCGCCGGCCTCGCCGGCGTCCACCTCGAGCAGCGCCTGCGCGGCGCAGGCGACGATCAGTCCGGCGAGGGCGTCGGACTCACCAGAACTGCACTGGGCGTCGCAGATGCGAACCTCGACGGTGCCGTAGTCGAAGTGCGGCCGCACCGACCACCAGATCTGCGTGAACTCGATGATCGACTGCGTGCGGATCAAGAGGGCGATGTAGTCGCGGAAGGCGGGCCAGCCACCGAACGCGTAGGGGACGCCGCAGCGCGGGAAGCTCCGCGTGAAGGTTTGCGAGCGAGCCGAGTGCAGCCCGGCAAGCCGTCCGTCGAGAAACGGCGAGTTCGCCGACAGCGCCAGCAGCAGCGGGAGGACGCCGCGCAAGCGATCGCAGACGCGCACCGCGCGGTCGATGTCGTTGACGCCGATGTGGACGTGCAGGCTGAAGGTGTTGTTCCGCCAGGCGACGTACTTAAGACCGTCCTCGACGCGGTGGTAGTGGGGCGTGTCGATAACCGGCTGCTCGCGGTAGTCGGCCCACGGGTGAGTGCCGGTGGCGCCGAGCTCGGCGCCGCGCGACGCGGCCAGCGCGAACAGCGCGCGGCGGCGCTCGCGCTGGCGTGAAAGCGCGTCGGCGAGGTCGGCGCCGGGCCCTGAGATGATCTCGATCTCAGAGGAGATCAGCTCGCCGGTGATGTGCTCGTGCAGGCGCGGATCGAACGCCGCCGCCTCATCGCGCAGCTCCTCGAAGCGCGGCGCCAAATCGAGCGTCGCGGGGTCGAGGATCTGGAACTCCTCCTCCAGGCCGACGGTGAGGTCGGTGGCCGCCGCGAAAATCTCGACGGCGCGGTCGAGGTCGATCGTCGACACCGATCAGGCGAGGTAGAAGTAGAGCGCGTAAAGGAGGTCGACGGCCGGGCTCGAGGTGTGCACCGTCATCTCGGGCGGAACGTTCAGCAGCGCATCCGAATAGTTGAAGATGATCTTCACGCCGGCGTCGACGAGGGCGTCGGCGAGTCCCTGCGCGGCAGCGGTCGGGACTGCGAGGACGCCGACGACGATGTCCTGCTCCTCGACGACGGCGCGCAGCTCTTCGTTGTGGCGAACGACGTGCTGGCCGATCGCCGTGCCGACCTTGGCGGGATCGGAGTCGAAGATCGCTACGACTCGGAAGCCGTGGTCGGCGAAGATCTCAGAGGACGCGATCGCGGTGCCGAGATGGCCGGCGCCGAAGAGGGCGATGTTGTGCTGCCCGGCGGTGCGCAGGATCTTGCGGATCTGGGTGAGGAGCGAGTCGACGTTGTAGCCGACGCCGCGCTTGCCGAATTTGCCGAATCCGGAGAGGTCGCGGCGGATCTGCGTCGAGTTGACGTGCGTGTACTCGGCGAGCTCATGCGAGGAGATCGTCTCGCGGCCCATCTTGCGAGCCTGCGTCAGCACCTGCAGGTAGCGCGACAGGCGCGCCGCGACGCCGAGCGACAGCCGCTCCGACGCCGCTCCGAGCTCCTCGCTCCCGGAGGCGATCTCCGTGTCGCTCATCGCGCGGACTCTAGCGAGTGAGTCGCGCAGGACGGACTCGTCGACGCCCAGCTCGAACAGCTCCTCGCCGTTCAGCGTTATGACGGGTATGCGCTCCAGATAGGCGCGCAGAAGCTCCTCGTCGCCCTCGATATCGCGCTCGCTGAACTCGAACGGGAGTTCCGCGCGGACGCGCTCGAGGACTTCGCGCGCGTCGTCGCACAGGTGACATCCAGGCCGCGCGTAGAGGACGACATCGGTCATCGAAGCGGCCCCTCGCCGGTCGCATAGACGTCGAGTGAGAGGTAGTCGGGGTAGGCGAGCGGCTCGGCGTCGAGCGCGGCGGCGGCGATCATCGCCGCGTTGTCCGTGCACAGCTCGATCGGCGGCAGGAAGGTTTCGACGCCGAGCCCGGACAGGCGCTCGCGCAGGCGGCTATTGGCGGCGACACCGCCGCCGAGCGCCAGCCGTGTGCGCCCGGTGCGCTCCAGGCCTCGCACGACGCGCCGCGTCAGCGCTTCGACGATCGCGTGCTCATAGGAGGCAGCCAGGTCGGCGCGCACCTGCTCGTCGCCGGCGTCGACCTCCCGCAGGCGATACAGAAGCGCCGTCTTCAGTCCCGCGAAGGAGAAGTCGGCGCTTCGCCCGGTCGGGAACGCGTGGGCGTGCGGGTCGCCCGCCTGCGCGAGGCGCGACAGCGCGGGACCGCCGGGGTAGCCGAGCCCCAGCATCCGCGCGCCCTTGTCGAAGGCTTCGCCGGCGGCGTCATCGAGGGTGCGCGCAAGCACCTCGATCTCGGCGCCGCCGCCCGGAACGTCGAGCAGCAGCGTGTGGCCGCCGGAGGCGATCAGCGCGAGAAACGGCGGGTCGAAGCGGCGCGGGCGAAGGCGCGCGGCGGCGATGTGGCCGTGCAGGTGATCGACGGCGGCAAACGGCAGCTCGCGCGCCGCGGCGAAGCCCTTGGCGGCGTTGAAGCCGACGAGCAGCGCTCCGAGCAGCCCGGGCCCCCGCGTGGCGGCGACCACGCTCACCTCGGCCGCGGTCGCGCCGGAGCGCGTGAAGGCCTCGGAAAGGACTGCGTCGACCAGCTCGATGTGGTGGCGAGCGGCGATTTCCGGCACGACGCCGCCGAAGCGGCTGTGGACCTCTTGTGAGGAGATCACGTTGGCGAGGATCTCGGCGTCGTCGCTGACCAGCGCGGCGCAGGTGTCGTCGCAGCTCGTCTCGAGGGCGAGGATCACGGCCGATGGTGCGCGACGGGGTCGGCTGCGGGCACGTCGTCGAGGCGGCCCTGGAGCGTGGCCGGCGTACGCCACATGATCAGCGCGTCCTCACCGTTGTCCTGGTAGTAGCGCCGGCGCAGGCCGGCGATACGGAATCCATCGCGCTGGTAGAGCTCGATCGCGGCTCCGTTCGAGCGGCGCACTTCGAGCGTGAACTGCGTGCGCTCGTCGCCCGCGCGCGCGTAGAGCTCCGACAGCAGGGCCGAGGCGATCCCGTGACGGCGCAGGGCGGGATCGACAGCCACGTTCATGATGTGCCAGACGTTGTCGTAGCGCGAGCACACCGTGTAGCCGACGAGGGCGCCGTCGATCGTCGCCGCCAGGCAGAGGCCTGCGGGCTTCGACATCTCGAGCACGAACATCGCGATCGACCAGGGGGTCGGGAAAGCCTGGCGCTCGATCACAGCGACGGCAGGAAGGTCGCTGTAGGCGAGAGCGCGGATGTCGAGTGTCGCCGGGGCGGTGGTCAATTCGCTGTTCTCTCGGCGTCTGGGGCGCGCAGGTACTCGGGCTCCGCCGCGGTCGATGCGCCGGAAGCTGCGAGCCGGCAAATCGCCCCCGCACTTAGGCGATGCAGGTCGCTCTGCGCTGCCGCGACGTCGACGCCGGCGCTTTCAAGCAGCTCCGCGAATCGTAGCGCCCCGTCTCCGACCGCCAGAGCATCGGGACCGCCGCGCAGAGCCGTCGCGGCAAGCTCCTCGGGCGCGCAGACGCGCGGCGCCACGATGGTCTGCTCGCCGCGATAGACGGCGATGAACGCCTCTCCCCTGCGCGCGTCGATGATCGCCGCGGCCGGCCGCTCGCCGAGCGGCTCGGCGAGCGCGCGCAGCGTCGAGACGCCGACGAGGCGCGCGTCGGCCCCCCGCGCGATGCCGCGCGCCGTTGCAAGCGCGATGCGGAGGCCGGTGTATGAGCCCGGGCCGCGGCCGGCGGCAACGATGTCGAGGTCGGCGAAGCGAAGGCCCGCCTCTTCGAGCAGCCGCGCCGAGAGTTCGAGCAGCCGCTGCGCGTGCTGCGGACGCCCGCTGGGAGCCGCGCCGTGGCGGGCCTCCAGCAGCGTGCCGCCGGGCAGCATCAGCGCGACGGCCGTGTCGGGCGTCGCGGTGTCCAGACCGAGGATCCTCACGCGCGAACCTCGATCTCCCGCCGGTCGCCTTCGCGATGGGACAGGGTGACCGTCAAACGCGGCGGCGGGAGGATTCCGCCACGCTCCGGCGGCCATTCGATGAAGGCGACCGTCTCCGCGTCGAGGTAGTCGGCGACGAGCTCGGAATCAACGCCGCCGGGATCCTCCACGCGATAGAGATCGAGGTGGGCAACGAGCAGCCCGCAGCGGCCGTGATAGCGGTGGGCGATCGCGAAGGTCGGGCTGGTCACGGGGACCGTCACGCCCAGGGCGCGGCAGGCCCCGCGCACGAAGGTCGTCTTCCCGGCGCCGAGCTCGCCGAGCACGTAGACGACGTCTCCGGGCCGCAGGCGCGCCGCGATCAGCGCGCCGAGGTCCTCCGTCTGTGACGGCCCGCTGCTTGAGAAGCGCTCGCTCAGAAGAGCCCCAGCTGCTCCGGCTGCGGCGCGGCGGCGATCGGTTCCTGCTCTGGCTCTGGCTCAGGCTGCGGCACGGGCTCGCGGGCGGGCGCAGCCGCCGGCGCCATCGCGAGGATCCCGGGCAGCGCGTGGAAGTCCTCGCGCAGCGACTCGAGCGTCCGCGGTGTGTAGAGCGCCGCGGCGGGGTGATAGATCGGAAACAGGCGCACCGTGTGGGTGCCGATCGCGCGGACCTCGGCGCGGCCGTGCACGCGGGTGATGCCCGCCGGATCGTCGCGCAGCAGCTTCGTCGCGAAGTTGCCGAGCGTGCAGATCACGCGCGGCTGGACGAGCTCGACCTGGCGCACCAGGTATGGGGTGCAGTTCTCGATCTCGCCCGGGCGCGGGTCGCGGTTTCCGGGCGGGCGGCACTTCAGGACGTTGGCGATGAAGACCTCGGAGCGGCTCAGTCCGATCTCGCCAAGGAGCGTCTCGAGCAGCTTGCCCGCCGCCCCCACGAACGGCAGCCCCTGGAGGTCCTCGTTGGCCCCGGGCGCCTCGCCGACGAACATCAGATCGGCGTCGGCGTTGCCGGCGCCGAAGACCACCGTCGTGCGCGTCGCGGCAAGCTCCGCGCACCGCGTGCAGGTCCGCGCGTCTATCAGGAGCTCCTTGAGCGCCTCGCGCCGATCACTTGGGCCCGGCATCGCCTCAAGGGTAGTGTTCGGCGGCGCCGATGAGCCACCAGCAGGCGACGATGACGAGGGCGCGGACGATCGCCGCGGTTCGCGAGCGGCTGCGCGAGGCGGAGCGGCCGGTTGGCCTTGTGCCGACGATGGGAGCGCTCCACGACGGACACCTCGCGCTGCTGCGCCACGCGCGCGCCGCCAACGCGACCGTCGTGATGTCGTTGTTCGTCAACCCGGCCCAGTTCGCGGCCGGTGAGGACCTCGCGGCCTACCCGCGCAATGAGGAACGCGACGAGCGCCTCGCGGCTGAAGCGGGCGTCGATGTGCTGTTTGCGCCCTCGGCGGGTGAGATGTATCCGGATGGTTTCGCCACGGCGATCGAGGTGGCGGGCTTGAGCGAGCCGCTCGAGGGCGCCTCGCGCGGCGCGGCTCACTTTCGCGGCGTCGCGACGGTTGTGGCGAAGCTGCTCAACATCGTCAACCCCGACGTCGCCTACTTCGGCCAGAAGGACGCCCAGCAGGCGGCGGTCATCCGCCGGATGGCGCGCGATCTCGACATGGCGGTGGCGATCGAGGTTCTTCCGACCGTGCGGGCGCCCGACGGCCTTGCGCTTTCGAGCAGAAA
>Ga0070733_10002378_pt1 | contig 13457 bp, 14 predicted proteins | sample Coa_R1_9_FD_66450 | JGI IMG/M metagenome (GOLD analysis project Ga0070733, IMG submission 66450) | Surface soil microbial communities from Centralia Pennsylvania, which are recovering from an underground coalmine fire - Coalmine... | ecosystem: Environmental > Terrestrial > Soil > Unclassified ... | reverse complement strand
GACATCCTGGCGGAGGCCGCCGGGCGAAAGAAAGCTATCGGCGCGTTCGTAGCCGACATAGGTTTCGGGGGATTCAACGTCGGCAGCGGGCGGAGCCTCCGCGCCGGCGGCGGCAACGGTCACAAGCCCCCCGGCTGATAGCTTCCCGTCACGTTCCTTCAGCAGTTCCTGGATCTGCTGCTCCGACTCGTCATACTTGCCTTCGCCGAAATGGTGATGGCGGATGCGGCCGGTACCATCAATAAGATAGTCGGCGGGCCAGTAGGAGTTGCTGAATCCGGTCCAAATCTTGCGGTCGTTGTCGATCGCGACGGGATAGGCGATCTTGAATTCGCGCACGGCCTGGCGCACATTGTCGAGGTCTTTTTCGAAAGCGAACTCTGGCGTGTGCACGCCGATGACAACCAGACCGCTGTCCTTATACTTTTCCGCCCACGCGCGGATATAGGGCAAAGTGCGCAGGCAGTTGATACAGGAGTAAGTCCAGAAATCCACCAGGACGACTTTTCCTTTGAGCGCATCGACGGTCAAGGGCGGGGAATTGAGCCATGCCACCGCGCCGGAGAGATCCGGCAGCGTCTGCGGCCCGGAGGCGGCGCCGGGAGCCGTCGACGACATCATCATCATGGCCGGCTGCTTTTCCTGCGGGTTGGAAGGAGCGGTGGGATGGAAGCGGTCAAGAAGAGATTGCTCAATGCCCGACGTGCTCGCGAGCGAAATCTGAGTGAGCAAGCCGCGGTCCAGACCAAACGCGATGATGGCTACGCCCGCCAGCACGGCAACGCCGAGGACTCCGCGAATCCAGACTTCAGCCCCAAGGGAGCGCTTCAATGCCGCGAACACCCGGCCGCCAGCGAGTAATGCCACGGCCAAAGACGTCGCCGCGCCCGCCGCGTACGCCAGCAGCAGAAAGACGGTGCGGGAGCCGCTGCCCTCGAGCGCGGCTCCGGTCAGGACCAGGCCCAGGATCGGACCGGCGCAGGGCGCCCAGAGCAATCCCGTGGCGACGCCCAATAGGATCGATCGAAGGACGCTCGGATTGGAATCGGCATTCGAATTCGCGAGATTGCTCCCCAACCGAACGAAGGGACGGGAGAGCCGATCGGCCAGCGCCGGCCAGAGAAGCGTCAGTCCGAAAACAGCCAGCACAACCAGGGAGACGTCGCGGCCGTACTGATTGGCGCGCACCACCCATCCTCCGGCGGACGTAGCCACTGCGGCGAAAGCCGCGAACGTGATGGCCATTCCAGCCAGCAAGGGAAAGCCGCTCTTTCGAAAAGGCTGACCAGCCTTCGCGAAAACAAACGGCAGAACCGGCAAGATGCAGGGGCTAATGATCGTGAGGATGCCGCCCAGAAACGCCAGTAGGAGCAGGATCATAGGATCTGTCTTGCATTAACGACGATGTATTGTATACACGCCATCCGTGATGAGATGATATCATCACTGGATAGCAGGAGTGAATTCAATGCCAACACCGACCAACCATTTTACTCGGAACCTTCTCCGAGCGGGCGCTGCCGCTCTGATCAGCGCTTTCACGCTGAGTGCGGCCAGCCTGCCGAATCCGGCGGCGGATGAAAACCGTGCGGGCAAGACCACCGAATCCGTCGTGCTCGCGGGCGGATGTTTTTGGGGAGTCGAAGCGGTCTACGACGCCATGAAAGGTGTCTCGGATGCGGTTTCGGGATACGCGGGCGGGAGCGAGGCCAACGCGCATTACGAGATCGTAAGCAGCGGAACCACGGGCCACGCGGAGTCCGTGCAGATCACCTACGACCCCTCGCAGGTTACCTTTGGTCAAATTCTGAAAGTGTATTTTTCGGTGGTTCACGATCCGACAGAATTGAACCGCCAAGGCCCCGATGAAGGGACGCAGTACCGCTCCGAGATCTTTTATTCCACCGACGAGCAAAAGCGGGTTGCGGAAGCGTACATTCAGCAACTGAACGCGGCGAAGGCTTTCCCAAAGGCGATTGTCACGAAGGTAGCTCCGCTGCAGGCTTTTTACCGGGCGGAAGATTACCATCAGGACTACGTGCTTCACTGCTCGCAGAATCTGCCCACGTGCACCAACCGATCCTACGTTAACTATAACGACGTACCCAAGCTGGCGAATTTTCATAAGCAATATCCGGAACTGGCGAAGGGAGGCAAGTGATGAGCGTCGTAATTTCGACTGAAATGCAAAGGCGGCCGTTTCTGAAGCGCGCGGGCCTCAGCTTTGCCGGGGCGGCGATGGCCTTAAAGACCGCATCGGCACTTGCTTCAGGCAAGAAGGTGAAAATCGTGGAATTCGATCCTTCCGGAATCCGTAAAGGTGTTGTCGAGGTGGATAAGGTTGAGAAGCCCCTGGCGGAATGGAAGAAGCAACTGACGGCGGGGCAATTCGACGTCACGCGCAATGCCGGAACCGAGATTCCATTCACCGGCAAGTACGCCAACAACCACGCCGACGGCCTGTACGCATGCATCTGTTGCAATACGGTCCTTTTCGATTCCAAAACAAAGTTCGAGTCCGGCACGGGCTGGCCCAGCTTCTGGCAGCCGATCGCGAAGGAGAATGTCGCGGTCACGCAGGACAACTCGCACGGGATGCAGCGCGACGAAGTGTTATGCACGCGGTGCGACGCTCATTTGGGGCATGTCTTTGACGATGGTCCGCCGCCCACCCACAAGCGCTATTGCATGAACTCGGCCGCTATGAGCTTTGTCCCTCGCCGGGCGTGAGAGCCTTCGTGCAGCCAACGCGGCTGTGGATGCTCGGCAGTTCAATCGGCGGGCCGCTGGGAGCAGGGGCAGCTACGCAAGACCTGGGTGTAGTAATCCAGATACCGGCCCACGCTCTTCTCCGCGGAAAATTCGTTCAGAGCGCGCGACTGGGCGGCTTGGCCCATGGACGTTGCCAGCTCCGGATCGGCCTCCAGTTTGCGCACGTCGCGCGCCATCGCCCGGATGTCGCCGAGCTTGGCCAGGAACCCCGTCCTGCCATCCTGAACAATTTCCGGCACGCCGCCGACGCTGGTGGCTACAACTGGCTTGGCGAAGCTCATGGTCTCCAGAACGCCCATGCCGAAGCTTTCTTTTTCCGACGTGTACACGCCCGCATCGGCCGCGTTGACGTAGTTTTCGATATCCACCACGTTGTTGCGAATCACCAGCTTGTCCAGGACTCCCAGCTCCCGGGCGAGCGGCTTGAATTGGTCGAACGGTCCCCCGTTGCCGGACGTCCCTCCCGCCAGAATCAGAAGCTTGACTCGCGGAATGTCCTTGAGCCGTGCGAGCACTTGCAGCACGTCGGGGAAGCGCTTGACCGGCCGCAGATTAGACATATGAATCAGCAGAAAATCGCTGTCCTTGATCTTGCTGCCTTTGATCGAGAGTGAACGGCGAACCTCCGCGCGGCTCATGCGCGGCGCGGCAGGACGATAGAAATTGTGCACCACCTGGATGGGCTTGCGCGTGCGCAGCACCTGAACAGTCTCCTTGCGGAGGCTTTCGGACACCGCAGTGACGCCACACGAGCTCTCAATCGAGTACTTAATGATAGGGCCCAGGTTGGGATCGCGGCCCAGCAGCGTGATATCGGTGCCGTGCAGGGTAGTGACGACATGCGGCGTGCGACGGCCCTGCTTGCGCGCGATATCGGCGGCCAACAGTGCGGCCGTCGCGTGCGGGACGGCGTAGTGGACGTGCAGCAAATCCAACTTATGCTTATGCGCCACCGCCACCATCTTCACCGCCAGAGGCAGGGTGTAATCGGGATACTTGAACAACTGGTATTCGTTGATCTTGACGGGGTGAAAATTGATGTTGGGCTGGGCCAAGTCCAGGCGGAAGGGCGGCTCATAACTAATGAAGTGGACGCGATGACCCAATCGGGCCAGCTCGCTTCCGAGCTGGGATGCCACAATGCCGCTGCCGCCGATGGAGGGGTAGCAGGTGATCCCGATCGCCAGTTTCTTCATTTAATAGTTCCGCGACGACAGGGTGAGATCCGATAGCGAAGCCAGGCGAATGGGATCGTTGACCCACAAACCCACGGCGGAGGACACGCCGATGGAGGCGCCCAAGGCTCGTGCGCGGGTCTGGACCAGACTGAGGTAGGCTTTGGTCTGCATCTGCGATTGGTGGCAGGCGATGGCCGCTTCCCACTGAGATTCGATGCTGCTGGTGTCGATGACGATGTCGGGATTCACGGAAAAACTCTGCGTAATGGAATAGAAATACAGGCTCCCGATGGCATGCGGCGGCAGGTGCTGAAGGTCCTTCAGGCCTCCAAAGCGGGCCAGGCGGGCGGCATCTCGGACCAGGCGGGCGGCGGCGGAGTGGTCGGGATGCTGGTTTTCATCGGGATGCGGCGCCAGCACGATGCCGGGCTGAAACCGGCGGATCTCGCCGGCGATGGCGAAGGCGTTCTCGGGGGTGTGGCGAAGGTGGCAGTCGCCGCCGCTGTCGAAAGGCGGGTTCAGAAGGCTGTCTAGGAAGGTGATTTCGACTCCCATGACGCGGGCGGCCGCCGTGGCCTCCTCGACGCGCTGCTTGGGCGTGCCGTGACTGCCGGCCTCGCCCTTCGACAGCACCGCGATCCTGACCTGATTCCCATTTTGGACTTCCTGGATCAGGATGGGAGCGCAGCCAAACTCGATGTCGTCGGGATGAGGCCCGATGGCCAGAATCTTCACTTTACTCTTCCGCGCCCTTACGCTTCCGTAATGGTCACGCTGACGATTTTGTCGCCCTGCTTGACCGCATCCACCACATCCTGGCCTTTGGTCACGTGGCCGAAGACGGTGTGCTTGGAGTCGAGGTGCGGGGTTTGGACGTGGGTGATGAAGAACTGGCTGCCGTTGGTTCCCGGTCCGGCGTTAGCCATCGAGAGTGAGCCGACCTTGTGCACGTTGGTTTTGCCCTTGATCTCGTCGTCGAATTTGTAGCCGGGGCCGCCATAGCCGGTGCCTTGCGGGCAGCCTCCCTGGATCATGAAGTCGCCGATAACCCGGTGGAAGACCGAATTGTCGTAGAACTTGTCCTTCGCCAGGAAGACAAAGTTGTTGACGGTGATGGGTTTATCCTTGGCGTGGAGTTCGCAGACGATTTCACCGCGAGAGGTGTTGAAGGTCGCAGTGTACTTCTTCTTGGAGTCGATGGTCATGGGCGGCGGGGCCGAATAATTTTTTGGCATGCACTTTATAGTCTAACTCCGCATCCGTGCGCATCCAAAGAGTCGTAATCGAGAGGAAGAAACGTAACGAGGGTTAGAGTCACTAGGTAGCTGATGGTGGGTCTAGAAGTTGGCAGCTCACGTGCTAGAAAAATTGCACGGAAGTAAATAAAGATTTCAAAGATAGAAAACGAGGTTTGTATGCTTATCGGAGCCGCAATTGCAGGATTGTTGATTGTTTCGCTGTTTTTTGAGATGGTTTCGTCCTCGCCCAAGCCGAGCGAGGAGCGCATCCAGAAAGTGGACCCTGTGAAGTAGTTACTCAGGCCCTGTGTCGGAAGGCCCACGTTGGGCCGCAGCCGAGCCAGTTTGGCCTCCAGTCCGCGCTACCGTCACGTGACGGGAAAACTCAAGAAATAGGTCGTAGCCGTCCCAGTAGCGATCGAAATCGAGAGCCCGGCCGATGGGCACGATCCGGTCGATTCCGCGGGCGCTGACCATCTGCGCCAGTTCACGCAAGCCTTCGCTCTCGAAGCCGAAGTAGCTCATGGTTTGATCGCGACGGTCGATGAAAGCGGCCAGCGGTTCGAGCACAGGTGTGTGGAATTGGTACAACAACCCTCCGCCGCAGTGTTCGCGGCAGAAGGGCGTCAGTTCGCGGAGCGCGAGCGTCTCGAAATTCCCATGGTGCCGGTCGAGGTGTGAAACGGGGCCGTCGAGCGCCGCCCGGCAGCCGAATGTGAACCGTTCCAGACGCATCCCGGCGTCGGAAGTGTAGCCACGTTTTTCGATCACGGCTTCGAGTTCGGCGAAAAATGTCTCGGCGGCTGGGGCGCACGCCTCCGGGGTACCGTACCAGACCACCAGCCGGGGTGAGGAGCAGGCCGCCTGATCGAACCAGAAAGTGTCATTGAAGAAGTGCGCCGCCAGCGCGGAGCGTTCCGGCGGAGCCAGCTTCTGGTACTCGGCGGCTCGAAGGATGGCGAAGGAATAGCGATCGGCGAATACCAGTTCGGTGGCGCGCGGAGCCAGAGGCACGGCTCGAATGGCACGGACGGTGGAATCGCCGCCCCAGACTACGCGGACGTCGCAGGCCTCCGAGATCGCCGCGGTGATGTCGTCTTCGTGTCCATACTGCACGATCGCGACGGATCGGCGCATGGCGTCCGGCGCGGCCGCCAGCACGTCGTTAAACACGCTACAAAGCAGGAGCGACGTATCGGACGCGCGATCGGAGATCCGCACGATATTGCGATTCCCCATCAGCGCCGCGAATAGCCACGAATACACGAACATGGTCTCGACATTGGCCGGCGCCAGGTGGAACACCAGCCCACGCGGCTGAATCAGGGTCTGGCTGGTGGTCTCGCGGAAAGATTCTTCGAGTACCTTGATCCCAGCCGGCCGCAACTGAAACGCGAGAGCCTGGAGATCCGGAAACCGGCGCGTACGGGGATCAGTGAACAGGGCCCGCGAAAATCTGGCGGCGAGATCGCAGATGCCGTCGGAGAAGGGTTTTAGAGGCGGCGCGGAACGCAAGTCCGCCAGGAGGTCGGCCAAGGGAACGGGTTCGGCGGCGTGAGGTGCAAGGCGGCGGATCTTCACGCGGCACCACTTTCTTTAACGGCGGCCTCTTGATGCGTATCGCTGCAACCGCGGATTTCCGAGCGCGGCACGCGGCCAATCACCGAGAACGCTTTTCCGAAGCGCCCGTCCACCCCTGAATCGACGGAATGAATGACGCCCAAGTCCTCAGTCAGGATCGAATGTCCGGGGTAACTGAATGGCAGTGCGCTCAAAACTTGAATGAGGCCGGGCTGACCCATGGGCGCGGGCTCCCAAGTGCGGGGATCGCGGATCACGATGTCGGCGAAATTGGGAGGATAGAGCATACCATCTTCACCTTCCATGTACACGCTGCCCACCTGCTCCACCATGCCGTAGAAATTATAAACGCGATGGAGACCGGTGGATTCGCGCAGCCGCGCCTTGAACGTAGCGTTGTCCACGGCCTGATCGGCCAGCTTCTTCCATCCCCCGCTATGGATGAGAATGCCATTCGAGAGATCCACACCTAGATCTCGAAGCGGTTCAAAGAAGTATTTCCACACCATGAAGGTGAAACCGAACATCAGGAACGGCGCGTCCCCAAAACGCCCGAGAAAATCGCGCACGGCATCGCGGTTCAGGTTCATTTCCCCGTCCATGTTGCCATCCAGCGCATACACATGGGAACGTCCGAAATTCATCATGCCCAGGACGCCCGCCCCTCGCGCGCTGAATTCCTTGCGGTTCTTCAGCAGCGTGGAGGTGTCGATCACCAGCATGGGCAGGCGGTCCGGTCCCAGCACATGTTGGAGAATGCGGCTGAGCGCGACGGTTTGCCGCCGGGCTGTCTCGCTATCGAGATATACGCGGCTGACTTGTTGCCCGGTGGTTCCGCTGGAAGTCAGGGTCTTGAAGATCTGGCCGTCGGGAATGCTCAATAGGCGGTGGGTCTTGAAGAGCCCTACGGGCAGGTAGGGGATTTCGTCGAGTGAAGAGGCTTCACGGGTGTGCGGATAGACCGCATCGAGCAAGCGGCCATAGTCCCCGGAGGCGCCGCGATGATGCCAGGTGAGGTCGTTCAGCAGCGGCAGCAAGTAGCGTTCCTTCTCACTTTGCCGCAGCGAGTATTGGGGCTCAGAGAAAAGGAATTCGAGGCTCATCGCGGCGACCCCAAAGCCGAATAATCGATTTTGCCGGCGCCGGTTGTAGGCAGGCGGTCGACGCGGTGGAACTGGAACGCTCGGGCGTGAACGCGGAGTTTGGAGGCCAGCTCATCCCGGCAAATTGGAAACAAGGCTTCTTCAAATTCGCAGAAGATGCTGAGGCTGTCGGTGCGGCCGATGACCGCGGCGGGGCCATGGACCCGCACCATTGCTTCCAGATCGTCCAAATTGACACGCAGTCCGAACAGTTTGGCCTCGCGCTTGAGCCGGCCGGTGATCCATAGGCAGCCGTCGCGATCGAGATGGCCCAGATCGCCGGTGCGGAGCGTTCCACCCTGCGTATCGCCGAGCCCGAGATCTGCGCGGGATTCGGCGTAGCCCAGCATGACGTTGGGTCCGGAGTAGACGATTTCTCCTTCATCGATCGTAATCGACCCGCCGGGAATCGCGAAACCCACCGAGCCCGTCTTATCGGGAAGCATTTCGGAGGGCAGAACAGAGATGCGAGCCGTGGCTTCCGTCTGGCCATACATGGTGAAGAAGCGTCCGCCGCGGTTCGAGATGATTCCGTGAAATCTGGTGATCAACTCCGGACCCAGCTTCCCTCCGGCTTGCGTGAGCGTGCGGATGCCGGGAACGTTCAACTGGTCGAGCTTGAGCCGGTCCAGCATCTGGTAGGAATAGGGAACGCCGGCGAGCGAATCACAGGCTTGCTCGCGCAGCAGATTCCAGAAGGGAGGGGAGACGAAGCTGTCGCCAGTCAGCACCATGGAAGCTCCCCTCGCAAGGTGGCTATTGACGACGGAGAGCCCATAGGAGTAATGCAAGGGCAGGTTCGCGGCGGCGCGGTGATGAGGCTCGATGCTCAGGGCTTCGGCGATGGAGAGCGCGTTGGCTCGAACGTTATCGATCGACAGGCGCACGAATTTCGGATTCCCGGTGGTTCCGGATGTCGAGAGCAGCACCGAAAGATTGGGGTGGATTGGCGGAGCGTCGAGATCGGCGTCGCGCTTCCACAATTTGCCGTCGAGTTCCGAGTAGTTAGCTGCACCGGCCGGATTAAAGAGAAACTCCGGCTGATATACGGAAATGAGATGGTCCTGGAACTCCGGCGCCATATTCTCCGGCAGCAGGGCTATGGCTGCATCAGCTTCGAGCGCCGCCAGGTACGTAACCATCGACGGGAAGTCGTTGCGGCAGAAACTCAGGATTAGTGGCTTGACGGCGGCAGAGAAAGCTTGTGCTCGGATTTCGATAGCGCTATAGAGGTCGGCATAGCTCCACCAGCGCTGCGCGGAGGAATCATACAGCGCAGGAGAAGATCCCGATCCTGCGAGAAAAACGCTCATTCAAATCAGCATGCCGCCGTCCACGCCCAGCACCTGGCCGGTGACATAGCGCGAAAGATCGGAGGCCAGAAACAGAACCGTTTGCGCGACTTCCTCGGGCGTGCCGGCGCGGCCCATCTTCACGCTGGCAAGGCGTTTAGCGTAAAGCGCCTCCGGAAGAACACGGCTCATATCGGTTTCGATAAAGCCCGGCGCGACCGCGTTGACGCGGATATTCTTGGGCGCCAGCTCCTTGGCCGCGGCGAACGTCAGACCCAGCAAGGCGGCTTTGGTGGCGCAATAGACGCTCAAGCCCTCCGCTCCGGTGCGGCCCATGATGGAGCTCATATTGATGATGGAGCCGCTCTTATTGCGAGCCATCAGGCGGCAGGCTTCCTGGATGTGCATCACCGCGCCCAGGACGTTGATTTCCAGCGACCTGCGGACGGCGGTCTCCGGAATCATGCCCAGCAGACCTTCCTGCAAGACGCCGGCGTTGTTGACCAGAATGTCCAGCCGCTTGAAGCGCGAAAAGATCTGGCTGTAGCAATTCTTGACCGAAGCCACGTCGGAGGCGTCGGCGAGGAGCCCGAGGCAGGCGACGCCAAAATCGCGCTCGATTTCCGCGCGGCGATCTTCCAGCGCATCGGCGTTGGAGCATCCGTTGAGCACCACGCTGGCGCCGGCTTCCGCGAAAGCCCGCGCAGTCGCCCAGCCGATGCCGCGCGTGGAGCCGGTGACAAACGCGACTTTCCCGGCCAGGCTCGGGGTGCTCAAAACGCCACGCCGTGACGAGCCACGGTCTCCTTGGCGATGGCAAACGTACTCATGCCGATGACATCGTCGGTGGAAAACATGATGTCGAAGGTGTTTTCGATTTCGGCCACCAGGGCCATGTGCGCCACCGAATCCCAGCCCGGTGTGGAGGCGTAGGCCAGCGTCCCGTAATCAGTTCCTGGGGGCAGGCTCAGCGCGTCGGCAAAGGCCTTTTTCAGACGGTCTGTGGCTGTGGCGGCGGATGCATTGCTCATGGTGGATTCAATCCCGATTGTAGCGGGTTTAGGGTGGTGGAGGCATGTTTTGCGGGCGCGTGGTCTCGGACTCATGCGATACCATTGGTCGGAGGCTGGTTTTCGGCATTTCTTTACGCCGGAACTTCTCATGCCGTCACATCTTATGCAAAGACGCGACTTTCTCAAGATGGCCGGGGTGGCGGCCGCAAGTGGCTCTGTGGTGGGCCAGCCGCAATCTTTTCTGGCGCCGGCGGGCCCGCAAGACGTGGCCAAGACCGATTTCACGCTGGAAATCGGGCCGGTCACGGTCGAATTGGCGCCTAATCGGATTCTCAGCACCATCGGGTACAACGGCACCTCGCCGGGCCCGCGGCTGCGGATGAAGGAAGGCGTGCCGGTGACGGTGAACGTCGTCAATAGCACCGACGTCCCCGAGTACGTGCATTTTCACGGATTGCTGATTCCTTCCGATGTGGATGGATCGGAGGAGGAAGGCACTCCCGAAGTGCCTCCGCACGGAATGCGCCGCTATCAGTTCACGCCCACGCCCGCCGGCACCCGCTGGTATCACACCCACACCATGTCGATGGACGACCTGCACCGTGGCAGCTATACCGGCATGTTCGGCTTTCTGATCGTCGAAGGCGGCAATAATCCCGGCCGCTACGATCAGGAACACTACCTGGCGCTGCGCGATTGGGAGCCCTACTTCAGCAACCAGGCGATGGACAACGACGATCTCGACGCCACCGGTCCACAACCGGAAAGGCCGGCGGTGATGGATACGCGGCAGCCGGGGCTGGAGGTGCAGGCGGATATCTTTTCGGTCAACGACAAGTCGCTCGGGGCGGGCGATCCGATTCGCGTCAAGCCCGGCGATCGCGTCCTGTTTCATTTTCTGAATGCCAGCGCGATCGAGAATCGGCACATGGCGCTGCCCGGCCACAAGTTCAACGTAATTGCGCTGGACGGAAATCCCGTCCCCACGCCAGCGGCCGTGGACGTGTTATTGCTGGGTCCGGGCGAGCGCATCGATGCCTGGGTGGAGATGAACCAGCCCGGTGTTTGGATCATGGGCGCGCCCGAGGATCCGGTGCGTCAAGGGGGCCTGGGAATCGTGATCGAGTACGCCAATCAACATCGCACTCCGCAGTGGACGGCGCCGCCCAAATCGAATTGGGACTACACCATCTTCGGCAAACCGCCGTCGCAGCCCGCGCCCACCGAACAATTGGACATGATCTTTGAAAAGGTGCCGCGAGGCGCCGGCAAATTCAACAGCTTCACGGTCAACGGCAAATCCTATCCCCACGACAAGGAGTTTGTGCTCAAACAGGGTACGCGCTACCGACTGACGTTTCATAACCGCACCGACGATGCGCATCCGTTGCATGTGCATCGGCACCAACTCGAGATTGCGGAGATTTATGGCAAGGCGACTTCGGGCGTGATCAAGGACACGGTGGTGGTGCCAACTTATGGGCGCGCGAGCGTCGACTTTACCGCCGACCAGCCGGGGCTGACGTTGTTCCACTGCCATATCCAACACCACATGGATTACGGCTTCAAGGCGCTCTTGCGCTACGCGTAGGGTCGATTCAAGAACGTCTAAATGCGCCCGGCGCGATAGTCCAGCGTCGTCTGCCAGGCGATTTTTTGCAGGAATGCCGCCGCTTCCTGAGTGATGGCGGAAGGGGCGTAAGCAAACCCGCTTGGATCCCGGTTGTAGATGGTCGCGTAAACGACGCAGGTGGCGAGGTAGGTGCCATAGATGCTCGGATGCTCCCGGTCCGGCCCGTAGAAGTTCATCTCTGGCCGCTGCTTGGACGCTTGCTGCCAGGCCAGGCCGACCGGAGCCACTTCGACATTCAGCTCCTTCGCGGCGTCTCGATGCGCCTGCGCGATCTCGGCCATCGAAATCCAGCCGAGTCGCGGATACGCCCAGGCCATGAACAAGACCGGGCGAGCGTGGTTCTTGCGGACCTCCGCCACGAATTTAGCGGCGTACTCGCGGAAGTCGGCGACCGTCGTTTCCGGAATGTCCTCCTGCAATACGACGACGTCATAGGTGGCTGTGTCGATGGCTTGGACCGGTTCCTTCAGATCCCACAACCGATGCAGAAAGGCGCCGCCGAACACGGACTTGCCGGCTGTGATCGCCAGAGGAGGGTTGGCCGCGGCAGCCAGCTTTTCAAGATGCGAGTAAATTCCATTCTGGAAATAAGTGAAGCTGTCGCCAACAAAGAGAATCCTGCGCGGAAGCTCCTGCGCGATGCCGGACGCCGCGATCGCGAGAGTTATTACTCCAAGGGTCAGGGCCATCCGTGCTTTGAAGCTCATCTGGCGTTTGCGCAGATCGGACTATTGGTCATGGGCGGGCGGCTTGATGCGGCCTTCCCACAAGCTCTTATTGTTCTCCTCGCAGGAATATTCCATGATCTCCCAGTCAGGCCGGAGGGTCCACGTACGCACGCTGTCCCAGGATTTGGTGTACGTTTTGGGATCGTCGATTGTGAGCGTATAGGCGATGTGGCCCATGTCGGTGCGCCGGAATCGCTCGATGGTATGCAACTGGTCGCTATGCGGATGCCCGATGGTGTCGATCCTGGTTTTGCCGTTGAAGCCGATGGTGTCGATCACCAAGGTGTCGTCCTCCCAATGACCGACCGAGTTTCCGAACCAGGTCGGGTCCGGATTCTTGGGATGAGGGCGCCCGTCAATGGGCGTGACGTGGAACCAACTATTCTGCTCGTAGAGCATCGCGATGTACTTGTCGTTCTGAAACATCTGGACGGGATGCGGACCGCCCACGGACCGGAGCAAGCCGAAGGGCAGGCAGGCTCCGGCGTAATCGCCCTTTTCCGCATCGTAGCTTTCCCACTGTTGCTTTCCCCACGCCGTGTAGGGCAGCACGGGAACGCCTTTGCAGCAGGCCTCGTCTTTGGTCACGTCGGCCATGCGCGGGGTCTGCCAGACTCCGCTAAAATCGGGCTTGCCATTCGCCAGTTTGGGTGCAGGGCCCGTGGGAACCTTGCCGGTAGCCACAGCTCCTTCTTGCCCAAACGCATGACTCATGGTCAGCAGGGCTGCTGCCGCGATCAATGGAAGATGGAAACGCATGTCAAACCCCCTTACGTCTTTGGTATTACTTCTTTGGCCAAACCACACCCTGATCCTTCTTTGTCACCGGCGCCAAACCTTTATATACGAACTTCTGAACGCGCTGACCCCGGTACGTCTC
>Ga0070733_10002376_pt1 | contig 13465 bp, 7 predicted proteins | sample Coa_R1_9_FD_66450 | JGI IMG/M metagenome (GOLD analysis project Ga0070733, IMG submission 66450) | Surface soil microbial communities from Centralia Pennsylvania, which are recovering from an underground coalmine fire - Coalmine... | ecosystem: Environmental > Terrestrial > Soil > Unclassified ... | reverse complement strand
CGGTTCGACGGAAGCGCCAAGTGCGCCCTCGCGGGTCCGCACACGGAATTCACCATTACAACGATCTGCTTGGCCAAGCACGTAACCTACGACTGCAGCATAACCGGAGGGCGTTCGGGGCACGGGACGTAGCATGCGCGAAGTGGTTGAAGGGACGGGAAAAGAAAATTATTGGTTCGCAGTTACGCTTCCAATTGGGTACACTTAGTCGAATCTGGAGGCCGGATGCAACAATTGAAGCCCGTGGATGTGGTGATTGCAGGCGGCGGTTTCGTGGGGTTGACGCTAGCCAAGGAAATCACGGCGCGGACATCGCTTTCGGTGGTGGTGCTGGAGCGGGGCCAGCCGCGCAAGACGGCCGATTACGCCACCGGGATGGACGAACTGGATTACTCGCTGCGCTTCCGCATGATGCAAAACCTGGCGGAGGAGACTGCGACCCACCGGCACTCGCCGCGCGCGAGCGCTGTGCCGATCCGCCAATACGGCTCCTTCCAGCCAGGAACCGGAGTGGGAGGTGCGGGCGAGCACTGGGGCGCCATCTCCTACCGCTTTTATCCGGAGGCGTTCCGGCTGGCCGCACATCTGCGCGAGAGATTCGGGGCGGCTCGTCTATCGGAAGACCTTGCCATTCAGGATTGGGGCATTAGCTATGACGATATCGAACCCTATTACTGGCGCGCGGAACAACTGATCGGCGTCGGCGGCAAGGCCGGCAATTTGCAAGGGAAGAAGATCGCCGGCGGGAATGTGTTCGAGGGTCCGCGATCCCACGAGTATCCCAACCCGCCGCACAAGATGAGCTACGCGACGACCGTGTTCGAGAAGGCCGCGGGCGAGCTGGGCTATCATCCGTATCCAGTGCCGACGGCGACCTTGAGCCGCGCCTACACCAATCCGGATGGAGTTTCTCGCGCGGCGTGCGTGTATTGCGGCTACTGCACGCGCTATGGGTGCATGATCGGCGCGAAGGCGCAGCCGACCAACATATTGATGCCGGTTCTGGCGAAGCGCAAAAACTTCACGTTGCGCACGGGCTGCTCCGTGCGGCGAGTGGTGCATCGTGACGGAAAAGCCGAGGGCCTGACTTATCTGGACGCGTCGGGCGCGGAGATGCACCAGCCTGCGTCGATCGTGATTGTGGCGAGCTGGACTTTGAACAATGCGCGACTGCTGATGCTGTCGAAACTCGGCGAGCAGTACGATCCCGCCACGGGGAAGGGAACCGTGGGGAGGAATCTGACGCACCAGGTTTCGCAGAACACTCGCGTGTTTCTGGATAAACCTCTGAACGCCTTCATGGGCACAGGAGGACTGGGAATCGGCATCAGCGATTTCGACGGCAAGGAGGGGTTGGACGCGTCTCCAGGGGTTCTTCGCGGCGGCAACATCCGCTTGATGAGCACGGGCGAGGGGCCGATTGCGTCGTTCGGGATGATTCCGCCGGGCGAGGCTCAATCGGACTGGGGCTCGGATTTCAAGAAGGCGGCGCTGGCGTGGCACGACCGGGTCGCGTCGATCAGCACAGAGGCCGAGCACATGGCGTACCGGCAGAACTTCCTGGATCTGGATCCGACGTATACCGACAAGTACGGCGATCCTCTGATGCGCCTGACTCTGGACTGGACCGAGCATGAACGGGCGCAGGGCGCGATGCTGACCAAGGTCCACGCACAGATCGCCAAAGCGATGGGCGGGCGGGCTGCGCCGCCGAACTCGCGGCAACTCGAGCGCTACACGGTGACGCAGTATCAAAGCACGCACGTGAATGGCGGCGCGATTATGGGGAGCTCGCCCGAGCGAAGCGTCGTCAATCCGTGGTTGCAGCACTGGCAGGTGCCGAACTTGTGGGTGGCGGGAGGCTCGGCATTTCCGCAGAATGGTTCGGGAAATCCGACGCTGACGATTCTGGCGTTGACGATCCGCGCTGCCGACGGACTCATCGATCGTTATATGAAGCATCCCGGAGGGCTCGCATGAAACGACGCGAATTTCTGACGCTGCCGGTGGAGAGTCTTGGCGGCGTGCTGGTGTATACCTTGGCGGGCGAGGCGATGCGGTTACAGGCGCAAGCTGAATCCGGGGAGATTCGCGTGCCGCTGCGATTCTTCACGGCTGGGGAAGCTCGCGTGGTGCAGGCGGCTTGCGAACGCATCTTGCCTAAAGACGCCAACGGGCCGGGCGCGACGGAGGCCGGAGTGGTGATTTACATCGATCGCCAGCTCGCGGGTCCGTACGGAAGCGACAAGTATCGCTTTACACAAGGGCCTTTTGTCGAGTCGGTTCCGGAGCATGGCTATCAAGGCAAGCAGACTCCGCGGGAGATTTATCGCGAGGGCGTGCGGCAGCTCGCGAACTTCGTCGAGGTGCCGGCGGAGCAGCAAGACCAGCGGCTGCGAGCGATGGAGACCTCGATCTTTTTCAAGATGCTGCGGCAACACACCATCGAAGGCATGTTCAGCGACCCCATGCATGGCGGAAACGCCGGCCTGATCGGCTGGCAGCTGATCGGATATCCGGGGCCGTTGATGAATTACCGCGATGAGATCGACAAAGCTCACGGCCAGCCGTGGCGGCGGAAGCCAGTCAGCCTGGCGCAAGTGGTGGGCCGTCCAGTGGCGGGCTGGGAAGAAGAGAAGGGCTAGTCAAATGAAATCGATCGCGATTCTTATTGGGATGCTCACCGCGTCTGGCGTTCAAGCACAGCAGGCGCGGCCCAATCCGAATGCAGAGCCGGAGACGATTCCGCTATGGGAGAAGGGCGCTCCAGGCGCACTCGGCGATGCGGCGGAGGATCGTCCGACGCTGACGATCTTTCGCGGCACGGGGGCAAGCGGGACGTCGGTGATCGTCGCGCCAGGCGGCGGCTACACCAACTTGTCGATGGACAAAGAAGGACGGCAGGTGGCGTCTTGGTTCAACGCGATGGGCGTGACGGCATACGTTCTGAAGTACCGGCTGGGCCCGCGCTACCATCATCCGATCGAATTGGGAGACGCGCAGCGGGCGATACGATTGGTGCGGTCGCGAGCGGCACAGTTGGGCGTGGCTCCGGATCGAATCGGGATGATGGGTTTTTCGGCGGGAGGTCACTTGGCGGCGACAGCCGGGACACATTTCGACGACGGTGACGCCAATGCGTCCGATCCCATTGACCGAGTGGGGAGCCGGCCGGATTTCCTGATCCTGGCGTATCCGGTGATCTCTTTCGATCCGGCCATCGCGCATCGTGGGTCGGAGCGGAGTCTGCTGGGCGATAATCCAGACCCGAAGTTGGTTGAGGATCTGTCGGACGAACTTCGAGTGACGGCGAAGACTCCGCCGACGTTTTTGTTCAGCACGAATGCCGACACCACGGTACCCGCCGAGAACAGCGTCCGGTTTTACCTGGCACTGCGGCAAGCGAAGGTGCAAGCCGAGATACATATTTTCCAGAATGGTCCGCATGGAGTCGGGCTGGATCTGGGAGATCCGGCGCTGAGTCAATGGCCGACGCTGCTGGCGAACTGGCTCAGGGGGCGGGGGCTGCTGACGAAGTAGCGTCGCCAGGAGTGGCGACGCGGCACGCACGAGTGCGTGCGCCACACTATCGCGCGGCTTGGTTGAGGATTGCGGTTTCGAACAGCACTTCCATGTACGCTTCGAGTGCGTTCGCGATGTTAGCCTTAGCCTCGCCGATGGTCGCGCCCTGGGAAACGCAGCCCGGCAGTTCGACGACATGCACCACGAACCACCCACTCTCTTCGTCGCGCTGGAATTCCAGATTGAAGGTGAGATTGACGTTCAAGGGACCTTCGTGTCGTCAGTGACGGGCACGATCTTCGCACCCTCTTGCGCCGTGTCTCCGGGGGCGGCGAGGATGGTTGCGCCCTCGGTGACACCCTGCACGATCTCGACGCGGTCGCCGTAATCGCGCCCGATCGCGACCTTTTGAATATGGAGGATTCCGTCGGGATCCACCACCGCCACCTGCGCGCCGTCGGCGCGGACGATCAACGCCTGGGCGGGAATCACCAGCGGCGGACGGACAGCGGCGCTGCTCAAGTCGACTTCGGCATACATGCCGGGGAACAGGGAACCGTCGGCGTTGGGCACGTCGACTTCGACGAGCATCGTCCGGCTGGATGGGTCGAGCGCGTTGGCCGTATGCGCGACCTTGCCGAGGAAGCGGCGGCCGGGAAAATTCGACAGCGTTAATCCAGCGGGCTGGCCGACGTGGACGGAACCGGCGTTGTCTTGCGGGACGTTCACGTACGTGCGTAGCGTCTCGATTTGCGCGATGCGATACAGCAGAGTGCTGCCCGTGTTGACCAGTGCGCCGACATCGACATTGCGCAGGATGATCACGCCATCAAACGGGGCCTTGACCACGCGATAACCCTGGACCTCCTGAAGACGGGCAACGTTGGCCTGGCTCGCGGTCACATTGCTGCGCTGCGCCGCGACGGCCTTTTCGAGCGCCTGCACATTGGCATTCGCCGAAACCAGTTGGGCCTGATACTGATCGTTATCCTGGCGCGAGACGACGCCCTGAACGGTGAGCGCCTGCCAGCGCTCGGCGGTGGTTTGCGCAAGGCCGCGGGCGGATTTGCCCTGCTCCAGGCTGGCCTGCGCCTGCTCCAGCGAGGCTTGCGCCTGAGTGACGGCAGCCTCGGCTTGACGGACCTGCTGATCCAGCTCCGGCGCATCGATCTCGGCGAGCGGCTGACCGGCGTGCACACGATCGCCGAGGTCGACCAAGCGGCTCTTCAAGTAGCCGTCGGCGCGTGCGAGAATGGGCGCCTCGGTGACGGCTTGGAGCGTTCCTGGAAGGGTCAAGCCGCTGTGGACGGAGGAGCGGCCGACACGCATCACAGGCATACGCGGAATCTCTTTTCCATGCTCCTGGGTTTCCGCGCGGACTAACGCGTCGCGCCGCTGAAGCGGGATGTAGCCGGCGAAGAACGCGATCACCAGGAGCACGGCGAGAGCCAACAGGAGCGCGGAAATGGTAATCGCGGAGGGCTTCCAACGAGGGGGAGGAGAGTGTTCCGGCTGGCGCTCGCGAAGCTGCCGCTTCAGATCTTCAACCTCCCGGCGCAATTGTTGCTCGAGCGATTCGCTGCTCATAGTGGCGCGGGTTCCAACGCCCCGGTGCCTTCTTCCTGCTCCAGACGGCGCTCCCGATCGATGGGAGGCTTGGTGCGCAGATAAGTATAGAAAATCGGAACGACAAACAGGGTGGTGACAGTGGCACCCATAAGGCCGCCGATGACAGCGCGGCCGAGCGGCGCATTTTGCTCGCCACCCTCACCCAAGCCCAGAGCCATCGGGAGCATGCCCAGAATCATAGCTGAAGCCGTCATCAGCACGGGACGGAGGCGGGCGTAGCCGGCGGAGAGCATGGCGTCGCGGGCAAGGGGAATGGCAGCGCGTTCATCGTTCGCAAAGGTGACCATCAGGATACTGTTGGCGGTGGCGACGCCGACGCACATGATGGAGCCCATCAGCGACGGTACGCTGAGCGTGGTGCCGGTGACAAACAAGATCCACAGGATTCCGGCGATGGCTCCCGGCAGCGCGGTCAGGATGATGAACGGATCGAGCCAGGATTGGAAGTTCACGGCCATAAGAAGATACACCAGCACGACGGCGAACAGCATCCCCAAGCCGAGCCGGACGAAGGAAGTCTGCATGGTCTCATACTCGCCGCGCAAGCTGAAGGTGGTGCCGCGAGGCATGTGCGCCTGTTCCTGTTGCATGATGTTTTCGACATCGCGGCCGACGCTCCCCAGATCCCGGCGATCGACGTTGGCGTAGATATCGAAGACGGGCGCTACGTTATAGTGATTCACAATGACGGGGCCGGAACTGCGTTGGACGTCCACTAAGTTGGAGAGAAGCTGCGTTCCGGTGGCCATGGCCCCGGGATTCCCATATGCCTGGGACGCGCCGCTGGGCGAGGCTCCCACGGATGCGTCCACGGAGGCAGCCACGCCCGCCAGCGAACCGGGCGTCGTCGTATTCACGGCGCTGGCCCCGGCGGTGATGGGCGTACGCAGCAGCTCATCCAGCGAATCGACACGATACTGCGACGTCATCACACCCACGTTGTAAGTTACGCCGTTGGCCGGATTCATCCAGAAATTCGGAGCCACCTGATTCGTGCCGCTGAGCGAGATGAGCATGCTGTTGCTGACGTCGTGCTGCGTAAGTCCCAACTGCCCGGCCTTGACCCGGTCGACGTTCACATTCAACTGGGGCTGACGATACACCTGATGGATATGGACGTCGGCTGCCCCGGGGATGCGGGCGATCGAATCCCGAAGCTTCTGGGCGAGCTTGTAATTATTGTCGATGTCACGCCCCACCACCTGCAAATCGATGGGCGCGGGCAGTCCGAAATTCAGAATCTGGTTGGTGATGTTGGCGGGCTCGAAGAAGAACTCCATGTCGGGGAAGCGCTGGTTGAGGCGCTTGCGAAGCAGGACTTCGTAATCCCGGACGGGCCCGTGGTTTTCACGGTTCAAGGAAATCAGAATCTCTCCATCGGTGGCGGCGATGTTGGGCACGTCGCCTTGCGCGAGGCTGGCCCAAGCGTTAGGAATCCCGATGTTATCGAGGATGGTGTCGATTTCTCCGGCGGGAAGCGTGTTGCGGATTTCCTGGTCCACGCCGGCCAAGCGAACCTCCGTCTGCTCGATTCGTGTGCCCGGCGCGGCGCGGGCGTGCAGGCGCATCTGGCCGGCATCCACGTCGGGAAAGAAGTCCTCACCGACCAGCCGCACCAGCCAGAAGGAGCAGAAAGAGACCGTTAAAAAGAGCAGCAGCACCGGCGCACGATGCCGCAGCGAAAAATCGAGCAGCCCGAGGTAGCGGTAGCGCAGGCGCTCAAACAAGGCGTTCACGCCGCGATGAAGGCTCCACAGAACGCCCTTGCCTCCATGACCGCCCTGCTGATAGATAGCGGCCTCCGTTCCGAGCAAGTGATGCACCATCGTGGGGATGAGCGTCCGCGAGAGCAGGTACGATGCCATCATCGCGAACACGACGGCCATGGCCAGCGGTCCGAATAAGTAGCGGGCCGTGCCTACCAAAAGAAGCACGGGCACGAACACGATGCAGATGGACAGCGTCGAGACCAGGGTGGGGACGGCGATTTGAGACGCGCCGTCGAGGACCGCACGGACCAGGCGCTTGCCCATGCCGAGGTTGCGATGCGTGTTTTCGATTTCCACTGTGGCATCGTCGACGAGAATGCCAACTGCCAGAGCCAGACCTCCCAAGGTCATCACGTTGATGGTCTGGCCGAGCACGCTCAGGATGGAGATGGAGGTCAGGATCGAAAGCGGAATGGAGATGCAGACGATGAGCGTGCTTCGCCAACTGCCCAGGAACAGGAGGATGACAGTGCCGGTGAGGAGCGCGGCAATCAGGGTCTCGCGAACGACGCCCCCGACGGCGGCTCGCACAAACAGCGATTGATCCCCGAACACGGCTAGTTTCAACTCCGAAGGAATGGTGGCCATGACCCTGGGAAGCGCGTCTTTTAAGGCGTTGACGATACCCAGGGTCGACGTTTTGCCGGTGCGCGTTACGGTGAGCAAAACGCCGCGCGAGCCGTTCATGCGGACGATGTTTCCCTGGGGAGCAAATCCGTCGTGGACCGTGGCCACGTCCTTCATATAGATGGTTGCGCCGTTGATGGTCTTGATGGGCAGGTTGTTGAACTCGGAAACCAGCGACGGGCTGCCGTTCATGAGAATCGGATACTCGGTGTTCGCGAACTTCGCGGTACCCGCCGGCAGGATTATGTTTTGGAGGCTGAGGGCGTTTGAGACATCGCTGGGCGAAAGCTGTTTCGCGTACAACTCCTGGAGGTTCAAATCCACCATGATCTGGCGATTCTTTCCGCCGAAGGGGTAGGAAACGGCGGCTCCCTGGACGGTGGCAAGCGGGGTCCGGATGAAGTTTTGCCCGAGGTCGGAGACTTGCTCCTCCTGGAGCGTCTTGCTGCTCAGGCCGAGCTGAAGGATGGGAACGCTGGCGGCATCGTACTTGAGAACCTGAGGCGGAAACGTCCCAGGCGGCATGTTGCGAACCTGCACCTGGCACTGCGTCACGATTTGCGCCAACGCCAGATCGACCTGCACGTTGGGATGGAAGTAGACGCGAACCGCGGAGACACTTTGGTACGACTGGGATTCGATATGTTCAATATCGTTGACGTTGGACGTGAGCGCGCGCTCGAAATTGGTGACGATGCGGTTCTCCATCTCCTCCGGCGAGAGCCCGCTGTACTGCCACACGATGCTGACGATTGGAATATCGATATAGGGGAAGATATCGACGGGCGTGGTGGCGATGGCGAATCCGCCCAGGATGGCGATCAGCACTGCCATCACCGCGAACGTGTAGGGACGCTTGAGCGCTAACCTGACAATCCACATAGTTGGTCCCTAAGTTCCGAACGGAGGCTCAAAAACCATCGTAACATTGGGCGCGAAACACTGGACCCGGCGAATCGTATGCCTTAGATTCAGGACCTTTAGTTGGGTAGCCGGAACGCGACCAGTTCCGCCGGATATTGCTGCCCGGCAATGGCGACGACGATGTACTGCTTGCCGTTCTGCATGTACGTCATCGGAGTGCCAGTCTGGCCGGCGGGCATGAACACTGCGCCGAGTTCCTTGCCGCTGGCCTTGTCATAGGCGCGCAGCATCGCACCGTTGCGGCCGTCGGGCAGGGTGAACGTGCCCGGCTCGCCGGCGATCATCAGGGTCTTGGTCACCAGGATACCGATGGTGTTGCTCTGGCGGCCGGTGCGCGGAATGTTCAGCCCTTTGAGTGCCGGATTGTTGCGCACGTTGTCGGGAGTTTCCGCGTTGGCGATCTTCCACAGGATCTCGCCCTTGTTCATGTCGATGGCGACGATGCTCCCATAAGGAGGCTTGACCAGCGGCAGACCCTGGACGCGGAGAGCGGGAGCCTCGCCTCGGGCGGCCGCGCTTCCCGAGATCCAGGCGAACTCGCTGCGCTTGGGATCGCCCGGCACCAGTCCATTCGAAATCATTCCGGTGGAAGCATGCACGTACAGGATGTGCGATTCGGGATCGTAGGAGCCGCCCGGCCAATTGGTGACGCCGGTGGTGAGGATGGTGCCGAAGGGCCCCTCCGGCTTGCTGACGACGATGGGAGTGAAGATCGGGCCGATGCGATACTTCGAGACAATCTTCAAGGCCTCGGCTCGCAGATCGGGAGTGAAGTCGATGAGATCGTCAATCGATGGAATGCCGGCGACACCATATGCCGGCGGCTTAGATGGAATCGGCTGCGTGGGCGAATACCATTCGCCCGGCACGTCGCCCTTGGGCACGGCGTGCTCCTCGATCGGCCAGATGGGCGCGCCGGTGACGCGATCGAAGGTGTAGAGCACGCCCTGCTTGGTTGGCTGCGCGACGGCTTTGATGGTGCGGCCGCCGATGCTGATGTCGATGAGCATGGGAGCGCAGGGAATATCGAAGTCCCAAATGCCGTGGTGCACCAACTGGTAATGCCACTTGCGCTGGCCAGTCTTCAGATCGACGGCGACGATGCTTTCGCCGAAGAGTCCGCTACCAGGCCGATGGCCTCCGTAAATGTCGCCCGTGGGCAACTCGACCGGCAGATACGCCAGCCCGAGGTCCTGGTCCACGCTGATCTGGCCCCAGACGCCGGCATTACCGACGTTGTCGGCAGAATCGTTCTCCCAGGAGTCGCGGCCGAACTCGCCCAGACGGGGGATGGTGTGGAAAATCCAGTTTCGCTTGCCGGTGCGCACGTCGAAGCCGCGCACGTAGCCCTTGACGTTGTTCTTGACCTTGGGCGTTCCGCTGGCGCTATGGGCAGCGCCGATGATGACGGTGTCTCCGGCCACGACGGGAGTCGCGTGCAGCCCGATGTCGCTGGACTCCAAGTCCATCTGCTGGTCGTCGTCAAGCTTGAGGTCGACGATGCCGTTCTGGCCGAAGCCCGTGATGAGTGCACCGGTCTTGGCGTTGAGCGCGATCAGGCGATATCCCGGCGTAACGTAGAGAATGCGCTCTTCGCGGCCATCGGTCCAATAGGCGAGCCCTCGTCCGGAAAGCTTGCGGGGCGCGTTAGCGGCTCGAGCGCCTTCATTGAGGCTGTAGACCCACAGCAGCTCTCCCGTGGCCGCGTCCAGTGCGACGACAGCTCGCCGAGTGCCGCCGACGGAATAGACGACGCCCTTCACCATAAGGGGCGTCGCTTCCAGATTGGTTTCCGGAGTGGGCCCGAGATTTTCGGTCTTGAAACGCCAGGCGACTTGCAGCTTGCCGAAATTCGCCGCGTTGATCTGATCGAGCGGCGAGTAGTGCGTATTCCCAAGGTCTGCGCCGTAGGTCGGCCACTCGCCGTTCTTCGCTCCGGACTGCGCGGTGAGCGGCAGCGCCAGGAGCGATAAGAGAAATGCAAGCTTCATTCGTTCCGCCCTTCGGACAACTATTCTAGATCGTGGCGTTGTCGCGCGCCACGACTTAGCGTCCGCCGGGCGGTGCGCTGGTTTTCGGCCCTGGGTTGGCATAGACCATGGTTCGCAGCAGCGGCAGGCCGCTATGCCAGTCGAACGCGTAACTCAGATTCAACATCGCCTGATAGGTGATCATCTTGAACCCATTCACCTTGCCACTGTACGCAAAGATATCCACCTCGGGCTTGATCGAAAGATTGCCCCTGGCCGCGATTAGCAGCGAGTTCGACAACTGATCGAAGTAATGGACGTCGGTGGCGATATCATTGTGCCCGTTCGCAAAGAGGTCGCCCTTATTTTCCAGCAGGTAGGAGAGCTTCGTCGAAAACGGCAGCGGTACATTGATGCTGAAATTCACGAAGACACCCAGCTCCCTCCGATTGGTTTTGGAAATCGTAAGAGGCGAGTACGCGAAAATCGTGGGAGTTGTCAGGGGGTTGAGATAGGGCGGTCCCAATGCATTGGCGGTTGGGGAAGCCGGGGCCGCAAAGCTGAAGTATGAGACGCAATCGAGAAGGCTCTGGTCCCCGGGATAATAGGCGGGGCCGGCGCTTGGCGGCGGCGGACTGGCATACAGCGCGTTATGATAATCCTCGCCAGCGCCTGCCGGACAAACTTGATTGCCGAACTTATATTGAGAGGGCAAGCCGAAGTTCTGGCCTCCTTCCAGGCCCGCCTCCAGCCAGCTCCGGTTATCTTCCAGGCGAAAGCCGATTTTTGATAACGCCCGATAGGTGCGATTCAGATTGCGTAAGTAAGTGGAAGACTGCGCGTCCTTGAGGGGGAGGCTCAGCAGCGGGCTGATCAGCTCGGTATCCAGGCGTTCGGAAACCAGCAGCTTGAGGTCCGCGGCCTGCTTGAGTTTGGGAAACAGGCGCACGAGCATGCCTCCCTCCAGGCCCAGCGTGTTCGCGCTGAGCGACCGGATGTAATTAGGGTTCGTGGGCGTGTCCTGGGTCTTCGATCCGGAGAACGCCAGGTCGTCCATCGCGAAGTAATTGAACCGGCGGCCCGACCAGCGGAAGCGCGTGCGGTTGTCATAGTTGATGGCGAAGGAGTCCGGAGCCGTGACTTGAGAGATCGGATTCCCCGCGAACTTCGTAGCCTGGAGATTAATCGTGGCGCCGGGCGGCGAATTCACAGCGACCAGGGTTTGCTGGTGCTGGTTGAGCAGGATGCTGAAATCCGTTTTCTCCACCGTGAAGGAGAATCGCGGCTTCTGCTGGCTGGTTTGTTCCGCCTGATTTGTTCCGGAATAAAGCGGATAACTCCGGTGATATTGCAGCGAGGGAATCGCCCACGCGACGAATTGCCGCCAAGCGTTATATCCCGAAGTTGTATCGAAAGGAAGCTGACTGGATATGTCCTCATAGTCGCCGGCACGCAACTGTTCGGGACCGCAATCTGCTTTTGCGAAATCCGGATCGGTTGGGATCAAGGCTTTCTGGATCGCGCGGCAGACGATATTCGCGATAGGGTAGAGAGTCCGAAAATCGCGCATGCGAGAGAGCGGCGGGATGGCCGGCGTCAGAAACTCCGAATACCCGGTATCGCCGAACGCCAAATAGTCGGTCACGGCGACGCTGTAAAGGGCGGCGTTCTGCACCGTTTGCGAATTCACGATGGTTCCCTGCGTCGCGAGCTCCTGAAAGACGCCGAGTGGAACCAGCGCGCGTCCTTTTTCGAGGTCGATATTGACGGAGTTGTTCTCGGCCGCGGCAATCGCGGCGCCCTTCTTAAGCAGAGAGGTGAGCATCGCGCCCGTCACTGGAATGGGAAGCGCATAATCGTTTTTCCAGTAAACGCGGTCGATCACCTCCTTCAAGTTTTCAGGAGTGATCCGCAGCTCGCCATTGCGCTTGGCTTCAAAGAGGTCGCGCCCTTGGATCAGAGCGAGGTCGGTGTGCAGGGCCTCCTGCATCCGCAAGAGCGCCAGCCGCTCCAGAATCTGCTGCGTGGTCCAGAAATCGGTGGAGCCGGCATCGCTGTCTTTGGAGAGCGGCTTCACGCCCTCCTTGAGCAGCGCGGCTCGAGCGGCTTCGCGAAGGGTCATCGCGCCGCCGGTGGGACGGTTGAAACTGTAAGACGAAGCGATTGCCTGATTCGCCAGCGCCCATTTGCCGCTGCAAAGGCCATGCATGCACCCTTCCGGGCGGCGAACCGTCGCGCGTCGAACAACCAAAGTGATCTTGCCGGGAACACGTGCGTTGTATACCGATCCAGGAGTGACCAAGGCCGGCGGACGGCCATCGGTGCCGCGTTCGGGCCTGTCGATGATCTGCTTGGACGCTTCGAGGTCGCCAGTCTCATGGGCATCGTCAGTTTCGGAGACCACCAGATCGAACACAAAGCCGATGTTCGCGATCAGATTGGCTGCGGCTGAGTTGGGCATGTGCGCCAGCAGAACTTTGCGCGCGTTTTTACAATCCTCGTGCGTGTTGCATTCCTGCATGAGCTGATTCAGCGCCATGGCGGGATCGAGCACCTCTATCTGGGAATCGTACTTGGGATTCTTATTCAGCCACGCATAATTCAGCCGCCCGATGCTCAACCCTACCGACGGATCGACGACGCCGAAGACCGCGATCTTGCTTCCGCCGGACTCCTTGATGACGTAGGGCGGGATCGACGTCAGCGTGTCCACGGGATATTGGAGGAAGGGAGCATGAACGCTGAAGAGCTGGCACAAAGGGAGGGGATCGTCCGGAGGCGGCTTCTTCCATCGCAGGCAAACGCCCCAGTTTGTGTTGGGCTGCAACGCCTGCGACGCAGTGGTGTAGTACAGATCGTTATTCAACTGGCTGGCGCCGGCTTGCTCCGCGTTACGGGTGGCTTCCGGATCGATGTTCAGCTCGACGCAGCTTTTTAGATCGAGGCGATAGGGATCGCGGGCGGATGCCACCGCGGGACAAAACTCGACCGTATCGAACCTATATTTGAGACCAAGCGTCCGCG
>Ga0070733_10002375_pt1 | contig 13468 bp, 14 predicted proteins | sample Coa_R1_9_FD_66450 | JGI IMG/M metagenome (GOLD analysis project Ga0070733, IMG submission 66450) | Surface soil microbial communities from Centralia Pennsylvania, which are recovering from an underground coalmine fire - Coalmine... | ecosystem: Environmental > Terrestrial > Soil > Unclassified ... | reverse complement strand
CCCAAACTTGGGGTGCTCGACCTGGGCGGCTTGAGCAAAGGGCGGTTTGTTAGCCATGGAGTAAGGTGATCCTTGGGGGAGTTTCTGTACTTTATTGTAACAAAAGAAGAAGCTGGATTCCAAGCTGCGCGCAGAAGTTCTTTTCAAACCGGACCTCGAAGGACCGGACGAACTTGATCGCGGCGGGGCGGGAACCTTTCAGGGGCGGGCGGTGTCCATGAAGGAGACGGTCGCGGTAACATGAAGTGGTAGACGGGGAACCGTGGCAGATACCACAGTTGGATTTCAATTCGACGCCTCCCTCAGGGTCCCGGGCAGCGTGGGCTCTGATTTGGAAGAGGCAGCTCTCGTGTCGGGGCTCCGCCGCGGCGATGAAGCGGCGTACGAGATCCTGATCCAGCGCTACGAGAAGCCGGTCTACAGTCTGGTGGGCCGTTTGGTGGACGATCCTGCCGACGCCGCCGACGCGGTCCAAGAAGTGTTTCTCAAGGTCTTCCGCAAGATCGGCTGGTTTCGCGGAGAGAGCTCGCTCAAGACCTGGATTTATCGGATCGCCGTGAATGAAGCCCGCAACCAGCGGCGCTGGTTCGGCAGGCATAAGAAGCGCGAGGTCGGCTTGGACCCGATGCCCGGAGAATCGGTGGGATGCGGGGACTGGCTGGAAGACCCGCAGCGCTCGCCCTATGAGATTGCGCTCGATCATGAGACTCGAGCGCTGATTGAGGACGCACTGAAGGAGGTGAGTCCGTCTTTTCGCGCAGCCCTGGTGCTGCGTGAAATCGAGGGGTTGAGTTACGAGGAGATCGCCCAGATTCTGGAGATTTCGCTCGGAACCGTCAAATCCCGGATTCTGCGGGGCCGCGAGGCATTACGCGGAAGTCTGGGGGCCCGGCTGGAAGCGTCGCCTTCGGTGCGGCTTTCCCTGCAGCCGGCGGATTGAAGGAATGAGAGTAGCATGCGTCACGAACCATCGCACCACGTCGCTGTAGACTTAGCCGAGGAGAAACTCGGCCGGGCCCTTCGCAGCCTGCCCGCGCGGATTCCGCCGGCGGGATTGACCGTAGCCCTGCGAGTGATCGCCTCCCGTGAGCGCCAGCGATTTCTGGAACGGCGCAGCTTGCGGCGGATGATCGCGGCGTGGCACGAGCGAGCCAGCCTGAACGCCGGAGATATGGTGCGCTCGCTGCTTTTGCCCATGGCCGGCGGCTTAAGCGCAGCCATAATCTTGTTCAGCACCTGGCTGGTTCCGACTTATCCTCTACGCGCCAAGAGCGGTGTCGATGTCCCCATCATGCCGAGCACCGAGGCTACCCTCTCGGCTACCGTAACAGGAACCATGGCGATCGGCTTGCCCGGCGGCGACGCCGTCGTGGATGTGACCGTAGACAATCAGGGGAGTGTGGTGGATATTGCCATTGTGAGCGGAAACGAAGTGCTCCAGGACGCCGGCCGGCGGCACCAACTGGAAAACCTGCTGCTGCGCACGCAATTCGCGCCTGCCACCGAGTTCGGCCGTCCCGTGACCAGCAGAGTGCGTCTGATTTCCAGCCAGATCGACGTTAAAGACTAAGTGGGTTGCGGCGTTTAAGTGGGACGCCGTTTCGGACAGCACTTTCTCACCAGGAAATCCATTCTGGACCGCATCGCGGCGGCGGCCTGCCCCGAAATCCAAGGTGATGCGAATACTTCCGTGATTGAAATTGGCCCGGGCCGGGGTGCGCTTACCGAGGCGTTGCTCGAACGGTCGGCAAGAGTGACTGCGATCGAAGTGGATCCGGTACTGGTCCACTACCTGCAACAGAAGTTCCGCGACGCCTTGGGATCCGGGCATTTGGCACTGGTCGAGGGCGACGTGCTCAAGGCCGATCTCGCGGGGCTATCGTTGGCCGACGCCCAAACGGCAATCGCGGGGAATTTGCCTTACTACATCACCACGCCTATCCTGGCTCGGGTGTTTGAGTTGAGCGGGCGCTGGTCGAGAGCGGTGTTCCTGGTGCAGTCCGAGGTGGCCGCCCGGCTGGCCGCTTCGCCAGGAGGCCGGGATTACGGATATCTGAGCGTACTTACGCAGATTCATACGCGGCCCCAAATTCTCTTCGAGGTGCCGCGCGGCGCGTTTCGTCCGGCTCCCAAGGTCGATAGCGCGGTGGTTCTGCTGGAGCCTCGCGACGCCGCGCAAGCGTGGAACCTACCGGACACGACCGCCTTTCTACGATTTGCATCGGCGTGTTTCCAGCACAAACGCAAGACGCTGCGCAACAACCTGGCGCCGGGGTACGGGAAGGAGCGGCTGGATGCGCTCGCAGAGGGACGCCTGCGGGCGGAACAGTTGAGCGTCTCGCAGTTGATCGCGCTGTATCGCGAGCTGGAGGCGGCATGACGGGGTCCCTGCGGGTATTGATGCAGCAGGTGACGGCGTGTCAACGTTGCCCTCGTCTGCGCGCCTATTGCCAGGAGATCGCTCGGGTCAAGCGCCGCGCCTATCGGGATTGGGAATACTGGGGCAAGCCGGTGCCTTCCTTCGGCGACCCGCAGGCGCGGGTTTTGATCGTCGGGCTTGCACCAGGAGCGCACGGAGCCAACCGCACCGGCCGGATGTTCACCGGGGACCGATCCGGCGAATTTCTGTATCGGGCTTTGTACCAAACCGGATTTGCGTCTCAAGCGGAGAGCCTTTCGCACGAGGACGGTCTCAAGCTCTCCGGAGCTTACATCACCGCTGCCGCGCGTTGCGCGCCTCCGGACAACAAGCCGGCTCCCGCCGAACTCGCCAACTGCCGGTCTTATCTGGAGCGCGAACTAGATCTATTGAAAGGTATTCGTGTGGTGGTGACGCTGGGACGCCTGGCCTTCGACACCTATCTCCGGATCCTGCGGGACCGCGGCGGCGTCGCCAGCCGCGCGGCGTTTCACTTTGCCCATAACGCTGAGCACCGCACCGGGCCGGACGCGCCTGTGCTTATCAGCTGCTATCATCCCAGCCAGCAAAACACCTCCACGGGGAAGCTGACGGAAGCCATGCTGCGGCAGGTTTTCGAACGCGCCCGGCGAATTGCGGGTTGAATCACACGCCGGCGGCGTAAACTAGAAAGAGTCGATGCCCACCATCTCTCGCGTGGCCGTGCTCGGAGCAGGCACCATGGGTTCCCGCATCGCCGCCCATTTCGCCAATGCAGGAATTCCATCGCTTCTTTTGGATTTGACCGCGGACACAGCGCGCAAAGGCGTCGACTCCGCGTTGTCGCAGAAGCCTGGAGCCTTCTTTGTGGATTCGGGCCGCGCACTGATTACGCCCGGCAGCTTCGACGAACATCTTTCCCAGATCGCCGGCTGCGACTGGATCATCGAAGCCGTCACTGAGAACCTGGAGATCAAGCGCGGGTTGTGGAAGAAGGTCGAGGATGTCTGCCGCGCGGATGCGATTCTTTCGACCAACACCAGCGGCATTCCGCTCCGCCAGATCGCGGAGGGTTTTTCGGCGGGCTTCCGCCGCCGCTTCCTGGGCACGCATTTCTTCAATCCGCCACGGTACCTGCATCTCCTGGAGGTGATTCCCGGGCCCGAGACCGATCCTGCGCTGCTCGATTTCGTGTCCCGATTCGCTGATCGCCGCCTGGGTAAGGGAGTGGTGCCGTGCAGGGACACGCCCAACTTCATCGGCAATCGCATTGGGTTCTTCCTGCTGGGCACCATCGCCAAGATCGCCGTGGAAGACGGATACACGGTGGAAGAGGTGGACGCGCTTACCGGGCCGTTGATCGGTCTGCCCAAGAGCGCGACGTTTCGCTTGCTGGATATTGTCGGGCTGGATGTGGCCGGGTTTGTCGGCGAGAACCTATATCGTGCCCTTCCCGGCGATTCGTGGCGTGATCGCTACCTGCTACCGGATTTTCACCAACAGATGCTGAAACGCGGTTGGCTGGGCGAGAAATCCGGCCAGGGGTATTACAAACGCGCGGGAAAGGGACGGGAGTTCCACGCCATCGATTTGAAGACGCTGGAGTATCATCCCGCCGCGCAGCCCCAATTCCCCGCAGTGGAAGCGGCCAGGCACATCCGCGATCTCGGGGAGAGGCTGCGTACTCTGTTGCTGGGAACCGATCGCGCCGGAACGTTTCTGTGGAAGCTATTCAGCGACTACCTTCTTTATTCGGCCGAGTGCGCGCCCGAGATCGCTGATCGCATCGTGGAGATCGATCGAGCCATGCGCTGGGGCTATGCTCACGCTCTGGGTCCATTCGATCTGTGGGACGCGCTGGGATTTGAAGATGTCTGCGATCGGCTGAAATCGGCGGGCCGTGGGCTGCCGGAGAATATCGCCGCGATGCGCCGCAACGGGCGAACATCGCTGTACGGACTCGCCGGATCGTCCCCAACCTATTTCGATTTTTCTTCGAGTGAATACCAGCCGTTCGCGGAGCCGGGCATTGTTCTGGCTCGGCAGAAGCGCGTGAAGAGCAATCCTGGGGCGTCTCTGGTGGACTTGGGCGACGGCGTTTTGTGCGTGGAGTTTCACAGCAAGTTGAATACGATCGGCGAGGATCACTTTCGCATGATCCAGGCCGGTTTGGAGGAAACAGAGAAAAACTTCGAGGCTATGGTCGTGGCCAACCAGGGCGAGGTCTTCAGCGCCGGAGCCAACCTGATGCTGGTGCTGGTGGCTGCGCAAAACGGCGAATGGGACGATTTGGGCGAGATGATTCACCGCTTCCAGCAGATGAATCTGGCGATGAAGTACGCCAGGAAGCCGGTAGTGGCTGCGCCGTTTTCGCGCGCGCTGGGCGGCGGAGCGGAGATCGTTTTGCACGCGGCCGCGGTGCAGGCATCGGCGGAAACGTACATTGGGTTGGTCGAGGTAGGCGTGGGCGTCCTCCCCGCCGCGGGCGGTTGCAAGGAGATGCTTCTGCGGGTGGGCGATGCCAGGACGATTCTGGAACGCATCGGACAGGCGAAGGTGTCGAGCAGCGCAATGGAAGCCCGGCAACTTGGGTACCTGCGCGAGAGCGACCGCATTTCCATGAACCCTGACCGTCTCATCGCCGACGCCAAGGAGTTGGCGCTTGAGCTCGCGCGAGACTATATGCCACCGCCGCAGGCTCAAGTCAAAGTCGGGGGCGAAGCCGCGTTCGCTCTGCTGAAACTGGGGATATGGAGTTACAGACAGGGCGGATATATTTCCGATTACGATGTGATCGTATTAGAGCGAGTCGCACATGTAATTTCCGGAGGGCGGCTTACAGGCGAGCAGACGGTTCCGGAACAGTACATCCTGGACCTGGAACGGGAGGCATTCTTGAGTTTGTGCGGGAACGCTAAGACACAAGAGCGCATTCAGTACACGCTCAAAACGGGTAAGCCGCTGAGGAATTAAGTTAGAAAAAGATGAGAGACGCGGTGATTATCGATTGCGTGCGCACGGCTGTGGGAAAGGCCGGACGAGGAACGTTGAAGAATACTCGACCGGACGATCTGGCGGCGTTCGTGATCCAAGAGCTGCTGAAGCGTCATCAGCAAGTTGCCGGGGCGGATATCGACGACGTGATTCTGGGATGCGCGATGCCGGAAGGCGAGGCCGGGCTGAACATGGCTCGCATCGCGGCCCTGCGGGCGGGCATGCCGGATTCCGTCCCGGGCGTCACTATCAACCGCTTCTGCGCGTCCGGGCTTCAATCCATCGCGATGGCTGCGGATCGGATTCGCTCCGGTGGTGCAGAGGTCATCATCGCAGGCGGGACCGAATCCATGAGCATGGTGCCGATGGCCGGCAACAAGTTTTCCGCGAATCCCTGGATGGTGGATCATCTGCCGGAGATCTACATGAGTATGGGTCTCACGGCGGAGTGCGTCTATCAGAAGTACGGAATCTCACGCGAGGATCAGGACCTCTTCGCTCTGGCGAGCCATCAGAAGGCGCTGGCGGCGCAGGCCGCGGGCAAATTCGATGATGAGATCGTCGCGTTGGAAATCGAGAACACGGTCTTGGAGGAGGGCCGGCCGGCGACGCGCCGAGTCACGTTTCGAAAGGACGAAGGCCCGCGCGCGGATACGTCGATAGAGGCGCTGGCGAAGCTGAAGCCCGTCTTTCATGCTACCGGCACCGTGACGGCGGGAAACTCCTCGCAGACCAGTGACGGCGCGGCGGCGGCGCTGGTGATGTCGGAGACAAAGGCTCAGGAACTGGGTTTGACGCCGATGGCCCGCTTCGTGAGCTTTGCGGTCACCGGCGTAGCGCCCGAAATTATGGGGATGGGTCCCGTCACCGCGATTCCCAAAGCGCTGAAGCTGGCGGGATTGAAACTCGCGGATATTGGGCTGGTGGAGCTGAACGAGGCGTTTGCGGCGCAGGCTCTGGCAGTGATCCGTGAAGTTGGGCTCGATCCGGAAACGCTGAATGTGAATGGCGGCGCGATCGCTCTGGGGCACCCGCTGGGCTGCACCGGCGCGAAGCTCACCGCGACGATTCTTCGCGAGATGACCCGGCGTCAGAGCGGCTATGGCATGGTGACCATGTGCATCGGCGGGGGCCAGGGGGCGGCCGGGGTATTTGAGAGGCTGAACTGAATGCGCGGCGGCGAATTTCTCCTCGCATCGCAAGCTCCGGAGCAGATGTTTACTCCGGAAGACTTTACGGAGGAGCATCGCGCCATCGCGAAAACCACCGAGGAGTTTTGGAATCAGGAGATCGCTCCGCACCTTGAAGAAATCCAGCACCAGCAGTTCGACGTTCTGAAAAAGATTCTGCGAAAATCGGCGGAGTTGGGGTTGACCGCGGTTTTCCTTCCCGAGAAATACGGCGGGATGGAAATGGACCTGACGTCGATGGTCCTGGTGGGGCAGGGCCTGGCTCGGGACGGCTCCTACGCGGCGTGCCATGGAGCGCAGACTGGTATCGGATCGCTACCGGTGCTGCTGTTCGGAACAGAAGAGCAGAAACGGAAGTATCTGCCGAAGCTCGCCTCGGCGGAAATGATCTCGGCATACGCGCTGACGGAGCCGCAGGCCGGCTCGGACGCGTTAGCCGCACGCACTCGCGCGGACCTTTCCGCGGACGGCACGCACTACGTGCTGAACGGCCAGAAGATGTGGATCACCAATGGCGGCTTCGCGGACCTCTATACGGTATTCGCGAAAGTGGGCGGCGAGAAATTCACAGCGTTTCTGGTGGAGCGCGCGTGGCCCGGTGTTTCCCCGGGCGCGGAAGAGAAAAAGATGGGACTCAAGGGCAGCTCCACCACGGCCGTGTATTTCGACAACGTCAAAGTGCCGGTGGAGAACGTTCTCGGCGAGATAGGGCGAGGGCACATCATCGCGTTCAATATTTTGAATCTGGGCCGGCTGAAGCTGGGCGTGTTCGCGCATGGTGGCGCGTGCGAAGTGTTGGCCGATTCCATCCGCTACGCCAGGGAGCGCAAAGCGTTCGGGAAATCCATCTGCGAATTCGGCATGATTCAGGAAAAGCTCGCGCGGATGGCCGTACGAATGTACGCGAATGAGAGCATGGCGTATCGAGTAGTTGGTGAGATCGAAGCTCAACTCGACGGTTTCTCGTGGGACGCTGAGGATGCCAGCCAGCGGGTTCTGAAAGCCATCGAGGAATACGCGGCAGAGTGTTCGTTCATCAAGATCTTCGGTTCAGAGATGCTGGATCTGGTGGTGGACGAAGGCGTGCAGATCCATGGAGGCTACGGTTACCATCAGGACTATTTGGTGGAGCGGGCGTACCGCGATTCGCGCATCAACCGCATTTTCGAAGGCACCAATGAGATCAACCGGCTGTTGGCCACGGGCATGCTGCTGAAGCGGGCGCAGCGCGGAACGCTGGCGCTGGTGGACGCGGTGAAACGACTGCAAGTGGAGATCCTGAGCGGTCCGGGCACTGGCGCAAACGATGCGGCCGCCAACGCCAAGAAGATCGGTTTGTTCCTGTTGGGCGCGGCGTATCAAAGATTCGGAGACAAGCTGGAAGAGCAGCAGGAAGTGGTCGCAGGAATCACCGACGTGCTGATGAACACGTATGCCATGGAATCAGCAGAATTGCGAGCACGAAAATGTGGACGTGAGCACCCGGTCAATATGGCGGAGGTCTTTGCTTCGGAAGCGATGGATGCGATCGAGATTTCGGCGCGCACGGTGCTGGCGGCTTGCTCGGAGGGCGATGATCTGCGCACGAGCTTAGCCGTGCTCCGCCGTTTCACCAAGCGCGACACCGTGGATACGATCGCGCTGCGGCGCAAAATCGCGGCGTGTGTGCTCGATGCAGGACGGTATTTTGTATGATTCGCATCGCCAACGGCCAGGGGTTCTGGGGCGACTCGCTCGAAGCGCCGGTGGAACAGGTGCGGCGCGGGCCGCTCGACTACCTGACGCTGGACTATCTGGCGGAAGTCACGATGTCCATCCTCCAGAAACAGAGGGCGCGCGATCCCAAGCTCGGGTACGCCCGCGACTTCGTGGATATGATCGCTCGCGTACTGCCGGATCTGAAGGAGCGGCGCATCCGCGTGATCGCCAACGCGGGCGGAGTCAATCCCAAGGCCTGCTGCGAGGCGGTTCTCGAGGTCGCGAGAAGGCAGGGGATCACGGTGCGGGCTGCGGTGGTCGCAGGCGACGACATCATGGAGCGTCTCGATGATTTTCTTAGCCGTGGTGTCGAGCTGAAGAACATGGAGACGGGCGAGCCTCTTGCAGCAATTCGAGCGCAGGTGCGGAGCGCCAATGTTTACTTCGGGGCGCGTCCGGTCGCGCAGGCGTTGGAGCAAGGCGCCGAAATCGTGATCACGGGGCGCGTTACCGATACCGCACTGGCGCTGGCGCCAATGATTCACGAGTTCGGTTGGAAGGCGGACGACTGGGATCGCCTAGCCGCCGGAACCATCGCCGGACATACCGTGGAATGCGGCGCGCAATGTACCGGCGGGAACTGCCAAGTGGATTGGGAGACGATTCCGAACCTCGCCGATATCGGCTACCCGATCATCGAAGCCGAGCCCGAAGGGGATTTCGTGATCACCAAGCATGCGGGAACCGGCGGCCGCGTGACCGTCGAATCCGTCAAGGAACAATTACTCTACGAAATGGGCGATCCGCGGGAGTACATCACGCCGGATTGCATCGCGGACTTCACCACCATTCATCTCGCGCAGGCAGGTCCGGACCGCGTGCGCTTCAGCGGCATCAAAGGGCGGCTCGCGACCCCGTTCTACAAGGTGTCGATCAGCTATTCCGCTGGATTCAAGGCCATCGGGTCGCTGGTGTACGCATGGCCAGACGCATACAAGAAAGCTCGCGCAGCGGAAAAGATTCTGCGGCAGAGGTTGGACCGGCTGGGATTGCGATTCGAATCCATGCGCGCGGAATTTCTGGGCGCAAACGCGTGCCACGGGATCCCCGCCGCCGAGCCGACGCCGGAGATCGAGCCCCATTTACCCGAGGTCGTCCTACGCTTCGGCGTGCGCGGCGAAAACCGCGCGGCTGTGGAGCGATTCACGCGCGAGATTCCGCCGCTGGCGCTGAACGGTCCGCCGGTGGTGTCGGGGCTCGGCAGCGGACGGCCACAAGTAGAGGAGATCGTGGCGTACTGGCCGGCGCTGATCGCAAAAACCGAGGTTCAACCGGAGGTGACGTTGTGGCCAAGCGACAATTGATCGAGCTGGCGCACGCCCGCTCCGGCGATAAGGGCGATACGTCCAACATCGGGCTGATCGCGCGCAAGCTCGAATATTATCCGATCCTGGTTCGCGAAGTTACCGCAGAACGGGTCAAAGAACATTTCGCGGGAGTGTGTCTCGGTAAAGTAGAGCGCTTCGAAGTTCCGAATCTTGGCGCGCTGAACTTTCTTCTGCATGAAGCCTTGGATGGAGGCGGCACGCTCGCGCTCAAAGCCGATCCGCAAGGAAAGACCTACTCGACCGCACTGCTGAGGATGGAGATCGAAGTTGATTAGGAGTGAGACCAGCGGAGCCGTCGCCCGCCTAACGTTGAACCGGCCGGAGAAACGCAACGCGATCGACGAACGGATGATTGCGGAATTGCGCGCGGCCTTAGAGAAGGCTGCCGGGGAGACGGATGTGCGGGTGGTGCTGCTTGCTGCCGAAGGGCCGGATTTCTGCGCGGGCATGGATCTGACGATGATGGCCGAATCGAATAACGCCGGCGCCCATGAATTTCTCGAATCCGCGGAACGGCTCGCGCACTTGTATCGCGCCTTTCGCGATCATCCCAAGCCGGTGGTCGCGGCCGTGCGCGGACGCGCGCTGGGCGGAGGATGCGGGCTGGCGATGGCCTGCGATGCGATTCTCGCGGCCGAATCGACTCTGTTTGGATTTCCGGAGGTGAACATCGGCTTCGTGCCCGCAATCGTGATGAGCCTGTTGCGGCGCTCGGTGGGCGAGAAGCGAGCCTTTGAGTTGCTTGTCTCCGGCGAGCCGGTTCACGCTCGCGAGGCTTGCGATGCGGGGATGATCACGCGGGTGTATCCCGACTCCGATTTCGATGCCTCAGTCGCAGGGTACGTAGGGGCGCTCGCGGCGAAATCCGCGTCGGCGGTGGGGCTGACCAAGAAGCTGCTGTACGCCATCGACGGCATGAGTTTTGGGGCCGCGCTGGCCGCGGGGACGCACGTGAACGCCATCGCCCGGACCACCGAGGATGCGCGGCGCGGGTTCGAGCAGTTCGGAAAACGTAAGCCATGAATCGGCTATTCTAGAGCACATGACCAGACGAATTTTGCTGCTCACCCTTCTCACTTGCGGCCTGCTGAGCGGGATCGCGTCCGCCGCGGACCGCGTGTTTGAACTTCGTGTCTACACTGCCAACGAGGGCAAGCTGGAGGCTCTGAAGGCCCGATTTCGCGACCATACCACCGCCGTCTTCAAGAAGCATCACATGGAAGTAATCGCGTATTGGACTCCGCAGAGCGACGATCCCAAGTCCAAGGACACGTTCATCTATATCCTGGCTCATCCGAGCCGCGAAGCCGCGACCCAGAACTGGAAGGATTTCAATGCCGATCCTGTATGGGTGAAGGCCAAGGGTGACAGCGAAAAAGACGGTGCACTGGTCAAGAAAGTCGAATCTACGTTCATGGATGCGTTGCCTTTTTCTCCGATGAAATAGGCGCCAGAACATGACCCTACTCGCATCCATAGCACAAACGCTTTCCGAATCCTTGCAACTGACGCAGCCGCCCGTCGGGGTGGCTTTCACGGAAGGCGTCCCCGAAGGCGTCAATACCTACTCCGGAGCTGTGCCCGCGGGCTGCCGCTTCTGGCAGGAGGCGACCAAGCAAGTCTTCGCCACTGTGGCCAAAGACCACGCACTGTGCTCGATCGGCATGTACACGCATCATTTGGAAGACGGACCACAGGCCCAGATCGACTTAGGCGACGCCCTCAAGGTGTTCGGTAATCTCGGCTATGTCCGCCCGGAAGATATGCCCTTCATTCCCGTGCTGGGCCGGGCGGCGAAAGTGGTGGTGTACGGGCCACTGTCCTCGATTCCAGTGATGCCGGATGTGGTGCTGCTTTTCGTGAAGGCGGACCAGACGCTGGTTCTCTCGGAGGCTTCGCAGCAACTGGAAAACGGGCTGCCGCCGGCGATGGGACGCCCAGCGTGCGGAGTAATCCCGCAAGCGTTCAACACCGGCCGCACCGCGTTGAGCCTGGGATGCTGCGGCGCGCGAGCCTATCTGGACGTGCTGACTCCTGACGTGGCCCTGTACGCGATTCCAGGATCGCGGCTGGAGGCGTTCGCGGAGCGGGTCGCGGCCCTGGCGAAAGCCAATTCTGTGCTGACGGCGTTCCACACCCTGCGACGCAAAGACGTCGAAGCTGGCCTGCGACCGACGGTGAAGGAATCCCTGGCCGCGATGCAGTAGCCGAGCTCACGAGGCGGTCAGGACGTTCGGGAGATTGTAATCGTTTCGCGCCGCGACGTCTTGGGTGAGATACTGTACGAATTCCCAATCGTTGCCCTCGGGATCGTTGAAGTAGACCCGCCGGCGGTGCGGGTGCCGGTTCGGGACCGTCGAATCGGTGTAACCAGCCGAGTGCAGACGAGTTCGCAGCGCCTCCGCGTCATCAACCTCATAACCCAGGTGATTCACACCCGGCGAACCCGAATACGGTTGCCAAGGATCGAGGCGGTCAACCCTGTTGGATTGGAGTGAAATGTACGTTTCGTCCGTGCCGATGTGCACCCAGCGAGTTCCATCGGCTTCCGTGGCATCGTGGCGGATACGAAATTCGGGGAAGGCCGTCTCCAGGAAGCGGATCATTCGGTCCACATCCCGGACGCAGAGATTGGCATGTTCCAAGCGCACCATTGGAGGATCTCCTTTCGCGCGACTAACTAAAGAGACTTCAATCAAAAGTAGTCTAACGCCGCGCCCTTGACTTTGTCAATATATTTCTTTATAAAGTAAAGGTGCCGGTTCGAAAGCGCGACAAGCCTCCCGAAATGCGATCCCGGCGAGCTATCCTGGATCGCCTCAAGCACGACGGTCCGCAGGACGCCCGGCAGCTCGCAAGCGTGCTCGATATCTCTCCAATGGCCGTCCGCCAGCATCTCTATGAGCTTCAGGGGAGCGGCCTGGTCGTGTTTGGCAACGAATCGAGGCCCATGGGCCGCCCCGCCAAGCTGTGGCGTTTAACGCCCGCGGCGGATCGCTTTTTTCCGGATGGACACGCGGAGTTAACCATCGCCTTGATCGGCGCTTTGCGTGAGGCGTTCGGAGCCGCGGGTGTGGACCGCCTGGTCTCGATTCGCTCGGCGCACCAGATTGGGAGTTATCGCGACCGGATTCCTCAGCGCGCTCCCCTTCGCCGGCGCCTGGAAGCGCTCGCCGGAGTTCGGACGGAGGAGGGCTACATGGCTGAGGTTCAGGATCAAGGGGACGGATCATTCCTGCTGGTCGAGAACCACTGTCCAATCTGTGCGGCGGCTGCTACATGCACCGGACTGTGTAGTGCAGAGTTGGAAGTGTTCCAACGCGCGCTGGGCTCCGATGTGGAGATCGCGCGCACGGAGCACATTATTTCCGGCGCCCGCAGGTGCGCCTACCGCGTGAAGAAGACTGCCTCGGCGGGGTAGCCCCGCGGTGCGACGCTACCTCTGCCGCAAGACCGAGATGATGTCGTCGGCGGTGATTACGCCTGTGAGCCTGCCTTGGTCATCCACCACGGGAAGCGCCAGCAGATTGTACTTATCGAATAGCTCGGTGACACGTTCTTGTTGCTCGCTCACCGGGACTTCAATCAAGGTTTCGACAGCCAGCTCACGTAACGGCTTGGCGCCTTCATGCAGGAACAGGCGCGCCAGCGGAACGGCGCCGGTGAGCCGCTCCTGCGCATCCACTAGAAAGATGGTGTTGAGCGTTTCCAGTAGCTCTTCGCTGGTCTTCAGCGCCGCGATGGCGTCGGCGACGGTGGACGGCTCCGGTAGCGCCACGTACTCTGTGTTCATCATGCCG
>Ga0070733_10002374_pt1 | contig 13468 bp, 10 predicted proteins | sample Coa_R1_9_FD_66450 | JGI IMG/M metagenome (GOLD analysis project Ga0070733, IMG submission 66450) | Surface soil microbial communities from Centralia Pennsylvania, which are recovering from an underground coalmine fire - Coalmine... | ecosystem: Environmental > Terrestrial > Soil > Unclassified ... | reverse complement strand
GGAGTGCCGCCCGCCAGGAGGGTGGAAAGCGTGCGGACGAACTGCGCAATCTGCGCCTTGAGCCAGATGTCACCGAGGAGAGGCACGCGCGGCTTCAGACGGTCGATGGCCAGGGCGCCGTCTTCGGTGCGCGTCCACAGGAACGTGCAAACCGCAAGCACAACCACCACAGCCGCAAACACGATGAAGTATTTGCGGAGCGGCAGAGAGAGATCGAGAACAAATTTCGTAATGGACGGAAGCGGAACCCCAAGATCGTTGTACAGAGTGGCGAAACGCGGCACGGCGTAGGTGACGAGATAGGACATCGTCACAATTACGGCGCAAACCAGGATCGAGGGATAAATCAGCGCAGTGGCGAGCGAGCGACGGAAACCGGTGCTGACGCGAAGATAGCTGATGTACTGGTCGAGAACGCCGGTGAGATTTCCGCTGCGCTCGCCGGCCGTGATCGCCGTCACGTAGACCGCTGAGAACGAACCCTGCGCGGCGAGGGCTTCCGACAGCAAGGCGCCGCCTCGAACACGCTGGCGCACATCCCGCAGAATGGGCCGAAGCCTGGGAGCCGCGGCGCGCTCGGCCAGCAAATCCAGTGCTTTCAGAATCGGCAAACCAGCCTTGACCAGCGTGTTGAACTGCTGGTTGAAGATCAGGAAATCGCCGGGGCGAATCGCGCTTTCCGGACGCCGGCTCCCCAACTGCGTCAGCAGGCCCAGGTGGTGACGGATACTGAAGACGTAGAAGCCGCGGTCCGAGAGCCTTTGCCGCGCTTCCTCTTCCGATTGCGCCGTCTCGACCTGCTGAAAAATACGGCCCGAGGCGTCGCCGACCTTGCAGACAAATTCAGCCATGGTTTAGCTCAGAGCTTTACCGCCAGCAGAGCGGGCAACCACTGAAACCGGTCGTCCCGAATCTTCCAGCGCCGGGCGGGGAGGCCGCCCAGGAGTCTAGCATACCGCCTCCCGAGGCTGAGATTGCGGACCGAAAACGGGACATTAGTAGGATGTGACAACAGTGAAAAGGCTGTATGGGTTTTGGCATTTCCCCTCGCTCGAGAAGCCTTGGTTATTCCCAGCATTCAGCGACGCGCCAGGCCCAAAATCGCATGCGCGACGTCAATTTAGCGCCGGCAGCGATCGCCTCTTGACCGCGCGGCGCCCGCGTCAGTTACCCTATCCACACAAGGAATCCGCTGTGCTCTTGTGGGTTCACCGTTCGACCATGTCTAATTGCAGGAGCGAACCTGCTCGTCTTGAGCAATGGCAACTCAAGGGACACTGGAGTGAGATTAGCCCGCGGCATCTCGGTGGTTGTGCCCGTCTACAACAGCGAATCGATCCTTCCTAAGTTGATCGAGCGATTGGAACCGGTTCTCGCTCGTCTGGCCTACGAGTATGAGGTGGTGCTCGTCAACGACAGCAGCCGAGATCGGAGCTGGAGCGTGATCCAGGAACTTTCGCACTCGCTTCCCTGGGTTCGCGGAATCAACCTGATGCGTAATTACGGCCAGCACAACGCGCTCCTGTGCGGTATTCGAGCCGCGCGCTTCGACACTCTGGTGACGATGGATGACGATCTGCAACATCCGCCAGAGGAAATTAACAAGCTGGTGGCCAAATTAGAGGAAGGCTTCGATGTGGTCTACGGCTTTCCGGAACGCGAGCCGCACGGAGTCCTGAGGGGGCTCGCGTCAGGGTTGACCAAGCTGGCCCTTCAGAAATCCATGGGCGCCGAAACGGCGCGGCACGTGTCGGCTTTTCGCGCGTTTCGGACTCACGCCCGCGATGCCTTCACGAACTACCAAAGCCCCTTTGTCTCGATTGATGTGGTGCTGACCTGGGCTACCACCCGGTTTGTGGCGATTCAGGTGCGGCATGATCCCCGCCGGGAAGGCCTCTCCAACTACACGTTCGCCATGCTGTTCCGGCATGCGATGAACATGATGACCGGTTTCTCAACCTTGCCTCTGCAGCTGGCCAATCTCATGGGATTTCTGTGTACCGCGTTTGGCGGAGTGATCCTGGCGTTCGTCGTCGGGCGGTATCTGCTGTATGGCACTACGGTTCCGGGATTCACCTTCCTGGCATCCATCATCGTGATTTTTTCGGGCGCTCAATTGCTGGCTCTGGGCATCATGGGCGAGTACCTGGCGCGGATGCATTTCCGCACGATGGAGCGCCCGACTTACACCGTCCGCGAGGAAGTCGCCTCTCATCATGAGGTGACGGTGTAAGCCCCGGTTCCCGGGTTCTTATGAAGCGCACCTCCCTGCTCGAACAACCAACCGGTCAAACGGACCAGGACTATCGAATTCCGTTTAATCAGTCGTCACTCCTCGGCCAGGAACTGGAACACATTTCGGAGGCGATGACCATCGGGCAGATCGCCGGCGATCAAACCTACTCGAAAAGGTGTCACGCGTTTCTGGAGGGGATGCTGGGCGTGCCGAGGGCCATGGTCACCACCTCCTGCACCCACGCGCTGGAGATGTGCGCGCTGCTTCTGAATATTCAACCCGGCGACGAAGTAATCGTTCCGTCCTTCACTTTTGTTTCCACGGCGAACGCGTTCGCGTTGCGCGGAGCGCGAATCATTTTTGCCGACATCCGGCCAGACACGCTGAACCTGAATGAAAGGCAGCTTGAGACCCTTATCTCACCGCGGACGAAGGCCGTTGTGCCGGTCCACTATGCGGGTGTGGGCTGCGAGATGGACGCGATCGGCGCGATTGCCGCCAGGCACGGCGTCTCCGTAGTGGAGGACAACGCGCACGGCCTGTTCGGCAAATTCCGGGGCCGCTGGCTGGGCACCTTCGGTTGCCTCGCGACGCAGAGTTTTCATGAGACGAAGAACATCACCTGCGGGGAGGGCGGCGCACTGCTGATCAACGACGCGCGGCTGATTGAACGCGCCGAGATCATTCGCGAAAAAGGCACCAACCGCAACCAGTTCTTTCGCGGACAGGTGGACAAGTATTCCTGGGTAGACATCGGCTCGAGCTATGTGATGAGCGACGTTCTGGCGGCCTTTCTCTACGCGCAACTGGAAGTCTGGCAGACAATCCAAACGCGGCGCAGGGCCATCTGGAACTATTACGATCAGAACCTGCGCGAATGGGCGAAAGGACATGGCATTGGCTGCCCCATCGTGCCGAGTTACTGCGAGCAGTCCTTTCATATGTATTACCTTGTGCTGCCCTCGCTGGAAGAGCGCCAGGCCCTGATTTCGTTTCTGAAGTCGCGCGGCATTCTGAGCGTATTTCACTACGTGCCGCTCCATCTTTCCCCTGTGGGTCAGCGGATGGGAGGGCGCAAAGGGAGCTGCCCGGTTACGGAGGAGAAAAGCGACAGGCTGGTTCGGCTGCCGTTTTACAACCGTCTGAGCCGGAGCGACCAGGATCAGGTGATAACGGCCATCCAGCAGTTCCACTCATGAAGATTGTTGAGAGACTTTCATCCGTCCTGGCGGCTCCGGCCGCCTACCGCTTCTTTACGTCAATGGTGGGAGCCGACACAGCCTGGAGAATTTATCTCAGTGAGTACGTGAGACCGGCGCCCGGAAACAAGATCATCGATATTGGATGCGGCCCGGCGGTCGTCCTGGATTACCTAGCGAACGTCGATTACACGGGGCTGGACATAAGCCCGGAATACATCGCTTCCGCGAAAAAGCGTTACGGCTCGCGAGGGCGTTTTCTGTGTGGCGATGTCGGCCTGGCTGCGCTCGAGGAAGAACAGGGCACCTTTGACCTGGTTCTCGCCACGGGCGTGGTTCACCATTTGGACGACGAGCGAGCAGCTCGTTTGTTCGACCTGGCGCGAAGGGTTCTGCGACGCACTGGATGTCTGGTCACCTATGACGGATGTCTGGTCGATGGACAGTCGCGAATTGCGCGCTGGTTGCTTTCCAAGGATCGCGGGAACTTTGTCCGTACCCGGGAAGATTACCTGCGGCTGGCTTCGGCCCGCTTCTCGAAAGTGGAACCCGCTCTCAGGCACGATCTGCTTCGCGTGCCGTACACGCATCTGGTCATGCGTTGTTCCAACGAGGTTTCTGGAAACAATAGCAGTCCCGGTCATTCTGTATCGGGCTGATAGCTGGAGAATCGTGCGACGGAGAGATTCTCGAAATAGCTCACAGGAGCGTTCGCGGAAATTCCCTCAATTTGTTTCTGCCGTGCGTGGTCCAGCAGATCCGCCGAAACCTGGATGTTCCAGTAATATAGGTATGCCCCCAGCCACCACTTGGTCGGCAGTCCCGGCGGCGGTGGCGGGTTGGGCGGCAACTTCTTCGGGCGAATAATCGGCAGGTTCCCGACGAGCCACACGGTATGTCCATCACGCAAGACGCCGGTTATCTCGCGGAGCACTGGAGCCGTCGGGTCCGGCTGACTCATTTCTTGCATGACCAGGTCGGTGCGATGAACCTTGTGCGAGTCGATGGGAGGGACCGTCATCCAATGGGCCGGGCCGTGATAATACCGGTCGAACGTGATTCCCTCCCATGCATCCTGCATCACGATAAGGTCTCCCGGCGCGGCACTCTGCTCTAGAAAGGATGCAATCAGGTCCACGTTGCTCCGCCGGGTGTGGGCTTCCTGCCACGCCGATCTCGCGCTCAAGGCCATTACCAACACGATGAATGCGATCCGCAATAATCCCCACGGGCGCAGCGCGGGCCAATTCGCGCCGAGCATCCCGTCGAGCGAGACTGCGCACAAGGCCAGGATTTCGACGAAATACCAGCTCTGCATAAAAAATTCCAATCTGAGCAGGAAAGCGAAAAACCCGGCGACTGCGAAAAGAGCGCTCACGAAGCAGAACAGAGCCCGGTCGGCGCGGATATCGGCAGCGAACGCGTCAGACGGCTCGTGGTTCCCTGCTTGACGACGCCTGCCGAACTGCATCGCGATTGCGACAACCGATCCGGCCAGAAGAAGCCCAGCCCAGAGCCAGATCTGTGGTCCATTCGGCCCGCCGGGGTAGGCGCTGCTGCGGAAGGCCAGAGCGCGAGAGAGTCCCGACCAGAGTTCCGAGGAATGGAAGAACGGCTCCCGGATTATGGGCACGGCCGCCGCGGTGCGTTGGGTGATCGGCAGGTAAATCGCCATGGATGCGCCAGAAACGGCGCCAATCCCCGCCAGTGCCCAAAATGCGTTCCAGTGGCGGCGCCGGATCGTCACAAATGCCGCGCCGGCCAGCATCGCGCACAGGAGGATCGCGTCGTAGTACACGCACTGGGCGAACAGAAGGCATACGATCCCGGCCCCAAGGACGCGCGACTTCGACGGGCGCTCCAGCATTCTCCAGAGCATGCCGAAACTGAGCACCAGCAGAGAACTCGCCAGGCCATACGCTCTGTTTGCCCCCAAAAGGAAAATCATCGCCGGCAGGCTGCCCAGCAGAGCCACGCTCAGAGTGGGCGCGCGTCCCCCGATCCAGCGCGAGCATAGCCAAAGCGAGAGAAGAAAGAAGAGTCCCACGACGAGCCCCAGGAAACGGATGCCCATGTCGCTGTTCGCCAGGCCGAGAAAACCGCATGCGCGAACAACGAGTGGCCAGAGCGGTGGAAACGACTCGAACTGGAGATTCGTCCAGAGTTCTTTCAGCGAGGCCATGTGCGCAACGTTGAAGGTGTTGGTTTCGTCGCGCCACAAGGGTCCCGCATGGATCGCTGCCTCGGCCAGCAGGATCGCCGAAAATATTGTGCCGGCCAGCGCGACTGCGGTTTCAGTCGCATGCTTCCGCAGTTGCTTCTGCTGGCGTATCTCGGACGCGGTCTCGAGCGCGACCTGATGAGCTATCACGGGCATCCTCGCGCCATCTCCAGAATCGTCTGTTCGAGCGACACCGCCGGCTCAAAGCCCAGCGCGCTCCGCGCCCTGGCGATCGAAATGTCCCAGACCACACCTTCCTGGCTGTCCGTTCCGCTGAACCGAATCTGAGAGCTGGAGCCCAGAACTCGGACGCATATCCTGGCGAGCTCAGAATTCGAGATACTCTCTCCGCGTCCAATCTGGAAAACGCCGGAAGGAACGCGCGCCTCCAGAGCTGCTTGGACGGCCCGCGCTACGTCTCTTACGTCGATATAATCCTGCCGGCGCGTCCCTTGTCCTGCGACGACTAATTCGCGATTTGCGGCTGCATGGCGGATGAAGACCGAAAAGATACGGTCGCTTCGCATGCCGGGGCCGATGGGAGAAGTCAGCCGGAGACTCACCGCATGAAGTCCGTCTCCGGTCGCCAGGGCCATGAGGTGCTCGCCGAAGAGTTTCGAGGCGTGATAGGACGTCTGCGGAAACGCCGGGTGATCTTCCGTGACCGGGTGTACCCGCGGCGCGCCTATGACCTGCGCGCTTGAAATATAAACGACCGACTGAACCTGCCATTTGCAAGCAAGCTGCAATATCTGCTGAGTGCCAATACAGTTTGTCCGCGAAACAGAGGTCGATGTCAGATCCATGCTGATCGATGCCGCCGAATGCACGATCGCGTCACACGGTTGAGCATCGCGCGTTACCTGCTCCACAAATTCCGGATCGCCAAGTGTTCCTCGAAGCGCCTGGACACGCGGACGCGCGCGACACGGAGACTCGCGCCAGAGGGCCACGATGTCGTGCTCCTGCGCCAGCAAATCGGCGATCGTTGAGCCGACATGGCCCGCAGCACCCGTAACAAAGATCCTCATCGAATGCCGTAGTCCTCCACCGTAAGTTCATGCGCGCCCGCATCGGGCAGCTCTCCCGCCGACTGAAGCTGCCGCACGGCAGCCGGGTCGACATACACCTCGTTCCAGTAGCGGAGGGCGATGCCGCTTTTGACGACAGGGAGGTCGGCCGGTTCCTCCCGCAGCACGAAATGCCGGAGAGCGAACTCCACTTCGTTGAACCCGAACCGCGCCCGTATCGGCGCGGTTCCCGAAAATCGCAGGTTGATCTCGAAACACACAGGACGGTCGCGATGAATCCTCAACTGAATGTTCACCGGCCCGGTGGGTCGCAATTTGCGAGCAATGTTGGTGGCCTGCTCGCGCACCGCCGGATGGTCGCAGACTTCCGCGCGATATGTCGTCCCGTAGAGGAGTTCGCGTTTCATGCAGATGCAGCCGCGCACGATGCCTTCGCGGTCGCAAACGCAACCGGCGGTAAACTCCGCGCAGTCCGATCCCAGATATTCCTGCACGACGTATCCCGGCCGGCCCGCGATCAGCCGCAGGGCAGATTCGTCCTCGATTCGGCAAAAGCCCTCAGCTCCCTTTCCCATCCGAGGTTTTGCGATCAAGGGAAAGCCGCTGCGTCGCACCAGTGCGTCGATTTGCGCCGAGTTCGTGGAGTCCGCAAAGAACGGATACTCGAAACCGTTGTCGCGCAGCCATTCGCAGGTACGCAGCTTGTCGTCCGCGACGGCAAGCTTCTCGGGCTCGCTGACGATCGGAATCGCTCCGGTCTCAGTCGTGACGGTTTCCGCGTGTTCGGAAATGCGTGCGAGCACCGGCTCCACTCCCGACAGCACCGCGTGGATGCGCTCCCGCCGGCACACGTTCAGAAGCCACGGCAGAAACTCCGGCGACGATGCAAGAGGGCTAACATAGGCCGCATCCGCCGTGAACAATCCGGCGCTGAGCGGGTGAATGCACGCCGCAACAGTGCGGCAACGCAGCGAACTCAAAGCCAACGCTTTCAGGATTCCCTGGCTGACGTTCCCTCCCACTCCTGCTACGAGGAGGTTGAGGGTCTCGGATTCCCGTTGACCTGGCTTACCCGCAGCTTTGCGTTGCATGCCTGGCTCAGATCATATCGTCTCGCGATGCGAGCGAACCGGTTCACGACGGCGCACTGCACTCTATTCAACAACCCTCGGTTCAAGCTTCGGGATGCCGATCGACGGGCGATTGACTTTCGCCTTTTGTTCGCCTACACTGGCTCGCCTGGAAACACACTTCCCTTCCGGAGGACGACATGGATTACAAAGAGTTCTTTCTGAAGTTTTGGGAGAAGGAGGGCCCCGCAACGCGCAAGGTCATCAGCCGCATTCCGCAGGAGCGCTCCGACTACCGCGCGGACCCCAAGGCGCGCACGGCACGCGAGATCGCGTGGCTGATCGTGCACGAAGAAGCGGCTCTGGCGGACGGGCTGGAGAAAGCCCGGTTCGAGTGGGTCGAGGCGCCAACTCCGGCGAAGGTTGCGGAAATCATTGGCCGATACGATCGAGAGCATGACGCCGTCACCAAGAGGCTGCACGCGATCCCGGCGGCGAAATGGGAGGAGAAGATGCCGTTCATCTTTGGCGGGCAGGAGTTCATGCGCGAGACGGGCTACGACATGGCGTGGGGTTTCCTGCTGGACCAGATCCATCACCGCGGGCAGCTCTCCACGTACCTGCGCCCAATGGGCGCTAAGGTGCCGGCGATCTACGGACCGAGCGCCGACGAATCCATGTAGCCACCTCCACAGATCGGAGGGCTCGCTCAGTACGTCTGGCCTGCCAGCTTGTCCTCGTCGACAATCTCCACGCCCGGCGGCGGCTGAAAGTGAAATTGTGCTTCGGCGATGTGGATGTTCGCCTGCCAATTGCCGAATCGAAATTCCGTTGTCACATTTCCGGGCTGCTGGATGAGCACGCGAACGAGATAGCCCTGCGGATCGATCGTCAGAAGCACGTCGCGGATTGGGTCACCCATCTGATCCGAGCTTTCGCGCGGCGTGCAGCGCAGGGTGGCATCTCGCGAATCCACCGGCGCGTCGTTTTGCAGCTGCGGGCGAGCGCTCGACATGTCAGATTTTGCGGGACCGGCGAGTTCGACGTTCTTGCAGATCCTTCCCAAGTCCGGCTTCCCGGCCAGCAGCGCGAGGGGCGTTCGCCAGTCCGAACTCTCCTTCAGCTTTGCGCGACTGGCAGTGTGGTCGTCAGGGATGTAGAACCACACATTTTTGCCATCGACGATGAAAAGCTTCTTTTCGGGAGACTCGTACTCCCAGCGCATGCGTCCGGGGCGCGAAAAGTAAACCGTTCCCGAGTCCGCCTCGCCGGCTTCTTTGCCGTCGCTGTACCGCTGGTAGAAAATGGCCTTCAACGTGGCCGCATGGCGGTATCGCGCCTCGAAGGCGTGTTCCGCTTCCTTCGCGGTGATTCCCGCTTCCGCGACACCCGGAATCGGGGCAGGCAAAGCGCGGCCCGTGGGCGCAGCGGCAACGAAACGAGCCGCGGCAATCACGCACAGGAGTGAACGCAGCATAAGAGCCGAGTCTAGCAGGAATCGCGATGAGCCGCCGGTACGCTCCTAATCAGATGGAAACGGGCGCCGATCCGAGTGTTTCCCTCCCGATTGCTTTCTGCGAACATCGAGTTTCGAAGGCGAGGCGGTAAATGACTTCGACGACTGTATCGACGCGGGAAGGCCGATCCGCAAAAGCTTCGGGCTCTCCGCCAGCCGTCCGCGCGTCGTCATTCTCGCCGCGCGAACAGACGCTGCTGGTCGTTCTGCTTCTCGTAGCTTCTACTTTGCTTCTCTACCGGCCCGTTCTTCACGATCAGTTTGTCATGTACGACGATGTTCTCTACCTGGTCCAGAACGGACACGTCCAGAACGGGCTGACGTGGGACAACGTGCGCTGGGCCTTTACCGCGACGGTCGCGGAGAACTGGCACCCGCTCACATGGCTCTCGCACATGACGGATGTGCAGCTCTTCCAGTTCAAGCCGATGGGGCATCACCTCGACAGCATGCTGTGGCACGCGCTGAACGTTTTGTTGCTGTTCCTGCTGCTCCGCGCCGCAACGGGATGCGTGTGGAGAAGCGCGACTGTTGCCGCTCTGTTCGCCTTCTGTCCGCTGAACGTCGAATGCGTGGCATGGATTGCGGAGCGAAAATCGTTGGTGTCCACGACGTTCTTCTTGCTGGCGCTTTTCGCATACGGGTGGTACGAGCGACGGCCGAACGCGGCGCGCTATTTGACCGTCGCTTTCGTCTTTGCGCTCGGACTGATGGCCAAGCCGATGGTCATCACTCTTCCAGTCTTGCTGCTGCTGGCCGACTACTGGCCTCTGCGCAGGATTCAATTCCCTGCTCCCGGCTCCGGGAATTCCGAATTTCTCAAGCGTTTTGCGCGCCTGTCCCTCGAGAAACTCCCATTGCTCCTGCTCTCGGCGGGAAGCGCGGCGATTACGATCTACGCGCAAAGAGTGGGAGGAAATCTCACTTCAACAGCGCAGGTCGGGATCGCTGCGCGCATGGAGAACGCCACTTATTGTTACGCGTTGTACATCGTCAAGATGTTCTGGCCGAGCCGCCTGGCAGTTTTTCATCCGTATCCCTCCTTGAGCTTGTGGACGGTCGCGGCGGCAGGACTGGCGCTCGTGGCCATCACTGCCATCGTCTGGCGCTATCGCCGGAACGGACCTCTCGCCGTGGGCTGGGCGTGGTACCTGATAACACTTTTGCCTGTGATCGGAATCATTCAGGTTTCCAACCAGGGATGGGCGGAACGGTACGCCTATCTTCCTTACATGGGCCTGTTCGTGGCCATTGTTTGGACTGTGGCCGACGCTGTGGAGCGTTTTGAATGGAACCGGTGGGCGCCTGCTTCGGCCGCGATTGTTGCGCTATTGGCCTACGCGTGGGTCGCGCACCTTCAGATCGGTGTCTGGCAGAACAGTTACACACTGTTCGAGCATGCGGACGCGGTCACTTCGCGAAACGGCGTCGCCGAGACGAGCCTGGGTATCCTCGCCTCCACCGCCGGCCACCTCGACGAAGCCGAGCGCCGCTACCGAACTGCAATCGAATACATGCCGAACCTCGGCGAAGCGCATTTCAACTTGCAGCAGCTGCTGCTCAGGGAAGGACGCGTGGAGGAAGCGCAGAAAGAAGCGCTGGAGTTTTGCGATTACACGCTCAGCGTGGATCCGAACGATTCAGGATGCCTGCTGGGCCGCGGCACCGTCGAATACCGGAAGAGACAGCTCGACGCCGCCCTCGCGGATGTCAGCAAGGCCGCACAGCTCTTGCCCTCCGCGAAAGCCTACACGGTGCTGGGCGAAGTGTACGAAGCCAAGGGCAACGTCGAAGAGGCGGAGAACAGCTATCAAAGAGCGTTGCAGATCGATCCCAGGGCCGCTGACGCCTCGGCGAGGCTCGCCGCCCTCGCTCATCCTCACGCGCCCTGAACGCCGAAGGACCCCGGTTCACGCGCAACTCACCTCCGCGAAGCTGACGTTCTGCCGATCCGTTCAGCGTGCCGCGGAACCGCCAGGGTGTTCAACTTCCGCGTTCTGAGCCACTCCGCTGCGCGCATCGCTCTGCTTCCCGCCGCGCCAGCCGCTCGCAACGGTCAGTCCCATGTTCTCCAGCGGATTGACGCGATCCTTCGAATCAACGGGCACCGGCACCACAGTCTGCGCGCGTGTCGCAAGCAAATAGTACAGTTGCCCTCCCCACGACCGGGTGTAGGGGTCATCGAACCAGCCGCTCGGTCCATTGGGCGCAGGCGGCAGATCGGGAGGCGGATCCTTGCCCACCCGGACCACGGGAACCCACCCGACCACCCAGACGCGATGCCCCGCTTGAAGAGCGTTGACTACGCGATCGAGTTCGGGCCGCTCGGGATGCGCAATTTCCAGCTTGAGTTTCAGCAGGTCGTAGCGATGGTAGCGGTAGTCATCCAAGCCGGCCAGCGTGGTCCATGGCGCGCTGCCGCGATAGTAGCGACTGAACGTCAACCCGTAATACCAGGGATTGACGACGATCAGATCGCCGGGCGCAGCCAGTCGAGAGAGCTGCGCGGCCACGATGTCGCCGTCCGTCTGCCGGAACTGCAGCGCCCGGATTCCGGCGGGATATGCCAGGACTCCCGTCAGTGAGGCCAAACCCAGCACCGCAACGCGAATCCAGAAGGACGCGCCGGCCAGGATGGCATCGCAACAAACGGCCGCAAATCCGAGCGGGACGAGGAAGTACCAGGGCTGAGTCGGCAGCTGTGCGGTAGCGACAAACAAAGCGAAAGCCGAAACCCCGATCGCCAGCGCAACTCCGGCGAATAGTGCGAGCTTGCGAGATCGGTTCACCTCAGGCTCTGTTAGCGCAATGATCCCGCGCTCAAGAGCCAGCAGGGCTGCACTGACAAGTAACGCCAGCCAAACGAACCGGAACCAGCGGTCAGGATGCGCGGTCAAAAACGTAAGATTGCTCAAAACGATCTGTGTGCTCAGGCCCGTCTTGCTCACCACCCACCAGTCCTGCGCCCGAAGCAAGGGCCGGACGTAAGGCACGAGCGACAATGCGGGTAGAACGCCAATTGCGAGGGCGGCCGCTCCTTTGCGCCACTCTCGATCGTTCAGAAACACGGCACCGGCAGCAACACAGAGAGCCAGCACGAGAACCGAATTCTGATAGAGCACCTGCACACTTGCAGTTGCCATCGCGGCGGCGGCAAGACCGCGCCTTACGTTCGGCCGCTGCACGAACCGCCAGACAAGCGCCATCGTCACAACGATGCACGCAGTCGCCAGTTCGTAGGCGCGAACGGAATCCCCGTAGCGAATGACGACCACGTTCAAGGCGAAGAGCGTCAGAGAGAGCACGGGCGTTCCCCGCCACATCAGCCGTCCCGCGAGCCACACGCTTCCCAGGAGGAGCAGGCCAACCACGAGACCCAGGACGCGGAGTGCGCCGTCCGTTCCCCCAAAGGTGTCGGACCAAACCCGAATTACCGAAGAGAACAGGATGGGGCAGTGATCGTGAGGAAGCGCGTTCCACATCGCTCCCACGGACGGTAGCGTGGCAATATTCGTGGCAGCAATTTCGTCCCGCCACAACCCACCGGCCCAGGTGAACGAAACCCAGTGCAGATGTATGGCGGCAATCGTGGCAAGCGTGCCGATCGCGATCGCGCACCGCGCCAGGACTCTTTCATTCGTGGTTGCTTTCACCGGGACGCCCAGAGAGTAGCTTAACCCGTCCGTCCCAGCGGGCCTGGCCGAAATGGCCGAACTGATTCCAAACCGGCACTCAAATCACCGGCGCTCAGCGCGAGTGAAGGCGACTCAAGCGCTACGGAAGCCGGTCTTGCGTCGACTGGAATCTGAGAATCTGAGGAGCGCTATGGGATGAGGTTCTCGACTGCAAACGCCTACATGGAGGGCAGGGCCTCACAGGCAGCTGGTGAAGAGGCCTGCGCACCGGCCGGGTCGAAGTGAACGGCGGCTGGCACGTCGCTGCAGAAACTGCGGTTGCCCGTCAGGCCCAGCGCCAGAGGCACGGCCGTAACCACGAACTGGCTATAACCTGGCGTGGTGCAGCCCGGCGCTAGCGTAACCGCGCTGCCAAATACCTGATACGAGAATTGATAGCCGCTCTTCTCGCTCGGAGAGGCGGTGAGCGTTGGATCCAGCATCTCGGCTGCGTCGCATGTGCCCGCCGCTCCAGCTGTGCCGCCAAGTGCGGCCAGGCTCGGCGGGAACCCGTTGAACCA
>Ga0070733_10002372_pt1 | contig 13480 bp, 11 predicted proteins | sample Coa_R1_9_FD_66450 | JGI IMG/M metagenome (GOLD analysis project Ga0070733, IMG submission 66450) | Surface soil microbial communities from Centralia Pennsylvania, which are recovering from an underground coalmine fire - Coalmine... | ecosystem: Environmental > Terrestrial > Soil > Unclassified ... | reverse complement strand
GCTTTTTCGGCGATGACGGCCTGCTCGGCGTTGGTGACGTCCATGATGACGCCGCCCTTGAGCATCTCGGCGAGGCCGGTCTTGAGGCGGAGAGAAGTGGTACCGTTGTTCGTTTTTCCGTTGTCCGAGGACATGTGGTTGAACCCGTGGATACCTTTTCGCAAGCGCGAAGAATGAGCCGGAGTGGCAGGGCCAGCGGCGCTGTGGTTATTTTACAGCCCATTCGTAATTCGCGGTACCCCGGTGGGACGATTCGGAGCCTTGAAGTGGCGGCGAAGTCAAAGTCCCCACTCTAAAATCGCAAAGGGCGCGATTTTAGAATGGGGCACCCGCCTTGGAGTTTTCCCTCAGTGGCCGCGATACTCCGCGCGAGATCCCTCGCCCCGCTGGCGAAAGCGCGGGGCTTCGGGATGACCCGTCTGTTGAGCTGGCGGCTATCTCTCCGCAAATTTCTTGAACATCTTTGCCGGGTCAATGGCGATGAAGGTGCCGCGGCTGCGGGCCAGGACTTCGCCTTTTTCGTTGAAGATTTCGGCCATGTTGGTGTGCTGGCGGCCGCGAACCCGGACTTCCCTGCCCTCGACGCGCAAGGGTTTGTGCAGCGGCACAGGCTTGAGATATTCGACGGTCATTTCCTTGGTGAGCGCGATGACGTGGCGGAGCTTATTCACTTTGCCCATGGCGTCGTCGAGGATGGTGGCGATGATGCCGCCATGGCAGTGGCCGGGCGGGCCGGTGTAACGCTTGCCGAGGCGAAAGCGGCAGACGAAGGTCCGGCGCGGTTCGTCCAGAGTGAACTTGAGGTGCATGCCGTCGGGATTGTTGGGGCCGCACGCGAAGCAGTAGTTCTTCTGCATTTTGACGTAGGCGGTGTCGTGGCCGTGAATCTGGCGGGGCATGGGGAAGATTGTAGCGTGGGCGGCCGAGGGAGCGGCCTGGGATTTTTCCCCGACGGCGAAATCCTGTATACATATCGGTTCGAGAATTACCGCGAATAGTAGGTAGGTGCCGCACGCGAGATCCCTCGGCCCACGAAGAAAAGCGCGGGCTCCCGGGATGACGCATTTCGATCAAGATCGAGACCGTGAGCCCTGCAGTACTCGGCCACAAAAGCTATTCCACCGGAGCATGAGATGAAACCATTCGCCATTTTCGTTCTTATCCTGGCCAGCATCGGAACGACCACCAGCACTCTTCCCGCTCAGGACGCCCAGAGTAAGGCGCCGGAAGCAGCCGCGAACAAGAAAGACGCCAGGAAAGCGCAGAAGCCGGAGAACAAGGAAGCCGCGAAAGAAGCGCCGAAAAAAGAAGAAGAGAAAAAAGCCGGCATGGTGGCGGACACGTTCACCGGGCTGAAGTGGCGTTCGATCGGGCCGGCGATCGCTTCGGGACGCGTGATGGCGATTGCCGTGAATCCGAACAAGAAGGCCGAGTACTACGTGGGTGTGGCGTCGGGCGGCGTGTGGAAGACGGAGAACGACGGCACGACCTGGGCGCCGGTGTTCGAAGGCGAAGGATCGTATTCGATCGGGGCGGTGACGATTGATCCGAATGACTCGTCGGTCGTCTGGGTGGGGACGGGCGAGCCGAATTCCCAGCGCAGCGTGAGCTATGGCGATGGCATTTACCGCTCGGATGACGGCGGGAAAAGCTGGCAGAACCTGGGGCTCAAGAAATCGGAGCACATCGGGCGAGTTGTGGTTGATCCGAAGGATTCGAAGGTCGTGTATGTGGCGGCGGAGGGTCCGCTGTGGTCGGCGGGCGGCGATCGCGGGCTCTATAAAACGACCGACGGCGGGAAGACGTGGAAGGCCGTGCTGACGATCAGCGAGAACACGGGTGTGGCCGATGTGGCGATGGATCCGTCGAATCCCGATATCGTGTATGCGTCGGCCTATCAACGGCGGCGCCACGTCTACACGCTGATTGATGGCGGTCCGGAGAGCGCGATCTACAAATCCACTGACGCGGGGGCCACCTGGAACAAACTCAAGTCGGGGCTGCCCACGGTGGAGATGGGGCGCATCGGCCTCGCGATTTCGCCGGCCGATCCGAACGTGGTGTACGCGACCATCGAGGCCAACGACCACAAGGGCGGCATCTTCCGCTCAACGGACAAGGGCGCGACCTGGGAGAAGCGCAACGAGTTCGACCTCGGCGCCATGTATTACGGGCGCGTGGTGCCGGATCCGAAGAATGTGGACCGCATCTTCATCATGAACGTCGAGTTGCGCGAGTCGCTCGACGGCGGCAAGACCATACACAAGGTCAACGAGATCAATCACCACATTGACAACCACGCCATGTGGATTGATCCGGACGATACGAAGCACTGGCTCGAAGGCTCCGACGGCGGGATCTGGGAGACCTGGGACGACGCGAAGTCATGGGAGTTCAAGGCAAATCTTCCGACGCTGCAGTTTTATGACGTGGCGGTGAGCAACGCGGCCCCGTTCTACGACGTCTGCGGCGGGACGCAGGATAATTTCTCGTGGTGCGGGCCGGCGCGCACGCGCAATCTGGATGGCATCGTGAATTCGGATTGGTACGTGACCACCGGCGGCGACGGATTCCGCGCGCAGGTGGATCCGGTGGATGCGAATACGGTGTATGCGGAGTCGCAGTACGGCGTGCTGGTGCGCTATGACAAGGCGACCGGGCAGGAACTGGTGCTGCAGCCGGTGGAGGGTAAGGGCGAGCCTCCGCTGCGCTGGAACTGGGATTCGCCGATTATCGTCAGTCCGCATTCGCACACGCGGCTTTACTTTGCGGCCAACAAGCTGTTTCGCAGTGACGACCGCGGCGATACCTGGAAGGCGATCTCGGGCGATCTGACGCGGCAGATTGACCGCAACACGCTGCCGGTGATGGGCAAGGTCTGGGGACCGGACGCAGTGGCAAAGAATCAGTCCACGTCGTTCTACGGAAATATTGTGGCCCTGGCCGAGTCTCCGAAGAAAGAAGGATTGATCTACGTCGGAACCGACGATGGCCTGATCCAGGTTACAAGCGACGGCGGCGCGAACTGGACGAAATATGAAAAGTTTCCCGGCGTGCCGGACATGACTTACGTGAGCCGGATCGCCACTTCAAATCAGGATGCGGGAACGGTCTATGCGGCATTCGACAATCACAAGAATGGCGATTTCAAACCGTATCTGCTGAAGTCGTCCGACTCCGGGAAGACCTGGACCTCGTTCACCGGCGATCTGCCAGAGAACGGGCCGGTGCTGGCGATCGTGGAGGACACGGTCAATCCGAATCTGGTTTTCTGCGGAACAGAGTATGGGGCATTTTTCACGATTGACGGCGGACATCACTGGATTCAACTGAAGGGCGGGCTGCCGACGATTGCGGTGCGCGACATGGTGATCCAGGCGCGCGAAGGCGATCTGGTGATAGCGACATTCGGCCGCGGATTCTATGTGCTGGACGACATTACTCCTCTGCGGCAGACGAAGCCGGAAGCGGTGGAGCAGGCGGCGGCCATGTATCCGGTGAAGGACGCCTTGATGTATGTGGAGCGGCATCCGCTGGGCGGACCGAGGAAGGGTTTCCAGGGCGATGCGTTTTATGAGGCGGAGAATCCTCCGTATGGAGCGGAGTTTACTGCGTTCATGAAAGACAAGATCAAGACCAAGAAGGAAAAGCGGCAGGAGGCCGAGAAAGAAGCCGCAAAGAAGAATCAGACGCTTCCCTACCCGACGCACGACGAACTGCGGGCGGAATCGCAGGAAGCGAAGCCGGAAGTGTACTTCGTGGTCTACGACGAGAATGGCGCGCCTATCCGGAGAGTCGAGGGCAGCAACGACAAGGGCTTCCAGCGGGCTGCATGGGATTTGCGGTATCCCGCGGGCGAAGTGGTGGAGAAAACCGGCGAAGAAGAGTTCTTCCCGGATGCGGCGGAGCAGGGTCCGCTGGTGCTGGCCGGGACGTATTCGGTGCGCATGTTCGAGAAAGTGGATGGCGTAGTTTCCGAGGTTGCCGGGCCGCAGACGTTCAAGGTCGCGACCGAAGGCGGCGCTTCGATGAGCACGTCCGACCGCGCGGCGCAGGAAGAGTTCCTGCGGAAGGTGACGCGGCTGTTCCGCGCCGTGAATGGGGCGTTGAAGACCGCGGAAGACGTTGAATCGCGGCTGAAGACGATCCGGGAGGCGCTGCGCGAAGTGCCGGCGGTCGAAAAGCAGCTCGGCGAGGCGGCCGACAACATTGAGAAGCAGGACCGCGACATACTGCGCGCGCTCCGCGGCGATGTGGATATCGCGCGGCGCAGCGAGATTGTTCCGACCTCGATCAACGATCGGGTGAACGGGATCATGGAGGGCGAGCGGTTCTCGCTGGCGCGGCCGACGCAATCGCATGTGGATTCTTACAACGTTGCGGCTTCGGAGTTCGCCGATCAGTTGGCCAGGCTGCATACGCTGGTCGAGACGGATCTGGCGAAGCTCGAGAAAGACATGGAAGCGGCGGGCGCACCGTGGACGCCAGGTCGCGTGCCGGAGTGGTCGGAGAAGTAGTTAGCTCCTAAAGCCGGCGAGCTCTCGCTCGCCCGGACAGCCGAGGGCGGCTGTCCCTACATGTGCATCTTCGTCAATCAGCAAGTTTTTTCTCAACTCTTTTTTCCTCAAGTCACGGGTTGATTTTTTCGCGCGTGGCTGTGGTAAACTCCGGCCCGACTGTTGCTCGGGTCTGTGGACGAGCAACCGCCGAGGGGAAATCCTTGTCGTTTCGTCCTCAACGTTGAGGAGGAGTGGGGAATGGGCCTCGCGCTAATGGGTTTGATCTGGCTGATCACTCTGGTCAGCACGTATTTTTTCGTCGCCAAGACGTGGTGGTTACCGGTCGGCGCCGCAGCCGCGGCAGACTTCATTGACAAACAGTTCGCTCTGACCTTCGTGCTGATGGGGATTGTGTTCCTGGCGGCGCAACTGGGGCTGGGCTACATCGTCTGGAAGTACCGGGACCGGCCAGGTTCCGCGCCGGTCTCGTACTCACACGGCAATACCAAGCTCGAGATTGTCTGGACCGTACTGACTGCAGTGCTCTTCATCGGGCTGAACCTGATGGGCTATCCGGTGTGGGCGAGCCAGCGCTGGCAGCCCGCCGAAGAGGGCGCGGTCAAGGTGGAAGTGACCGGGATGCAGTTTGCCTGGTACTTCCGCTATCCCGGACCCGACGGCACGTATGGCAAGACGAGCCCCAAGCTGATGGATCCGTCGGCCGGCGGCGATGCCGCGGTGGGACTGGACACGAACGACCCTTCGTCGAAAGACGATGTGGTGACGGGAACCATGTATCTGCCGGTGAACCGTGAGATTGACCTCAGCCTGCGCGCGGTGGACGTGATCCACAGCTTCTTTGTGCCCTCCCTGCGCTTCAAGCAGGACACGGTGCCGGGGTTGAACATTCACATGCACATCCGGCCCACGGCCATCGGCGAGTACGAAATTGCCTGCGCCGAATTGTGCGGGCTCGGACATTACAAGATGCACGGCATGGTGCACGTCGTAAGCCAGGAAGATTTCGATAAGTGGCTGGCGGCACGGGAGGCGGAGAAACAGTAAAATGGCGACCCCGGCTACGATTCATGCGCACGCTCCTCAAGGGTTCATCCGCAAGTACATTTTCAGCCTCGATCACAAAGTCATTGGAATTCAGTATTTCTTTCTGGCGCTGACGGCGGTGTTCGTCGGGATGTTTCTGTCCCTGCTGATGCGCATACACCTGATCTGGCCGACGGCGGTGCTGCCGCTGGTGGGCGAGATCAAGCCCGAAACCTATCTCAGCTTGTTGACCATGCACGGCACGATCATGGTGTTTTTCGTGCTGACCACGGCGCCGCAGGGCGGGTTCGGCAATTACGTGCTGCCCATCCAGATTGGCGCGCCGGATATGGCGTTTCCGGTGCTCAACATGCTGTCGTTCTGGACCACGTTCGTCGGGTTCGTCGTGATCATTGCGGCGTTTTTTGTGACCGGCGGCGCTCCGCTGCATGGCTGGACCGGATATCCGCCGCTCAGCGCGGTGCAGTCGGCCGGGCCGGGCGAAGGACTGGGCGCGGATCTGTGGATCACGAGCATCGCGATTTTCTGCATCGCGTCGCTGATGGGCGCGCTGAACTTCATCACCACCACGCTCGATCTGCGGGCCAAGGGCATGACGATGATGCGCATGCCGCTGACCGTGTGGTCGTGGTTCATCACGGCGATGCTGGGATTGCTGGCGTTCGGCGTGCTGCTCTCGGCAGGAATACTGCTGCTGCTCGACCGGAATTTCGGCACCAGCTTTTACGTTCCGCTGGTCGTGGTCAATGGCCAGATCATGGGGCACAAAGGCGGTTCGCCGCTGTTGTGGCAGCACCTCTTCTGGTTCTTCGGACATCCCGAGGTCTACATCGCGATTCTGCCGGGCATGGGCGTGGCGTCGCAGGTGCTTTCGACGTTTTCGCGCAAGCCGATCTTCGGCTACAAGGCGATGGTCTACGCCATGCTGGCCATCGGATTCTTTGGCTTCATGGTGTGGGGCCATCACATGTTCATGAGCGGGATGAGCCCGTATTCGGCCTTCACGTTCTCAGTGTTGACGATGTGCATTGGCGTGCCTTCGGCCATCAAGACATTTAACTGGCTGGGCACGATGCTGCATGGCCGAATTCGCTTCCAGACGCCGATGCTGTATGCCATCGGATTCGTTTCGCTGTTCGTCTCGGGCGGGTTGAGCGGGCCGTTCCTGGCGCAGCCGGTGCTCGACATCCAACTGCATGACACCTATTTCGTGGTCGGGCACTTCCACCTGATCATGGGCGTGGCGGCGATTTTCGGAATATTTGCCGCGACCAGCTACTGGTTCCCGAAGATGTTCGGACGGATGATGAATGAAACGCTGGGGCGCATTCATTTCTTCATCACGCTGGCGGGCACCTACGCGATCTTCATGCCCATGCACTATCTGGGCCTGGCCGGGCAGACCCGGCGCTATTCGCAGTTCACCGAAGTGGCGTATCAGACCAAGCTGATTCCGTTGCAGACCTTCATGACTTACGCGGCGATCATCACCATCGCGGCGCAGTTTATTTTCCTGATCAACCTGTTCTGGAGCATGTTCAAGGGACCGAAGGCGAGCGACAACCCGTGGGATGCTACGACGCTCGAATGGACGACGACGACACCGCCGCCGCACGACAACTTTGGTGGCAAGACGCCGGTCGTGAATCATGGGCCGTATGAGTATGGGGTACCGGGAGCGCCCAAGGATTTCATCATGCAGACCGATCCTCCGATGAGTGGGGGGCATTGAGATAATCCCCACTCTAACGTCGCAAAGAACGCGCCGTTAGAATGGGGCACCCGGCAAATTTCCCACTTCTCGCGCAAAAAGCGCGCGAGCAATGGGGCACCGAATTCGCTATGGCGACTTACACACCAACGACGCCGGTCAACGATGCGGGCCGGGGCAAGCCTCCGGTGCCGCCACCGGGCGGGGGCGAGCGCGATCGCGGCGGGAACGTTCCGAACGGTGTTCCCGATTACGGCGCGCGGCTGCGGCGGGCACGGCTCGGGATGGTCTGCGTGGTGGTGACGGTGTGCATGATTTTCATTTCGCTCACCAGCGCTTACATCGTGCGCCGCGGATTGCCGACTTATGAAGATTCTTCCGCAAGCTACGTGCATGACTGGGGCGGGGTGCGTTTGCCCTGGACCTTGCTGGGGATCAACACGCTGATCCTGCTGTTGAGTTCGGTTTCGGTCGAACTGGCGCGTCGGCAAGTGACGCGACAGGCGGCGCTGGCTCCGGTGAGCGGCTTTCCGGGAGTGTCGCTGGGACGGGAGCGGTCGTTTCCCTGGCTCGGCATCACGGTGCTGCTCGGATTCGGTTTTCTGGTTGGGCAGTGGATGGCCTGGGGGCAACTGCACGACGCGGGGTTTTATGTGAACACCAATCCCAGCAGTTCGTTCGCATTTTTGCTGACGATTGGGCACGCGGTTCACTTGGCGGGAGGATTGATGGCGCTGCTCTGGGCGGCTGGCGCTGCCCTGCTGCGGCGTCCGGTGGAAACGCGGCGCATCGCGGTGGATGTGACCGCGTGGTACTGGCATTTCATGCTGGCGCTGTGGGTTTACATTTTCGCCTTGCTGGGGTTGGCGAGATAGAGGTAGCGAGCTAGACGCGCGATTGATGCGTCGCAAAATACGCGGGCGATTCGCGCGGCTCGCTCAGGTCCTTCGGCAGGCAGAAAGCGGCTGCCTCAGGATGACAAGACGGAAGGAAAGGGGAATGAATGTCTGACGCGGCAGCGGTTCACGGCGCACCGGGAGCGTACGAGGCGCCGTGGTTTGGGGCGTACTCGAAGAAGGTGGGGATGTGGCTGTTTCTGGCGTCGGATTCGCTGACGTTCGGAGCGCTGCTGTTCGCCTTCAGCTACAACCGGATCTACACCAATCCGTGGCCGACGCCGTTTCACGCCGAAAGCATTGCTAACGCCACGATCATGACGGCGTGCCTGCTCTCCAGTTCGCTGACCATGGTGCTGGGGGTATTCGCGGCGCAGCGTGGGGACCGCGCCTGGACAAGGAACTGGCTGCTGGCGACCATGATTTTCGGTACTGCGTTCATCGTGCTGCACGGCATGGAATGGAGCAAGCTGATCAACGAAGGACTGACGATCCCCGGCTTTGCCTCGCTGCTGGGTGTGACCAGCGCGGGCAGTTCGGGAGAACTGACCGACATTTCAAAGAATGTCCCGCAGTTCGCTCAGGCGTTCTTCGGATTAACGGCCATGCACATGCTGCACGTCACGATCGGAGTAATTTATCTGGGCGTGGTCGCGTTCCGGAAGTGGTTTCTGCCGGCGCTGGCGGTGATCTGGATCGCGGGCGCGCTGCTGATTCCGGCGGGCAATGTGTTTCATTATCCGATTCACGTGCTGGGAGCCGGGCTGATTCTGGCAGCGATCATCCTGTTCTTGAAGCCGAAAGATTACGACGCGCAGGACGTGGAAATCTGCGGGCTGTACTGGCACTTCGTGGACCTGGTGTGGATGTTTATCTTCCCGCTGGTGTATCTGATGTCCACGAAGGTCAGTTAGCCGGAACTTCAGTTAGACGAATTGTGGCCCGGTAAAGCTGGGCGCCGGACAGCCGAGGGCGGCTGTCCCTACATGGAACGAGGGGAGCATACGGATGCACGATGCTGCGACGCACGATGACAGCAAGGGGCAGTATTTCTGGGTGTGGGCTGCGCTGCTGGTGCTGACCGCGATTGAAGTGGTGTTGGGTTACAAGCAGATGTTTGCCGCGGCGCGCATGCTGGAAATTCTGCTGTTCCTTTCCGTGATCAAGTCGGCCTTGATCATCGGCTACTTCATGCACCTGAAGTTTGAAACCGCGCTGATGCGCTGGCTGCTGGTGATTTCGGTGACCGCGTGCTTCATAATCATGTATTTCTTTTTCTTCCCTGACGCCGACCGGATCATTAAACTGGGAGTGAAGTGAAAGAGTAAAGTGAGAAAGTGAAGTGAAAATATTCTCGGGTCGCACAATCCGGAAGCTGCTGCTGGGCGTGGTATTGATTTGCGCTGCGGCGCCCGCGTTCGCCCAGGGCTGCGCCATGTGCTATGCCACCGCGAAAGGCGAGCCGGCGGACGGCCAGCGTGCCTTGAGCCGGGGCGTTCTGATTTTGCTGTTTCCGCCGCTGGGAGCAATGTCGCTCGGCATTCATCTCGCATTTCGCTACGGCCGGCAACGCGATCGGGAAAAGAATTCGGAACCTTCCCTGGCAGATCGTTCCACGCACACCCAACCCTAGCCCGACCTAGTCAACCCAGACCTAGGCAGCCGCTCCGGCACAGCGCTCGATCGTCGCACTCTCTTCGGCGCCAGTGTGTCTTAGCAACTGGAGAGCCCAGTCAACCCGCGCATTCTCCTGCGTCGCGACATATACCAGGAAGCCGCTGTGGCTGAGTTGCGATTCGAGGCGGCCGGCGTCCAAGTCGGAGAATCCCAGTCCGGCGAGTGTGCTGCGCTGATTGCCAACCGGGGGCGCGTTCCAGGCCGCGAGCAACGCCTGCAGATAATCGCGCGAGCGAATGAAGAATCCGACCGACGGGATCACGACCGCTCCGAACTCTGAGAGCCAGCCGATCAATCCGCCGGCTGAGGCTTCGTCCATAACGTTGGCGTCACGGACGGTTCCGGCCAGCGGGTGGGTGGGCGCCAGCAGCAGGCAGATGGCTTCATTGTCGAAGCCGGCGCCGTTGAGCACGCGAACCACGTCAGCGACTTCAACCGCACTGGAATAAATTCCATAGGCTGCCGCGTAGTTTTCCATGAGTGGGCAAACTCCTTCCTCAAGTGTTGTCTTCTCCGCCGACACCGTGGTTGCGGCGTCGAGCGGGCACAGAGTTCACGCAGTTTGTCGCACCCAAGCCTGCACTCTCTCAAGCAGACGAGTTGCCAAACCCGGAAGTGATGCGGTTTGAGTGATCTATCGTGAGAAAGGTGGTTTGCGAAGTGAGAAGTCGGACCGGTTCACGTGTAAGTTTTTCCAGCCGGTGACACAAAGGGACCACGGAAGAACTTGCGCGATGTGCAGCGAATTTACGCAGACCACGCGGTGTACGTACGCAAGGCGCGATGTGCAAACTCATGCACTCAAAGCCCGTGGGCGGATTGGCCGGATTGTTGCAGTGGCATCGTCCGCAAGGCCAATCTGACAGTCGGAGGTTTCTGATGGAATCGATTCTGAAACGCACGGCAATCGTGCTCACGTTCGCGGCAGGCATGGCCACGCTGTTCGCGCAGAGCAACGCGACTCAAACCGCGCCGGCGGCGCAGCAACAGACGGCGGCGCAAGCGCAGGACCAGCAGGATCAAATGCAGACGCAGGATGCCAAATCCTTCAACGGAACCATCATGAAGGAGAAAGGCAAACTCGTACTGAAAGACACGGTGGCCAACGTCAGCTACCAGCTCGACGACCAGGACAAAGCTAAACCGTTCGTGGGCAAGCAGGTGAAAGTGGTTGGCAAGCTCGATCTGGATACGAACCTGATCCACATCCAGGCGATCGAGGCGGCGTCGTAAGAAAGCTCATCCGGCGTGTTGAACCCGCGCGCCACTCGTTGTTTGTTGTTTGCTGTTCGTTATTCGATGCTGGTTGCGCGCGCGGAGGGTGCGAAGGCGCGCCCTCCGCGTTCCTTGATCGCTGACCGAATGAGATGGAGGCAGAATGCTCGAGGATATTGTTTCGGGTTACAAGCCACTTCACTACGACATGCCCACGGCTGTCACTTTCTTTCTAGCCGGTCTGGGCGCGGGGTCGTTGCTGGCGCTGATCCTGGCACCGCGAGGAGAAGAACGCGCCGGGCACGCGCCGACTGCAGCGCGGAGCGCCGGCCGGGGCACTGCCTTATAATAGAAAGATTCGGGAGGCTTCGCGGAAGCGTCTGTGAACCTAGCGGAGATTCCCGGTCTTTCTCCGATGTCCGAGACCCCAGGTCCTACCGATAGCATTGTGGTACGCGGCGCCCGCGTCCACAATCTTAAGAACGTTGATTTCGAAGTTCCTCACAACACCCTGACGGTGGTCACGGGAGTGTCGGGATCGGGGAAGTCCTCGCTTGCCTTTGACACCATCTACGCCGAAGGGCAGCGCCGTTATGTTGAGTCGCTGTCAGCCTATGCCCGGCAATTTCTGGAGCGCATCGAGAAGCCGGACGCCGACACGATTGACGGCATCGCCCCGGCGGTAGCCATCCGGCAGAAAAATACGACACGCAATCCGCGTTCGACCGTAGCCACAGCCACGGAAATCTACGACTATCTGCGGCTGCTGTTTGCGCGAGTGGGGCAGACGTACTGCGCGAATTGCGGACGCGAAGTAAAGAAAGATACGGTGGACGAAGTCGCGGACGCGATTCTGGCGCTGCCGCCGGAGACGCGATTGCAGGCGCTGTTTCCGCTGCAAGGGCTGGAGAAGACCGGCCCTCAGGGAGCGGGAGATAGAACGGAACGCGCTTCGAAGGCCAAAAAATCCCCGGTTCCCGCCAAAAACGCGAGGAACGCGGCACCCGCCGCGCAATTGAGTGAGGCTCTCAAGACGCGGCTGTTTGATTTGCGCAAGGCAGGATTCAACCGGCTCTATCAGGATGGGCAAGTGTATGAGTTCTCCACGCCGGAGTCGCTGCTCGATATTAGTTTCGACCGGCCGGTGTTTGTTCTGGTGGACCGGCTGACGATTTCAGCCGAATCGCGAACTCGAATCGTGGATGCCGTAGAGACGGCGTATCGGGAAGCGGGAGAGGTGATCTTTGAGGTTTTCGCGGCCGGGGAACAGTCAGGAGTGGCCGAGAGTGTCCGTCCCACACTGCGTTTTTCGCAGCGCTTCGAATGCAAGAATTGCTTTCTGAAATATGAGGAGCCGGAGCCGCGGCTGTTTTCTTTTAATAATCCCTATGGCGCGTGCCCGCGCTGCCAGGGTTTCGGCAACACCATTGACTTCGATTTGAATCTGGTGATTCCCGATCCATCCAGGACTTTGAATGAAGGCGCCATCGAGCCCTGGACCAAGCCGAAATACCGGCCGCTGTTTACCGACCTGAAGCGCTTCGCAAAAACGGCGGGCATCCCGCTGGATGTGCCATGGCAGGACCTTGAGGAAGAACACAAGAATCTGGTGCTGAACGGCGAGGGTAAATTTCCCGGTGTGCGCGGATTCTTCAACTACCTGGAAAAGAAGAAATACAAGCTGCACGTGCGCGTGTTTTTGAGCCGTTATCGGGGATACTCGATGTGCTCGGCCTGCAACGGCACGCGGCTGCGGCTGGAGGCGCGGCAGGTAAAAATCGGCGGCAAGAACATTTGCGAAGTCTGCGCCATGACGGTAGAAGACGCGGCCAAGTTTTTTGCCGGCATCGAGCTCGGTCCGGAACAGGCGGAGATTGCGGACAAGCTGCTGCAGGAGATTCGGGAGCGGCTGCGTTTCCTGAACGATGTGGGGCTGGAGTATCTCACGCTGGACCGGCTGTCTTCGACGTTGTCGGGCGGCGAGGCGCAGCGGATCCAGCTGGCTACTTCGCTGGGATCGCGGTTGGTGGGAACTCTGTATGTGCTGGATGAACCGTCCATCGGATTGCATCCTCGCGACACGCACCGCCTGATCAAGATTCTCGAAGACCTGCGGGATCTCGGCAACACGATTCTCGTGGTGGAGCACGATCCGGACATTATGCAGGCCGCCGATCGCATTCTGGATCTGGGGCCGGGCGCGGGCGAGAACGGCGGGAAACTGGTAGCCGCGGGAACCTACGGCGAGATCAGCAGGAATCACGCGTCGTTGACGGGACGATATCTTTCGCATGATTTGCGCATTCAGGCTCCGCCGACCAGGCGCAAGCCGGGGCCGCAGCGAATTACGATTCGCGGGATTCGCGCCAACAATTTGAAGAACGTGGAACTGAATGTCCCGCTGGGAATGCTGGTAG